>QWCT01000586.1_pt1 | contig 22822 bp, 17 predicted proteins | sample 1972681 | NCBI WGS metagenome assembly QWCT01 (sample SAMN09866701, study PRJNA288562) | Human oral metagenome isolate pre3_saliva, whole genome shotgun sequencing... | isolation source: mouth | host: Homo sapiens | place: USA: California | reverse complement strand
GGACATTTTGCTGGGGGAGTTGATTGCAGCTTATTTGCAAGACCCCTATGTAGAGCCGGTGTTTTTCCCGGGAGAAACGCCCTATTGGAAGGTGGAATTGAAAATGCCGGAAAGCCTTAAGACACTGCCTTATAGATTGTCTTACAGTCATAACGCGCTGTTTTCGATTTTCCCGAATTGGGGAGATTATTCCCTTACGGCGGTGCATAGGGATTTTGAAGTTTATCATGGACAAGGCATTATTTTGCGACAGCTGGCAAGAAGGAGAAAGCCCTTAAGTAAGGGGGCTCTCATGAACTGGATTGCGGTGTTTGGAAGGCTTAGTGATGAAAATGCGGAGGATGCGCTAAAGGCAAACCGGGAAGCCTGGGAAAGAGGACTTTTGCTTCCCGGACTGGCGGATATTTCCTATCTGGATTGGAGCGGCGGGGAGCTGTCCAACTTGGCAAATCTTGCTGTTGCCATGGACTTTATGGCAAATGAGGGGATGCTGAGTTTGGTGTGGAGGGCAGCCTGCGACATACTGGAGCAGTCCTTAAAGATGCCCAGAATCCTGGCCGGAACTGCAGAGATTGTAAAGTTTTTAAGAGATTATATGGATGAGGTGATACTTGCGGTAAAAAAAAAGCTTGCGCCTAAAGAAGCACTGGAAATGAAGCCCATCCGCATTTTGGCAGGGAAAAGCAGTTCCTCCAAGGCGGTATCTTATGCAAAAGAAATCCTTGAGAAGTTGCTTTCCATAGAGACAGAGCAGATACAGAGTACTAAAAACGCAGGATTAAGAGAGAACTCCGGCCGAAAAGATCATGCGGCTTTAAATGAAGATATAAGCTTAATCAATGATAAAGGCTTACGAGAGAATCAAGGAAATATAAAGAACACATCAAAAAGCAATATAATATCTTCCGTGGAGACACCTGCTGATTTTGAGAAAGTATGGCTTCCTTTACCGGAAGGAAAAGAACTCATAGAAGACCATGCTACTTTTCGGATAAAGGCCATAGAACTAAGAAAAAAGGAAAAAGTTTTTCAATTCGAGCTGGATTTGCCAGAGGATTCGGACTGTTCCTATCAGGTGGTCATTTCCGGATGGTTGTATGGACTAGCTCACGAGGGGCAGGTTTCAGGAACTAAGATAGACCGTAGGGGAGACCGAAACGATAAAATAGACGCTGAAAAAGAAGTATGGCTTCATTATGAGAAGGAAAAAGGGAAGATTGTAGTAAGCGAGTTTAGAAACTGGAGAGGGGGAGACAAGGCTCCTCTGGTAGGGGAGGCTACGCCCTATTCCAAACTGTTTTTAAGCTTTGCAGTAGCGCTCCTAGCTCAGGATGGAGATAGCATCTACGGAGCAAAGAGTTTGTTTAAAGAATTGGTCCAATCCGGTACATTATCTTTGGAGACATTAAGAGAAATTACAAGGTTGCTCTTAAGCTATGAAGAAATCAGTCCTGCAAAGCTTGTGCGAATTGCAGAAAAGGAGAGAGAGCTTCTAAGTATTTGCTGGGGAATGCTCTGGGAATGTATAAAAGATGCGGGAGCGAAAACAGCAGAAACAGGAAAACCGCCTGTCTGGATCAACAGAATTTTAGATATTTGCATCTATTATGGAGCATATCTAAAGGAAGCTGCGAAAAGAGGATCTATTTCGAAAGAAGATGCCCTGTGGCCCGGGCTTTTGGAAATGGTAAACTGCAGTGCTAAGTCTACTGCGGTTAAGAAAGCGAAGGAGCTTTTCGAAATCTTGGGAATCGGCTAAATACAGCAAAGTAAAACAAGGCGTGATGCACACAAGGTCTCTTTACGCAATAGGGGACAGTAACGATACCGTATCACATTCCTCGCAATACCTTTATATATCAAAGATATCTGACGAAAGTATATAGTAAGTGAATTTATATCTATTTATTGGGATTTCCGTGAAAAGGAATATTCAAGTAAAAGACAAAGAATTATTTCAAGAGTCTATCGGACAGGGAGGTTTTGCATAGATGAAAGAGCGTGTATACGGAGAAAAAGTCAGCATCGACACAGGAAATACAGTTTCCTTTTATGATCAAAGAGCCAAGACAATCAAAAACAGAAAGCAAGAATATACGACGGTTTTACTGGGCGATCAGGACCCGGATTTTTCCGTTAAGTGGGATGCGTATGAAAAGCAATTTATCCTTCCCAAGTTAAAGCTCAATCAAGATAAGGTGATTCTGGATATCGGCTGTGGAATAGGAAGATGGGCAGAGGCTGTTGCGGATCAATGTAAGGAATATTACGGTGTGGATTTTTCTTCGGAAATGATTGCCGTGGCAAAGGAGAATATCAAGAATGAGAACTGCCACTTTTATGCCATGTCCGCTGTCGATGCAGTATCCAATCCGAAAATCGCAGATCGGAAATATGACATTGTGCTGGATGTCGGCGTTTCCATGTATATCAACGAAGAGGAACTAGTGGAATGTTATCAGGGACTTAAAAAACTAGCGGATCGGGATACCCTGTTCTATTTTGAAGAGAGTGTCGGAAAAAAGGAAAGAATCACTTTAAACCATATATGGTCCGACAATTTAAATGCCTATTATGGCGCAATCTATAGAACAAGAGAAGAATACAAAAGCCTTATTGAGGAGTGTATGAATGGTGTGGAGTTTATCGAGGAAGGATATCTCCAATGCCTTGATAAGGAAGAACATGCGGAAACAAGCCATTGGTATGCGCTGTTTAAGCTGAAAAAGTAGGAAATTACGTCGATTCTCGCAATACCTTATGTGTAAATGTAAAAAAATAATTTACAAATTTGTTGATAGTCTATTTTTTTTGGCATATAATAATACTTTATAAAAGAAGGAAGGGTATCAAGATGAGATTTGATGAATTATTTGAACAAAGGAGTCTGGTGGCTTCAAAGCTAAAGGATTGCTTACGTGATAAAGGCTATACAAAGGTGTCTTTTGCAAAAAAGGCAGAAATTTCGCGTCCTACACTCGATAAGTTGTTAAGCGGCAACATAGATAGTAAAACAACGTTTGACCGGCATATTCATAAAATTTTGAAGATGATGAATATGACGGTTGATGAGCTTATGTTCTATTCTGCGCAACGGAGCAGATTGGTAGTGGCTGTATATTCACAGAATGCACCTGAAAATCACGAGATGAGTGATGCTGCAAGAAAACAATATGATCTGCTGTTGGATATCATTGATCTGTGTGCTGTTTACTACTAAAAAGAGGAACATAGATATGAGCGAGATTATAACTGCGGAGAATATTGATACTGTTGTACAAAGGAATAAAGGAATAGTTGATGAAGTTTCTGCGCAAGCATTGAAGTTACAAAAGAATCCCTCTATAAAGAATCCCTCTATAATGCGAGTTCCCTCGATGTCACAGCTTGCACTACTGATACTTCAAGGCTTTGGACTGGTTCAGATGCCGATAGAGGACAAGTATTGGAGCGGTGCAATCTTCGTAAAGGAAGGTAAGATTGTTCCTGTCATAAATACTGCACTACCGCGTGTAAACCAGTATTTTGCCGCATGGCATGAAATATATCATTTGCTGTTTGACAAGGTATCCTTCGATCATATCATTGAGAACGATAATATGATGGAGGAAAGAAAAGCTGAGTACTTTGCAGCATGTATGCTTCTTCAAGATGTTGATAAATACTTTGCGAACCTCACGACTATGGATACTGTATCAAAGGTTATGTACTGTATGTCGGCCTTTGAAGCTCCTTACAAGGCTGTGTTGATATCGCTTTATGAAGATGCTGTACAAAGAAAAAATGAGAATCTTAAAAGTCAGATAAAGGAAATTCTAGACTTAAAGATTGATGATATGCCAAATCGGTTCCGAAGACTTGGGCTTGATGATAGCTTAGTCATGCCATCATACGTTGTTAATACCTCATACCTTCAGGAGCAAATAAAAAAATGTGAAGAGGCGAATCCTGAACTAAAGTATCATGGGGACAATGAGTCTTTCCTCGAGAATATTATGAAAGAGATTCAGGTGGTTACGAGGACAGATAGATGATAGGCATAGAAAAAATAACGAAGATAGACAAGAAGCGTATTGCGCTTATGGATACATCTTCTATCGCATTCATAGAAAGCTTGCAGAATAAGGGAATTAAGATTGATAGCATCTTGAAAGATTATGAGTTGATTTTGATCCCCGGATGGGTACTTGCGGAAATTGAAGATGCTCCGGGAAGGGCGGAATTTATTCGGAACCTAGTGGATGGCGGTTATCCAATCTACTATATTGCTGAGGAAAGCTATTCTGAACTTACGGGATATGAAGAAGGTAATCTTTATGAAATAGTATTGGCTTCGGTTTCTTTGATGGTGCAAATAAAATCGTACCTGCGAAAGCTCCGCGAAGGTAGAGACCTGTTAGATATGGAGGAATATAAAGAATGGATAAACAAACTGTATGATGAATGGCCACTACCGAAAGAAGTGCTTGCAAATGGTAGAATTAAAAAGAAAAATGCAGGAGAGGTATCTATCACGATTTTGGTAGAAATTGTTTCATGGTATTATCCGAAAACAGAAACTCTTACAGTTTATTCTCAGGATAGCGACACTTATAAGTTTCACCTTGAAGCGGAGGCTAAAATAAGAAAACAGTTTGCTTCGAAAATACCGGCACCGGTATCATATAAGAGTAATGACTGCATACTTTGTCAGCTGTTCCGAGAGGGGGAGATTAAAAAGGATGATATTCGGGAATGTAGAAAGGACGAACGCAAAATCACATATAGTAAAGAACAGTCAGATCATTCTACAGTCTTAGTGACGGAGATGCTGGATAACGACAAATTTATAGATTTGATAAAGAATGAATCAGTACATATCATTTTTTAATTAAATAGCATGTAGTTCTGTTTTTAAAGGATCTCTTAAGAGGTCCTTTTTTTGCTTTTTATTATTTGTAAGAGATGAGTGCAATTTTGTAAGAGATGGGAGCATTTTCTTATCTCGAAAATGAGATTTATATGCTATACTTGGAAAGTTAAAGATATTTTCAGATAGTAAATCACAGGGAGACAGACATGCGAAGAATGACTTTTTGGAAAAAATGGATAATCAGGCTTTCCGCTTTGATGGGAATTGCTTTTGTTCTGCTCTCTATTCACGCAAAAATCAAGAAAAAAGATACAGTGTATACTCATCTTCCGGAGGAGAAAAATCCAATGGAGGGGAAAGAAGTTGTTTTTATAGAAGAGGAAAGCGACCCTGTAAATGCGGATGGAGTGAGGGGACATTTGGAAGCGATAGGGGAAAGCAGCTTTAGAGAGTCATTTTATACACGTAGAGTAAAGAGAACTATCGATTTGTTGCTTTCTTTCTTTGCTCTTATTTTCCTGTCTCCCCTGTTTTTGGCTTTATCCCTCGCTATTATAATCGACGATCCGGGTCCTGTATTCTTCACACAGAAAAGAGTAGGGAAGAATAAACAGTATTTCCAATTACATAAGTTCCGTAGCATGAAGATGTGTACTCCTCACGATACGCCGACCCACATGTTGAAAAACCCAGAGCAATATATTACCCGGGTCGGAAAGTTTATCCGTGCGCATTCCTTGGATGAACTTCCACAGATTTGGGATATTTTTGTGGGAAATATGTCTCTTATCGGACCGAGACCGGGACTTTGGAATCAGGATTTACTTACGGCAGAGCGAGATAAATACAACGCCAACGATATCCAGCCGGGACTTAGCGGCTGGGCACAGATTAACGGTAGAGACTCTATAGAGATTCCGGATAAGGCTAAGCTGGACGGAGAATATGTAGAGAAGATTGGATTCCTTATGGACTTGCGATGCTTCTTCGGCACTATCTTTTCCGTGCTCAGAAAGGACGGAGTGGTAGAAGGAGGGACGGGACAATCAAAGCAAGAAGGACATGTAGGTAAGGAAGAGGAGACATCAGAAGAAAAATATGGTTTGAATGTCAAGCAAGATAAGAAAGCTATTCGTATTTTAATCATCGGCGAGCATTCCTATGTAGGAGAGCAAGTAGAACAATATTTAGAAGAGTATAATAAAAAGCTATTTTCTAATTACCATGTATCTAAGCGATACCTTGTTGATACTATCAGTTTATTTGGAGAAGGATGGAAAAAGAAAGAGTTTTCTTACTATGATGTAATTTTCCATGTGGCGGGAATAGTACATGGTAGTGTGAGTGAGAAAACTGAGCAGGGAAAAAAACAGTACTTTACGGTGAATAGAGATTTAGCGTATCAAGTAGCTCTGAAGGCAAAAGAAGAGGGAGTTAAACAGTTTATTTTCATGAGTAGCATGGCTGTTTATGGTGGAAATAAAGAGGAAGTTATTGAGGAAGAGACAATTCCAATACCTGTAACGGCATATGGAGAATCCAAATTACAAGCGGAATGGCTGATTAATGGACTAGAAGATAAAAACTTTCATGTTGCTATTTTACGCCCACCAATGATTTATGGCAAAGGTTGCAAAGGGAATTATAATGATTTGGCTAAGATTGCAAAAACATCCCCAATCTTCCCTAAAATAAATAATTACCGTTCAATGCTGTATATTGGAAATCTTTGTGAATTTATAAGGTTGCTTATTGATGATATAGCCAGAGGAAATTTCTTTCCTCAAAACAAGGAATATGTCAATACTTCCGATATGGTGAAGAAAATAGGAAATATTCATCAAAGGAAAGTACATCTAGTGCCGGGAGGCAGATTCCTTGTGGAAGGGATAAAGTATATTCCGGGAGGAATTGGAAAGAAATCAAACAAGGCCTTTGGTAATTTGATGATAGATAAGTCTTTGAGTATTTATAGAAATGATATAGGGAAAGAAGTGAACTATCAAGTTTTTGACTTTGAATCCAGTATCAGAGAGACTGAAAAATAATTTCAATGATATAGGCAAAAAATTTTTTGAAGCTATCTAAAAATATAACAAGAAAGGGGTTGGGAGCATGACGGAGACAAAGAAAAAAGCATTGCTAATTGCATCTATGGCCTCAATGTTGGACAACTTCAACCGTGGAAATATAGATATTCTTTTAGAAATTGGATATGAATTAACCTTGGCTTCTAATTTTTGTACCCAGGCCGACTCTAATTCCAAAGAAAAAATCGATCAATTTTTGAATGAGATGAAAACAAAAGGTGTTAGGTGTGTACAAATTGATTTTTCTAGACAACTATTTAATATTTCAGAACAGTTCAAATCTTATCATCAGGTTAAGAAGCTTCTGAAAGAGAATTTTGCACTTATTCATTGTCACTCACCTATTTGTGCGGCCATAACAAGGCTTTGTGCAGAAAAGTATAGAAAAAAAGGAACAAAAGTACTTTATACAGCCCATGGCTTCCACTTTTATAAAGGGTCTAGTTTTTGGAATTGGATGTTGTTTTACCCAATTGAAAGATTTTTTTCCAGATGGACCGACTGCTTAATTACGATTAATAAAGAAGACTATTACCGTGCAAAAAAGTTTTTTTATTCTAAGGAAGTTCTTCTTGTTCCAGGCGTGGGAATCGATATTGATAAATTTCATAATACTCGAGTGGATAAAAAATCGAAAAGAGAAGAAATTGGATTATCGCAAGAAGACATCATGATTCTTTCTGTGGGGGAGCTAAACAAGAATAAAAATCATCAGCTAGTTATTAAAGCAATCTCTAGATTGAAAAATAATAAAATACACTATGTTATTGCTGGGCAGGGTGTACAATACCAAACTTTAAGGAAGCTAGCGAATAAACTTCATGTATCGCTTCATCTTTTAGGATTTAGGGAGGATATTCCTCAACTTTTATCTATTAGCGATATTTTTGCATTTCCATCTAAGAGAGAAGGATTGGGTCTTGCGTTAGTGGAAGCATTGGTTGCGGGAAAAACAGCTGTAGCCTCTAAAATTAGAGGACCTAAAGAAATAATACAAAATGAAGAGGGGGGGATATTAGTACCGGTTAAGAATGAGAAGAAATGGAGCTCGGCAATATATAGGTTAATAAAAGACTGTGAGTTAAAGGGACAAAAATATTCTATAGATTTTGAAAAATTAAAAAAATATGGTAAAAACGAAGTGAACGAAACAATGAAAAAGCTATATCAAGGAGTGCTGTGTGAATGATGAAATGCCTTTGGTCAGCGTTGTAATCCCCACCTATAATTGTGAGAGCTATATAAAACAATGCTTGGAAAGTTTATTGCTACAGACATATAAAAATATCGAAATAATTGTTTGCGATGATTGTTCTACTGATTCAACTTTATCTATCTTAAAGGAATATGAATCCAAGGGAGTAATTCTCCTTTTGCAAAATGAGAAAAATGAAAGGCAAGCTTATTCTCGAAATCGCTGTATCAGTAAGGCAAGTGGTGAATACATTGTAATGCAGGATGGGGATGATTTTGCAGAAGCAAGTCGAGTGGAATTACTTCTTAATATTTTACTAAAAGAAGATGTCGACTTTGTTGGCAGCGATTGTTTCTTATTTGATGATAAAGGAAAATATGATCTTTTGGCAAACAAAGTAGAATATCCCAAGAAAGAGGATTTCTACTGGAATTTACCTTTTGCACACGCATCTATTATGTTTAGAAGAGAGTGCCTAGATTCGGTTGGAGCTTATAAAGTTAGTAAACGGACAAAAAGGGGAGAGGATATGGATATGCTCTTTAGGATGTATGCTAAAGGGTATAAGGGGAAGAACTTATTTATTCCTTTGTATAATTATAGAGTGGACAAAGATACTTATTCCAGAAGAGATTTTCAGTCTAGAAAAGATGAGTGTATTATTCGATTTTATGGTTATAAAATCAATCATATCTTATTTCCGATTGGCTGGCTCTTTGTATTTAAGCCTATATTAGCTCAGATAACTCAAAGTCTAAAACTGCTATTACTAATTAAAAAAAGAGTATGGGAACAATAGGAGTCATGTATGAAAGTTGTATTATCTTTTGATGATGGCAGAGCAGATAATTATCAATTATTTCGAGATTATTTACTTCCAAAAGAAATCCCTTTTACAATTAATATCGCTTCAGCTTATGTTAACGGGACAATTTCTGAAGATAATTTGCCTTGTAAAAATTCAGCGATGAGCGTGGAAGAACTAAAAGTTATGGCTACTAGCCCAATTGTTGAGATTGCAGGGCATGGTTTCGAACACAAAAATGAGATAAAAGATTATATTCTGGGATTGGAATGGTTAAATGAATGTGTGGGGGTAAAATGTAAAGGTGTTGTGAGCCCATATTCTGCTATAGAAGTGAAAGAGGCAAGAGGATTACTAAGTAAGTTAAGTGGTAAGTACTTAACTTATCCGTCTTATTTTCGTCTAGGCATGAGAGGGAAGGATACTCTCCTTATTCGAATAATTCGAAAGATTGCGCTATTGTCCGGAAGTAAGTTATTATTTATAATATCCATGCGTCGTGGCCTTTTGAGTGAGCTGGATAAAGATATATTTTATAGTGTACCAATACTTAGAAGAGCATCTGTTAAGCAAATCTTATCTTTAGTGAATTATGCGAAGAAGAAGAATGTCGATTTAATTCTCATGTTTCATTCTGTATTAAGAGAGGGGGAAAAATACTCCAACTCAACTTGGTCCTTTTCCTATAGGAAATTCACCATGCTTTGCGAATATTTACTTCTTGATAAGGATATTCAATTATGTAAAATGGAAGAGCTGGCTTTAGATAGAGTGAGGAAATAAAATGATTGGTAGCCCATTACCCAGTTGGAAACAACTATTTGGTTTGAAAAAGAACAAACAAAATAGCCCTTTTTACTTTTCTGAACGAACAAAATATTTAAAAAGATCGGAGCAATCTTTGCAACTTATCATCAATGCTTTTCGGTCTTTTTATGGAGCGAAGAAGATAAAGATTTCAGTTCCGGCCTTTTTTTGTTATACGACCTTATCTTATATTTTGGACGATGATATTGAAGTTTTATACTATCCGATAACCGATACTTTAGATCCGGACTGGGAACAGATTAATGTTATAGAGGAGAATGCGGATATATTTTTATTTGTTCATTTTTTTGGAAAATATCATGATATATCTATAGCAAGGAAATATTGTAATGACAAACACTGTTTTCTTATCGAGGATTGTGCTCATGTTCTATTTGAAGATGGACAATTTGGGCAGCAGGGGGATTTCGTAATTTATAGTCCACATAAGCAGCTTCCACTTCCGGAGGGGGCGATATTAAGGTGGAATGAAGGATATCATGAAAAAGTATTAGAACTTGTAGAACGGTTCGAATCGTTTATTCAGGGAAATGACTCAAGACTCAATTGGGGGTGGAGAGTAAAAAAACTTATTCAAAAAGTACTTAAAATTGGAAAGTCACCAGACTATAAAAATGAAGTGCATTATGCGAATAATGTAATAAAGAGAGAACATGATATTGAAAAAGTATCTGACTATGCATATAAAAATCTATTATCCTATAGCAGAGAAGAAATTTTGCGAATTAGAGAAATTAGAAGAGATAATTTTGAAGTAATTAAAGAATTTTTACTTTCTTTCGATAAAAAAATCACTTTTCTAAATGATTCCCTAGAGGCTCCATATTTTTTGGCTGCAGATTTAAGAGGATGTGATGATAAAAAAGATCTTCTAAATATACTTAGTAAGTCTAGACTTATGTTGCTATTTTGGCCTGATTTAGATCCTACCTTGCAAGGTAAGGAGGAGTTTGTTAGAGAAAAAGAAATTTCTAAGAACATATTGCTCGTACCTATCCATCAGTCGATACAATCGGATCAGCTAATTTTCTCACTTTGGGAAAAAAATGAAAATGAGGATAATAATCTCCCTTCTGATATACAAATTACATGGTTAAAAACTGAGGAACATGAGCAAGAATATAAATCATTATATAGTTTAGTGCAGAAAAGCAATATCCCACAAGACTTTGACTATGGTAAAGTGAAGAGTGATGATGGAAATTGGAAAGTAAGAAGAGGAATAATAAAAAGTGGCGAAGATAATATCGGAGTAATACAAATTTTGGAGAAAAAAATTCTGTTTTTTCTTCTAGTTAGATTAAACAGAGGCCCACTGTTTTTAGAAGGGATTAATACAGAATTTGCTACAAAGAGAGTTTTACTACTATTGCGAAATAGATATCCACATCCAATCCCGATTTTTTATAATTCCAATGAACAATACAGTATTAAAAACATCGTGGGATTACGCTCAATCGGATACCGCAGGTGGAATTCACATACCTATTCTTCTGCGCTTGTTGATTTAACAATGCCAGAAGAGGTAATAGTAGATAATCTAAAAAAGAATTGGAAAAAACGATATAAAAAAGGACTGAAAAATAGATATGTAATAAAATCAGATATAGAAAAATTTAAAACCTTGTTAGACCTTTATGAGCAAGATCAGGAGAATAGGGGATTTCAGGGGATTTCAAGGCACATTTTAGAGACCTTAGTTACTTCCATGCCGGATTCTTTGAAGTTTTATTATATTGAAGAGAATAATGGTGAAATAATATCTTTATTCATGATTTATAGTCATGGTCATTGTGCGACATCCATAGTAGGGTGGAATAGTGAAAAAGGAAGAGATTTATACTTGAATAATGTATTATATATGCATGCGATTTTGGAAGAAAAAAAATGTGGGAAAATATACTTTGATATTGGAGGAATAGACGATGTGTATACGGAAGGTGTAGCAGAATATAAAAGAGGGATTAGAGGACAGGAATACCGGTTGTTAGGCGAATTTTTTAACATATAAGATAGGAAAAGATGAAAAGTTTACATTTACGTTGGAATACGATGTATCCATATATTCTTTGGTTTTATATTATAGTAAATACTACATTTTATGTTTTTAGTAATAAAATTGATAATCTTTTGCAGATTATCTGTTTGTTTTATTTCTTATTTGTGGCGGCCATTATAGTATATAAAACAAAGGTAGTTGGAATACCATATAATCTTTTGCTTAGCTTCTTTTTTATAGTACTAGGAATTATTCCCGATGTTTTAAATGGGCGTTATATAGGGCTGAGAGTTTCTTTGATGTATGCCGTTCCTCTTGTGGTTTTTCTGGCACTTTATCAAATTTATAGAGTTCGAAGCTTGCATCAATTGTTTTTTTTGATTCCTAAATTATATGGACTTTATATAGCAAGTTCTGCAGTGTTGTTAGAGTTAGGCTTGTTTTTACAATTACCTTTAGACAGAGGGGGATTTTTTATTGAAAAAACTGGTAATATGGTTAGGCTTTCTAGATTTTTTTGGGGGGCTTATGCATCATGGGGATCTATAAATGGTAGGGCTTTGTATCGAATGCAAGGCTATTATATTGAACCTTCTAAGTTTGGGGCTTTCCTACTATTTCCTTTCTTTTTGTTTTATTCAGATTGGAAGAAGAAAAAAAGCTTTAAAAGCTTTCTTTCTATCGTGGTGGTTTTGGTAGCTATTATATTATCAATGTCCAGAGCTGCGTGGGTTGCTCTTATTGCTGCTGTTTGTCTTCCTTTTATATATCAATGGACTGCGCGAAGTAACAGAATCCTCAAACCAATCAGTAGAGAAGATTTGCTCAGAACTATTGGACTAGTTCTTATTTTGTTTTTGTCATTTTTTTCTTTAGTTTTTATACTTAAAACTCTGGCCGGTTTTTTTCCGCAAATAGAGGCCTTCCGTACAGGAATAACCAATCAGAATGGGCAATATCAACTAATTCGATCTGAAACAGTAGATGCCAATGTGATTTTATCTACTATTTTTAAACATCCTTTTGGCGTAGGATTTTCTCATGTTTTACATGGTGTATATGATTTTGATCCCAATTTAGCGAATGCATTGATGCTTTGGTTTGTTGTTGCCGGATTTCCGGGTTTAATTCTAGCTATTTCTATGCAGGTCTATTTGTTTTTTTTCTGCGCAATCCCACTTCTGCGCTCTCAAGATGCATTTCATGTAGCTTTAGCGCAGATTTACTTTGCCTTAACACTACATAGTCTTTCTTATGGCTCTTGGCTAACACCGGATTATTTGTTTATTTGTATGGCTATAATTTATATATATCATCAGGGTAAAGAAAATATAAAAAAGGGAGAAAAGAATATTTTGTAGAAATTCAAAGATATTAAAGATATTATTAGAATAGATGTAAATGTAAAAAAAGAATAATGATTTTCCATAACGATTTTGAAAAAAATTGATCGATAAGATACATTATTTACCTTAGGATTTTAAAAGGATACGATGTAGTGCAGATTTGGTTACTGTTTCAAAGTTTACAAAGGAACGAATAGAAAGTAATTCATTTTTTTAGGTTATCAGGTGATATATCTACGATGAAAACTATTACCAAGAATGTCTGAAATTAGTGAGTGACTATGGAATGAAGGAAAGTATGGATGTTCTAACAGATGTATTTTGTGCACAAGAATATATTAAAAACTATGACTGTTTGGTGGCACCAAGCCTTGTAGATAATAGCTATGGATTAGTGGCTTTAGAAGGAATTATTTAGCCAATTTTACAAGAACAAAGATGTTGGAAAAAATATGTAGAACTTTTATTGCAGTAGAGTATTGAGGGAAAGGAATAGATATGATTAAGAAAGCTCTATCTATGTGGAAAGATGAGGATATTCGAAATTATATTTTATATGCTTTGAAGCATCCCTATTTAGCTTGTAATATGTACCCTCATAAAAGGGTACAACCAGAATTCTTGAATCAGTGTCATCAGGCTATTCAAAAGCAAGTGACATATCCCTTTCATGTAATGGATTTAGTTCGATTTTTAAATAAAAGGGTGAGACTAGAAGAAAAGGAAAAATTCCTGAATATGTCTTTGGGTATTCCTATGTTCATTTCTTTGGCATCTTGTGAGCTTAAGATATCGAGGAAAATAGACATAGATTTCTGGGAGCAGTCCTTCGCAGATGATGAGGATATGGCAGCTCTTCACAGATTTATTTACATGTATCAAATTCTTATTGAAGAGTGCTCATTAGAAGATAAAACTCGATATTTCTATTCACTCGAAGAAATAATACTATCTTGGTGCAAGGCCTATTCTGAAAGAAAAAAGGAGGAACTGCATTCAGAAATTTTTCACAGTTATACTGTGGCAGAACGATTGACAAATTGGACACTTTGCTTGGCACTTACTGCACCAGAAGGATATTATAATAAACAAATTTTTTCTTCAATACTGGAACAAGCAGAGTTTTTAATATCTAATTTAGAATACTATGGGGATTATTTTACAGGAAACCACTTTTTCAATAATGGTAAAGCTTTGTATATTGTTGGGCAGCTTTTGGGTGCGAAAAAATATGCCTTAGCAGGAAAGAAAATTATGATAGATAGTTTTTCTAAGCTCATCCATGAACATGGTGTTCTTAGAGAAGGCTCTAGCCACTATCAATTTTTATTTTATAAATGGCTTATGGATTTGGAAGATGTAGCGGAGCAAAGCGGAGATATAGATTTCCTAATAACATTAAGGAATTGGTTATCTAAAATGGAGAGAGGACTTTCTTTTTTTTCCATGAGAGAAGGAGAGAAATATACTATTCCCTGTTTTGGTGATACTTCTCCTGATTATCCTCCTGAGAAGTTATTGAAGATGATAACTCTAAAAGGAGAGGATAATAATACAGTGGAAACACTATCTGGTGATTATGTAAAAATGCAGAAAAACAATTTTATTGTTTTTGGAAAAGTTAACCATGATATGTATCCAAATAACTTAACGGGACATTTTCATCATGACACGGGATCGGTGGTTGCGTATTATAAAAACCACTGTTTTCTGAGTGATTGTGGAAGGGTGCATTATATTACGGATGAGGAAGGAAATAAGGGAAAGGATGTTGGTAGCCATACGATATTAAGCATAGAAGATTATAATCCTGAGATAAATTTAAGAAGTTTTTATTGTAAGTCATTTATTAAGAGAATGGCTTCTAAAAAACCCTATATTACTACGGATAATACATATCCGTCTTTCACTTTACATTCCGTGGGAGAGGCCCGTATTAAAGGTATTAAAGAGAAGGAACGAACTTGTTATTTAGAAGAGGATAGTTTTGTTATAATAGACAGCATTCAGGGAGAAGGAAAGAAAAAAATCAAACTTTACTTTCATACGCCTTGGAATATTAGAGAAGAAGATGACAATCTTATTCTCGAGAAGGATGGAAATCTGCTTTCGATGCAAATAAACTTAGATAATGGAGAAAGAAAGATTTACCGAGAAGGAAGTTTTTCCAGTCAGGTTGTATCTTACGGCAAAACGGAAGCTATTAACACTATACTATATGAAGCTGTAGTGGATTTACCAACTACAATTAAAATAATTTTCACAAACATTTAATCGGGCTATTTTCTTTAAAATAAACATTGAAACAGTTTGAGTTTGTGGAAGAAATGGAGATAAAGAAAAAATATGTGCGGATTTGTGGGATTTACGGGGAACATAGAATCAAAGAATATAGAAGATTACTTGAAAAGAATTAAACACAGAGGTCCGGATCAGACTGCATCTTTATTTTTGTCAAAAAAATGGACATTTGGTTTTAATCGATTGTCCATTCTGGATTTATCTCCTCTGGGGGCACAGCCAATGCAATCACGAGATAAAATGGTGACCATTATGCACAATGGGGAAATCTATAATTATCTCGAGCTAAGAGAAGATCTGGAAGAGAAAGGCTATTCTTTCGCAAGTTCTGGAGATACGGAAGTAATCCTAAATATGTATTTGGAGTTTGGTATAGACATGCTTGAAAAATTGCAGGGTATGTACGCACTGGCAATTTGGGATGAGAGAAAACAAGAGTGTTATTTGGTAAGAGATCGTTATGGCATAAAGCCTCTTTATTATACAAAGGCGGAAAAAGAATTTGCATTTTCTTCTGAGGTGAAACCATTACTGTCCATGGGGATTGTAGACAGGCAAATTAGTAAAGAAGCTGTAGCTGAGTTTTTGGCATTTGAATACATTCACGCTCCGAATACGATATTTCAATCAATAAAGAAGCTATGTCCCGGGCACTATTTAAAACTATCTACTTCCGGGATAGAAGAAATAGAGTATTATAACTTACAAGAAGAGGTCCTAAAAAAAGTTTCAGAAACTGACCTTTCCAAAGAAAAAAATGAAGATGAACTTCAGACGGATATACAAGAAGAAATTCTTGGCCTTCTAAAGGAGTCTGTTCGAAAGCATCTGAGAGCAGATGTTCCGGTAGGGGTATTTCTTTCCGGAGGATTTGATTCCGGAATTTTAACGGCACTGGCAAGCGAGGAATTGGAAGGTATAAATACATATACTTTAAACTTTAAAAATGGAGAGTTTGATGAAAGCGAGCTTGCTAGAGAGCTTGCAGAAAAGTATCACACAAAGCATCATGAATTTCAGGTGCAAAGCGAGGACTTTAAAAATTTGCTTCCGGAGATTCTATGGTATTGTGATGAGCCTTTAGGCGATTCGGGAATTCTGCCCAATTACATTATTAATAAGTTGGTGGCAGAGGATGGAATTAAGGTAGTTTTAAGTGGTGCAGGAGGAGATGAATTGTTTGCCGGATACTCTTATTACTTCCCCAACGATAAAGAAAAGAAGATTTTAAAATATCCCCGTATTTCTAAAATCTTGTCTTTCTTTTTAAAAGGACTCAAACCCGACCTTTCTGCAAAAATAGATAGAGCTTTATTATATTCCGTAAGTCCATTAAAGCATTTGATTCAATTACAGTTAGGTGGGAACCTACAGTTTATCCGGGATATTTTGGATATAGATGTGGATTTTATGTATTTAAAGGAACGATATGTAAGAGATTTTCAAACGGATAGTCTAAATAAGCAGTTGTATTTGGATTTTATGACGTACTTACCGGATGATTTGCTACTTCTTGCAGATAGAACAACTATGGCACATTCTGTTGAAGGAAGGCTTCCTTTTTTATATGAGCCATTAGTAGAAAAGTGTTTTTCGTTATCCGGAAACTGTAAGGCAAAAAATGGAAAGCGCAAGGCGCTTCTTAAAGAAATAGCTCGAAAGTACCTTCCGAAATCCTTTTATAAAGCACCAAAACGCGGCTTTTTTAGCCCGATTCAAAAGTGGTCAAATGGTGGATTTGGAAAACTGGTTTATGAAGTATTAAATAGTGAAAAGGCAAGGAAGAGAGATATATGGAATACACTTTGCTACTCTGATTTTGTCGGAAATAAATTGAATTATCAAAAACAATTCCATAAAATATATCTCTTGTTTGTTCTGGAACTGTATTTCCGTATTCATTTGGATGCAAGTTATAGATCGGCACAGGAAATATCGATGGAGGAAATATATGCAGAATGAGATTCAATTTTCAGTTGTTATGCCAAGTTATAATAGCAAACGCTTTATAGCAGCTACTTTATTAAGTGTATTTCGACAGAGCTATTTGCCAAAGGAAATCTGTATTGTAGATGATGGATCTTCTGACGGTACTGTAGAAGAAATCTATCGGATTGCAGAAGAAAGTATGCCGAAAGAAATCATATTAAAGATAGAAAGGCAAAAGAATCAAGGTGCGGGAAGCGCTAGAAATAAGGCGATTGCTATGTGTTCAGCTCCTTGGATTGCTTTCTTGGATAGTGATGATATATGGAATAAAGAGAAACTTGAGAAGATAAAAAAAGCGATAGAAGAGTGCCCCGGCCATGTGATTTATACACATAATGAAGAAGCTTTTTGGGAGGGAAACGAGGATAAAAAACAACTTAACGATATGTTTTCCTTGTATAATCCTAAAGAGAGTCTTTTCCTACAATTATATAAAGGGAATATTTTTTCTACCAGTTGTATGGTTGTTTCCAGAGAAATAGTTAATGAAGTGGGAGCATTTCACACAGATCTTCTTTCGGCACAAGATTATGACCTCTGGATACGCTTGGGAATGAGAGGGAGCGCATACATTTTGCCGGAAGTTTTAGAATATTATATCTTAAGAAAAGACAATATCAGTGTAAAAGTTTATAGAAGATATTGTTGTGAAATAAAAATAGCGCAGTTTTATAAGAAAGAGTTAGAAAGGCTTTTGGGAATTAAAAAAGCCAATCAGATATATAGGAAAAGGATTTTTCGGATACATAAGATTGAGTGCTATTTAGCGGTTAAGGCTGGTAGATGGAGAGAGGCATTTAAAATACTCTTTCGCTTCCCTCTTATGTACTTTGTAAAAGGGAGAAGTATTCTTAATGACATATCAAAATAAAACACAACGAATATTTTTTTTTAGATGCCATTAAAGTTATGGGCTGTTTACTGGTAGTTATTCTTCATTCAAAATAGAGCTATTATATTTTATAAAGTAAGTATTAAGGGGAGTTAATCGCTACGGAATATATCTCGTGTATAAACTTTTTCAATTACATCATCTAAACAGGAATCATAGCGATTTGCGATAATTGCCTGACTCTTGTTTTTGAATTCCTCTAAGTTATTGACAACTTCTGAGCCGAAGAAGGTTTTTTCACTATTTAAGCTTGGCTCATAAATAATTACGCGTGCCCCTTTCGCCTTAACTCTTTTCATAACTCCTTGGATTGAGGATTGTCTGAAGTTGTCTGAATTGCTCTTCATGGTTAGTCGGTATACGCCAATAATACATTCTTTTTCCTGCTTGGATGAAAACTCGCTATTCGTTTTATAATCATAGTATCCTGCTAAATGCAGTACTTGATCTGCAATAAAGTCTTTTCGCGTACGATTACTCTCCACAATTGCAGAGATCATGTTTTGGGGCACTTGATTGAAATTTGCCAGTAATTGCTTGGTGTCTTTTGGAAGGCAATAGCCACCATATCCAAAAGAAGGATTATTGTAATACATACCAATTCTGGGGTCTAAACAAACTCCCCGTATGATATCTTCTGTATTCAGCTGCTTTGTTTCAGCATAGGTATCTAATTCATTAAAGTAAGAAACTCGTAAGGCAAGAAAAGTGTTGGCAAATAATTTTACAGCTTCAGCTTCTGTGTGTCCCATAAAGAGAGTATCAATATCCTTTTTTAAAGCACCTTCTTTAAGGAGTGAAGCAAATAACCTTGCTCTATCTTTTGTGCTTTCATCACAAGAGACAATGATTCTGGACGGATATAAGTTATCATAAAGTGCTTTGGATTCGCGCAAAAATTCAGGACTAAACAGGATGTTTTTGTTATTATATCTTTCCTGTGCAGATTTAGTGTAACCAACCGGAATAGTCGACTTAATGATAATACTTGCCTTGGGGTTTAGTTCTGTAACAGAAGAAAGAACAGAATCCACTGCGGAGCAATCAAAAAAATTCAATCTACTATCATAGTTTGTTGGGGTGGCGACAATAACGATGTCGGCATCCCTGTATGCTTCTTCAGAACTTGATGAAGCGTGAAGATTTAAGTTTTTTTCCGACAGGTACTTCTCAATGTATTCATCATGAATAGGGGATATTTTGTTTTTGATTTTTTTAACTTTGGCAGGATCGATGTCTATAGCGATTACTTGATTGTGTTGAGAAAGCAGAATGGCAAGAGAAAGCCCAACATAACCAGTACCTGCAACAACAATTGTATAGTTTTTATTATTTGATTTCATTAAATCTTCCTCAATGAATAAAAAGTCAATTCCAACTAATTTCTTATTATACAATATTCTGATGGAAATTAAACTTGAACTTCATTATAATAAACTCAATTTAGTAAGGAAGGAGTATAGGGGGTGCAAGAAGAATCATTTAGAAGTAGATATCTTGTGAAAATTGCAAGTTCTGTTATAATTGCCGCTTTGAATATGGTCATACAGGTGATTTTGCCAAGGGCTTTGTCGGTGGAAGAATTCGGTTATTATTCATATAACTTAAATGTATTTACATCGACTGTGGTTCTTGCAAATCTTTCTATGTCAAATGCTTTGGTTGCTAAGTTTTCAAAAAGAACGGAAGAAATAGGCATAGTCTTTTTTTATTTGAAATATTATTTAGTGGAGATACTATTTCTTAGTATTGGTTTACTGGCATTATTTTCCTTGGATTTTATAAGGCATAGTTTTGCGGGGCAAAGTATACTTACGGTGTTTCTCGGGCTGGAGGTCGCTCTTGCAACAAAACTGCTTGGGGATGCAATATCAATTTTAGATGCCATGGCAATTGCAAAAATTTCTGCTTTTTATCAGATAATATTAAAAATAGTAGTAGCATCTTTTGTTCTTTGCACTTATTTATTGGGACGGTTGAATCTCCTTGTTTTCTATTGTGGGCAGATACTGGGAATTACTTTTATTGGCTTGGTGTTAATAAATATAGCAGTTCGTTACCAGCGAAAGAAGTATCCTAGAGAGGTTATTGGAAATAAAAAGCAGTATATAAAAGAGTACTTCGTTTATTGCAGACCTTTAGTTTTGTCAGCAATAGCTTCACAGTTTATTATTATTTTGATGAATTGGCTTTTAATTAAATATGCAGGGGTCAGGGAACAGGCTATGTTTGGTGTTGCATGGCAACTCAACACCTTGGTTTCCTATATATTTTCTCCTTATGCTGAATTATCAAAAAGAGAATATGCGGTTTTGTCTGAGGATAAAGAGCTTCTCGGAAGATTTTATTTGAACTCTCTAAAAAGAATGTTTTGGATTACTTCGTATTTTGCTTGTTTTATTGGATTTTGTAGTTCTTGGGTGGTGAGATTGCTTTACGGAACAAAATATATTGGAGCAGAGAAAATAACATTACTTATTATGATTTATACTATATATCAAGCTTGGGGGCAGATAAATGGTTCTTTTATGTTGGCAACAGAAAAAACAAAAATGAATGCTTATATAGGGATTCTAAATCAAATTGTTATAGTAGTATTAATGTTCATGTTTCAAGTTCCAAATGTGATTTGGCCTCAAGGTCTGGGATCTGTAGGGGTTGCCATGGTCTACTTAATTTCTAATATTTTAATAGTGTTTATTATGATATTTATGGTTTCGAAAGAGCTCGGAATAAATCCATGGAGAGCGCTTAACATTCAGCTAGTACCACTGATGCTTTGTTCGATTTTGGCATTGATATTATATTGTGTAATGAATTTTTTGATAAAAGAAAACTCAATCAATATTTTACTTTGCAAGCTATTTGTTTCGGGTATAGTATATACATTACTATTGCTTGTTTTTATCTATGCTTTTCCTGAAGAACTGGGATTTGAGAAGAAAGACATCTTGAATATTATGAATAAATGGAATGGATAGTATTATGAATTTGCTTAAAATAAATAAAAATCAATGTAAAAATTGTCAATATTTGATACTGCTTTTTGCGACTTCTTTTCTACCATCAGATTGGGAGAAGTATTCTCTGGAAGAGCTTTATAAAGTTGCGAAACAAAATCATATAACAATTATTATCATGGACGCATGCAAGTATTTTCAGCCGATAGCTTTTCGGGGTGAATCACCTGTTGTTTTTAATGAGAAACAAAGAGAAATTATTCAATATGAAGTAATCAGAACTAAAAAGGAACTTAGTGAAAATATAAAATACTATGCTGATAAATCCCTGTTTTTTCCTATGTTTGATGATTACTATGATGTAAGGGAGTTCTATTCTCTGGCTAGGCAGTATGACTTGATGTATGGTTACATTAATGGTATTTTGGGAGATATTTCGGTCGTTACTGAATCTAAAAGTAAAAAAATAGGAATTGGCTTGTTCAAAACACTTTTTGCTCCCGGAAAAATAAACTCTATCTTATATAATCGAATTTTTAGACGAGTTTTTGCTACTTGTTCACGCAAAGGGAGAGGTGTATTTTTTGCGGTCGCAGGAAAAAACAAGGAAAATGAAATAATGCAAAATGGCAATTTATTGAAGAATGCAAAAAAGATACAGACACATACTTATGATTACGAAAGGTATTTACGATGGAAGAGAAGTATATATGACAATGAGAATATATGTCCGCTAAAACAGCCATATATGGTATTTTTGGATCAATATATACCATTTCATCCGGATTTGAAGGCTACAGGTTATAGTATAGATGCGGATACGTACTATCACAATGTTGAAATGATTTTAAATCATTTATCTAAAGAACTAAATTTGAATATTGCAATCGCGGCGCATCCTAAGGCAAACTATGAGAAATTACCTTATTTTGCTAAATATGAAATTTTTTATAAAGACAATGAACTTAAATTGGTAATAACAACTTATGAAGGTAAATATCTAATTATGGATGGTTATATTAATCAAAAAAAATTAACCATTTACACTGAAAAATATAAATTTATAGATATTAATGAAGTAGAATTTATTCAATATAAAAATTTTAATAATGTTAAATGCCTTACAAAGAATTATGAAATAAATAATCTAATTGTTAATGAGAGATTATTAAAAGTAAAGAAATCTTTATTTTATGAACCCATTATAATATTAGATACTATAATCTCCGCCAAAGGAGTATAAAAAATAGTAATTTAAGAGAATACAATAAAAGAGTATTCTCTTTTTATTTGAAATTTTTTAACTAAATCTTAATTTTTTTAATCTATACTGTATACAATAAAAAATTGATATTAATTGAATTTTGTGATAAATTATTCTTTAGGATAAATTAAAATTCGGAGGATATATGAATTAAAAAAATTACCTGATTATGATATTTGGAAACTATACATAAGCTAGGGGGAATTATGATAGTAGGTTTAACTGGTGGAATAGCTAGTGGTAAAAGTACTGTATCAAAATATTTAGCTGAAAAAGGTTTTAAAGTTTATGATGCAGATAA
>QWCT01002111.1_pt1 | contig 22844 bp, 22 predicted proteins | sample 1972681 | NCBI WGS metagenome assembly QWCT01 (sample SAMN09866701, study PRJNA288562) | Human oral metagenome isolate pre3_saliva, whole genome shotgun sequencing... | isolation source: mouth | host: Homo sapiens | place: USA: California | reverse complement strand
AAATGAACAAGTTCTTCGAATTCTTCATCGAAGGCTTCGATAAGCTGGCGATCTTCCCACGGGGTCATCTTTAATCCTCTGTGCATGCCGCACCTGCGCGACCTTATAGATACGCGTCTACGCTAACACGTTGCAAGAACATGCAGTAATTGAACGAGGAAGCGCAGAAGAATTCAGCGAACTGAGGCTGCAGGAACCTTCGCACTCAGCAAGGCCAAAGTCTCTTCAACGCACGCTGAGACCGTACGAACGCGAAGAACATGGTCGTCGAGAACGCGCGGGGATTGAGTTCCTACCTCGATGACGTCGATTCCGTGGTTGTGAACTGCCGCAGAAACGAAGTTCTTGCAGTCTTCACCCTGTCCCATGGTGATCAGAGCAGCAACATGCGAATCGATGTTTTCAACAAAAGCATCAAGTTTTTCGCGGCCTCCAATCCAGCCGCGGCTACACGCTCCCAGAACCACAACATTCGGGCCGTACCACCGCAGAGCCACTCCAATGACATGCGCAGGAAGAAGATGCGCACGATCACCCAAAATAATGATGCTGGGCGAAGAGGGGAACTTAGGTTCGGGACGTTGCTCTGACATCACGCGAAGAACGTCATACATCGCTTGGCTGAGCATTGACGAACCCGCGATACCCGGAATTTCACCGTGATAATCAGTTGCCATCACTTCAAAAGCGGGTTCGACCAAAAGCATCCACGTATGCAGCAGGCCTTTTTCACTGACACTTGCTTCAATGAGATGAACGAGGCGGTCCCGATCACCTGCTCGTGCGGCAACAACCAGTTCATCTGCCGTGCGCGGGGGACGAACTTCCTCCAGCTCTCCCTTGTCTTGAGCAAGGACAATCGCAGCGGCATCAGAGGGGGTGACTCCACTTTGAATAAGCTCGATCATATGCGTCAGCCTGGCGACGTCTTCCGGAAGGTAGCGACGATGGCTGCCAGCGGAGCGCTCTCCGGGGCCCAGACCGTAGCGCCTTTCCCACGTTCGCAGTGTCGAGGCCGAAACACCGAGTTTGGCAGAAACTGCAGTGACGGTCAGCGGCGCATCGTGAGCAGCGGGAAGCACGAGCTGTGCACGGGGCATGGCCACTCCTGACGTGATGAAGGATACCTAAGTGAATGCTACCTAATTGATTGTCAGCTTTCCTTCTTGTCTTTTCCAGTCGAGTGGTCAGATTTTGTCCGCTGACAGCTAAGAACGACTATGTAACGGGCAACAAAATTACGCTTTCAGCATTTCTGCAGCATTTCGTTATCTCCCGTAATAATGCGGTTTTCAGCGTCACTTCGGCCATCTGAAGTTTCCTGTGAAACAACTATGATTCTGTGAAGGGGCCTTGAATAACTCTTGCACAATTCGGTACCCTTCTTGCAGTCCTTCTCGCCGAGAACGTCTCGCGCTGGGAAGCGCAATGAATGGAGGTACTCATGTCTGACGTCTCTCGACTGCCAGGCCCGTCGATTGACGCGTGGGAATGGCAGTACCAGGGCGCCTGTCGCGACCTCGATACGGAACTTTTCTTCCACCCCGAAGGTGAACGCGGTTCAACCCGTCGTCGCCGTGCCGCCAACGCAAAAGCCATTTGCGCAACTTGTCCTGTCATTGAGCAGTGCCGCGAGTATGCTCTGCGAGCTCAGGAACCCTATGGAATCTGGGGCGGCATGACTGAAGAAGAACGTCGCGAAGAAATTCAGCGCCGTCGTATTCGTCGAGTCTCCTGACACACTCACTACGTCATCTCGAACTCGCTCGGGTCGGTGTCTCGAGCGAGTTTCTTTTACCTAGCGTCAACCAACCCCTAGCCCCGCTCTCTTCCTCTATTCCCAACTCTCAATGGAATAGACTGAAACCCATCCCCGTCATCCCGTGCGAAATGCGAAAGGTGTCCCATGGAATCTCGATGCCTCGGCAAGCAGAGAATCATTGCCGTTCTTCTTCTTGCATGTGCTGTTGTTCTTGTTGCCGGTGCAGTCTGGTGGACCAGCCGGCCGTCAACTTCTCAATCCCAAGCAATGGCCTCGGCTAGCGCAATGCCGACGCAGCAAGCACAGGAAAGCACCGCTGCCCCACAGCAAACCCAAGCAGCCTACGCACCAACTGTTACCGATCAACAGGGACTCGACATCATCCACTCTCAGCAGCGTCGTGATGCCAATGACGCGCGAGCAAAGGGTTCGATCGACGCTCCCGTCGTGATGGTGCTTTACTCTGATTTCTCTTGCCCCTACTGCACGCGTTTCGCGAAGCAAGTCGAACCACAACTGCAAGATCTGGTCGATAACGGCACCTTGCGAATCGAGTGGCGCGATCTGGCACAAATTTCACAGTCTTCCCCTCTTGCCGCTCAGGCTGGCATTGCTGCAGCCAACCAGGGACGTTTCTGGGAGTTCGTGAGCGCAGCCTATGGCGAGGCCGACCCATCCGGCCACCCCGAGTACACGATGGATAACTTGACCGCTCTGGCACAGAAGGCAGGCGTCCCCGATATCTCACGCTTCCAAGCTGATACCAACGATCCCGAAACGGCCGCAGAGGTCAAGCAGGCCCAAAACGATGCCTACAAGATCGGCATCCAGGGCACTCCCTTCATGTTCATTGGCGATAGCTTCATCTCGGGCTTCCGCGATGCCGACTACGTGCGCGCAACCATCCAGAACCAGGCAGAACACCTCAAGAAGTGAATCCTCTTATCGCTTTCCTTGGTGGAGTATTGACGCTGCTCGCACCGTGCTCCGTCATGCTTCTACCCGCTTTCTTTTCCTACGCGTTTCAATCTCCACAGAAATTGATCGCTCGCTGCGGGATATTCTGGCTGGGCTTACTCACTCCTCTGATCCCGCTGGGCGCAGCCTTATCAAGCGTTGTCGCGCTGATTAGAGAACACTCGGCCTTCATTACCCAAGTCATCGCCCTTTTGGTGATTATTGCTGGACTGATCACGCTCTTCTCCTTGGACGTTCCTGTTTTCCGCGTGCGTTCCCTAGAAAAGGCTTCTCGGTCACGCGATACGGCGTGGGCGGTCTACCTTCTGGGTATAACCTACGGAATTGCAGGGGTTGGTTGCGCAGGCCCCATCCTTGGAGCAGTACTGGCAACTTCCTCTTTGGGCGGTTCAGTCGTCGAAGGCATCATCGCAGTCATTTTCTATTCCGCAGGAATGGCATTTCCCCTCTTGGCGCTCGCACTACTCTGGCAGCATTCCGCGGGGCGTATCCAAGCGATCGTGCGTCCAAAACCCGTGACTCTATTGAAGCGTCAGACGACGTGGACGAATGTGGTCTCTGGACTGGTTCTCATCATTTTGGGTTTCACAATTTTCAAAATCGACTTGAGTAACCCTCTTGGCGGGATCGTCTCCATTGACACTCTTGCTTCGTGGGAAGAATCCATCATGGGCCTGTTTGGGACGCTGCCCGCATGGGTGATCACCCTTGCAGGAGCACTGATTATCGGCGCTATTGTTGCCTTGCTCTGGAAACCACGCTCTGCTTCTCTTCCCTCTTCCACACCTTCAGAAGAGCAACAGGACTAACAAGGATTGCCAGTAGCGCAGTCGCGAAGAGCAGCAGCGCTAAGAGCAGAAGCACTAACATAGTCAGCCGCAGCGCTCACAGCAAGCAGCGCTCGCAGCACTGCACTCAGAACATAAAAAAGTAGTGAGCCCGGAGGATTACTCCGGGCTCACTACCGTATGCATCACGCGGATGCATCAACGTCTATTCAGCGCTCGACAATTGCCAGAACGTCGCGTGCAGACAGGATCTGCAGTTCTTCGCCGTCGTACTTGACTTCGGTGCCACCGTAACGGCTGAAGATCACGTGGTCGCCCACCTTAACATCGACGGGGACGCGGTTGCCATTGTCGTCAACGCGGCCGGGGCCCACTGCCAGAACTTCGCCTTCCTGCGGCTTTTCCTTGGCGGCATCGGGAATGTACAGACCGGAAGCGGTCTTCTCTTCGCTGTCAACCTGACGGATGACAATACGATCTTCGAGGGGCTTGATGGTGATAGCCATTTCAGCACTCCCTTTCTTTTCATAACGATTAATGTCATCCCGTCCCTGCCGTCGCGGGGGTCAGGTTTGGGATCGCATGTGTGCTTACCCACTCAGTCTAGGGCTCGATTGGCACTCTAGCAAGCTGAGTGCCAATGCTGTCTACCGCCTCCACTCAGCCTCCCACACGCCCCATATCTTTTCTCCAATTCCCTGAAATTCCGCAACAATAGAGACCATGTCCTCCATTGACCCACTCTGTTGCTCCCCCGGACGTGAACTTCTTGCCCAATGGGAAGAAAACGAGGAATACCGTCACCTCTCACCCATGGAGCTCAGTTTGGCAATCCGCGCGCAAACGGATGACCCGGCCACGGCCTCGGCAATTGCCTCTCAACTGCAGTTACGCACCCAGGCGGAAGGAAAATTCGGCTCCCTTGCGCGCACAATGCTGTGGACGCGTGACGGCTACGAGCAGGCAACGCGATGGGTTCTTGCCCGCGAGCACGCTGCGCGCTTCATGAAAGCCGGCGCAACGCATATCGGAGACCTCGGATGCGGGATCGGCGCAGATTCACTTGCTTTCGCGCGCGCAGGCATGCGGGTTACCTCCTACGACATCAATGACGAGGCCCTTTCCGCCACTCGCGAAAACCTTTCCTCTTTCCCCGCTGCTCGCGTTGAGAAACGTGATGTGAACACGCTTGGTCCCGAAGATTTCAAGGCGGAAGGTTTCGACGCGCTTTTCGCTGACCCCGCGCGCCGAACAGGCAAGCAAGGTGGTTCCAAGCGCATTTCGTCGCCCTCGGATTGGTCCCCTTCTTTGGACCGCGTTCTGTCCTGGGCACAGCATGTCCCGCGTTTAGGGGTGAAAGTTGCGCCGGGCATTCCCTACGAACTCATTCCTTCCCAGTTCCACGCGCGCTGGACAAGCGTTGATGGCGATCTTCTCGAGGCCGCGCTGTGGTCCCCCTCCCCAGCCAGCGAGGGAGCAGGGCGTTCGGCATGTGTCATCACCCACGATGAAATCCATACCCTTGAGGACGCCCAAACACCTTTCGCCGATTCACCTCCCCGGCAGGCAATAGTTGGGCAGTTGGGGAGCTACCTCTACGAGCCGGATTCCGCGGTTATTCGTGCTGGAATGGTCGCCAGGCTCAGCGAAGATCTCAACGCGCATCTCATCAGCGAATCAATCGCCTACCTCAGTGCATCGCAGTTGATCCCAACTCCTTTCGCTGCAGCATTCGAAGTCATCGACCAAGTGAACCTGCGCGCAAAGAATATTCAGCAGGCGCTTCGAGCACACGATATTGGACGTATCGAAGTCAAAAAACGCGGCGCCGACATTCAACCCGATGCGCTGCGCAAATCCCTCAAACTCACGGGGAGCCAAGCAGGAGTCGTTATCGCCACTCGAATTGGTCAGTCACATCGGGCAATTATTGCCCGACGAATCAGTGCCGAGGAAGCATAGAGGTTTGCGTCAAGGGCATACCGGAATCGGGAGAGAAATCCCAATCTGAAGGTTCAACCCCTGCACGCACAAGCTCTGATCCCATGGCGGCAATCTGCGCCCCATTGTCTGTGCAAAAACGCAGCGGAGGCATGCGGACTTCCAAACCGGCAGCCTTGCCTCGCTCAGTCAGCAACGCACGAAGCCGGGAATTTGCCGAGAAGCCACCGCCCACAACGATCGTCGAGCACCCGTGATCGAGTGCAGCGCGAACTGCCTTCGCCGTTAGGGAATCATTGACAGCCTCGGAAAAGCCCGCACAAATATCCTCAGCGGGGATCTCCTCGCCGCGTTCCTTAAGGCCTTCAACGTAACGGGCAACCGCGGTCTTGAGCCCAGAGAAGGAGAAGTTGTACTTGTGGCGTTCCTGGTCCTTGCCTGCGGCCAGACCTCGCGGGAAACGGATCGCAGTGGGGTCGCCCTTTTGCGAAAGACGGTCGACGTGCGGACCGCCCGGGTACGGAAGGTCGAGGAGACGGCCAACCTTATCGAAGGCCTCGCCAGCAGCGTCGTCAAGGGTTCCGCCGAGCTCACGAACATCCGTTGCGATGTCATTGATGAGCAGAAGATTCGAGTGCCCACCGGAGACGACCAAGCCAATGAAACGCTCGGGCAGAGGACCGTCGGCGAGCTTATCGACCGCAAGGTGACCAATCACGTGATTGACCCCGTACAGTGGTTTCCCGATCGACGAGGCCAGCGCCTTCGCCGCACAAATACCAACCGTCAGGGAGCCCACCAGGCCAGGACCAGCAGCGACGGCCACGGCATCGACATCGTTAAGAGTCACGCCGGCCTCGTCAAGGGCGCTTTCAAGCGTGGGAAGGAAAGACTCAAGGTGAGCGCGTGAAGCAATTTCGGGGATAATTCCGCCGTAACGGGCGTATTGATCCATTGATGTAGCCGTGCGATCGACCAAAAGGTCGCAGCCGCGCACCAGCGCAACGCCTGTTTCATCGCAGGTTGATTCGATACCCAGTACTAAAGGATCTTTTTCACTCACCCGGCCCAGTTTAGTCCGCTGCTGTGCTTGGTGCATTCGCCCCCGCATTCCGACAAAAAGGTGTGGGGACGACCCCAATGGGTCGTCCCCACACCGATGATGTAAAGATCCCTTTAAAGGATCACACGCCCTTGAGCGCTGCCTTACCAAGCTGACGGTTCAGCGTGGAGATGACATCAAGCGGAATCTGCTTGGGGCAGACAGCCGCGCACTCGCCGATGTTCGTGCAGGAACCGAATCCTTCTTCATCCATCTGGTTGAGCATGCTGACGACGCGGCGGTAGTTCTCAGGCTTGCCCTGAGGAAGCAGGTGCAGGTGAGTAACCTTCGCCGAGGTGAAGAGCATTGCCGAGGCGTTCGGGCAGGCAGCCACGCAGGCGCCACAACCGATGCAAGCAGCGGCTTCGAACGCGCGGTCCGCATCTTGCTTGGGAACGGGAGTGCCGTTAGCATCCGGAGCTGCACCGGTGTTCACCGAGATGTATCCACCGGCCTGGACGATACGGTCCAGGGCGCTGCGGTTAACAACCAAGTCCTTGATGATCGGGAATGCTTCTGCACGCCAGGGTTCGATGGTGATGACATCACCATCATTGAAGGAGCGCATGTGCAGCTGGCAGGTCGTGGTGACCTCAGGGCCGTGGGCAATGCCGTTGATGACAATGCCACACTGACCACAGATGCCCTCACGGCAGTCAGAGTCAAATGCGATCGGTTCTTCGCCGCGAGCAAAGAGCTCAGCTCTTCGTTCAACACGTCGAGCATTTCCAGGAACGAGGATTCCTCAGAGATGCCGCGGACTTGGTATTCGTGCATGGCACCCGGATCCTCGGGTCCGTTTTGGCGCCAAATCTTCAGTGTCAGGTTCACTTGTAACTCCGCTGCTTGAGCTCGATGTTGTTGTAGATCAAGGCTTCCTTGTGGAGGATCGGAGGCTGGTCCTCGCCACCCCACTGCCAAGCTGCAACATAGAGGTACTTGTCATCGTGGCGAAGGGCTTCACCTTCGGGGGTCTGCGACTCCGCACGGAAGTGACCGCCACAGGATTCTTCACGGTGCAGGGCATCGATGCACATAAGCTCGCCCAGCTCCATGAAGTCTGCAACACGGCCAGCCTTTTCAAGGGACTGATTGAGTTCACCAATCGACTTGCCCGGAACGCGAACGTCACGCCAGTAGTCGGCGCGAAGCTTGCGGATCATCTCGATGGCCTTCTTCAGTCCCGCTTCGCGACGCTCCATACCGCAGTATTCCCACATGATCTGGCCCAGTTCCTTGTGGAAGGAATCCACCGAACGGGAACCGTTGATCGACATGAGCTTGTCAATGCGTCCCTGAGCGGAGTTCAGTGCCTCAACAACATCCTCGGAGGACTCATCCAGCTTGGGGAGGTTGAAGCAGTGTGCCAGGTAGTCGTTGATGGTGTTCGGAAGAACGAAGTAGCCATCGGACAGGCCCTGCATCAGTGCGGATGCACCCAGGCGGTTTGCGCCGTGATCAGAGAAGTTTGCTTCACCGGCAACGTAGAGGCCGGGGAGGTTTGATTCCAGATCGTAGTCAACCCACAGGCCACCCATTGTGTAGTGGACAGCCGGGTAGATACGCATGGGCACTTCGTAGGGGTTGTCGCCCGTGATGCGCTCGTACATGTCGAAGAGGTTGCCATACTTGGCGGAGACTGCAGCCTTGCCCAAGCGACCAATGGCCTCGGAAAAGTCCAGGTAGACGCCGCGACGCATGACGCGTTCATTGCCTTCGGCATCGGTCTCACGAATTGCGGGGCCTACGCCACGACCTTCATCACACATGTTCTTGGCCTGACGCGATGCGATATCACGAGGCACCAGGTTGCCGAATGCGGGGTAAATACGCTCAAGGTAGTAATCGCGATCCTCTTCGGGAATATCGCGAGGATCCTTGTCGCAGTCCTCTGCCTTCTTGGGAACCCAAATACGACCGTCGTTACGCAGGGATTCGGACATCAGGGTCAGCTTGGACTGCTGATCTCCATGCTGCGGAATACAGGTCGGGTGAATCTGGGTGAAACAGGGGTTAGCGAAGTATGCGCCCTTGCGGTATGCACGCCAAATCGCGGTGGCGTTGCAGCCCATGGCGTTCGTCGACAGGAAGAAGACGTTTCCGTAGCCGCCGGTTGCCAGAACAACCGCATCAGCGATGTGGGTTTCAAGCTTGCCGGTCGCCATATCGCGCGCGACGATACCGCGAGCGCGGCCGTCAGAAACGATAAGTTCGACCATTTCGTGGCGGGAGTGCTCGGTAACGGTACCGGCAGCAACCTGACGCTCGAGCGCCTGGTAGGCGCCAATCAGCAGCTGCTGACCTGTCTGGCCACGTGCGTAGAAGGTACGCGACACCTGGACGCCACCGAAGGAGCGGTTGTCGAGCAGACCGCCGTATTCACGTGCGAAGGGCACGCCCTGCGCGACGCACTGGTCGATGATATTTGCGCTAACCTCAGCCAGACGGTAGACGTTGGTCTCACGTGCGCGATAGTCGCCACCCTTAACGGTGTCGTAGAAGAGGCGGTAGACGGAGTCGTTGTCGTTACGGTAGTTCTTCGCAGCGTTGATACCACCCTGCGCTGCAATGGAGTGCGCGCGACGAGCGGAATCCTGGTAGAAGAACACGTCGATGTTGTAGCCCATCTCGCCCAGCGAGGCGGCAGCTGCACCACCGGCAAGGCCGGTTCCCACGATGATGACGTGGAGCTTACGACGGTTTGCGGGGTTGACCAGAGCTGCAGTGAACTTACGCTTTTCCCAAGCGCCTGCAAGGGGAACATCCAGCGGGGCCTTGGTGTCGGCGATATCCTCGCCTTCGCGGTACAGCCCGTGAATCAAAGTATCAGTCATGTCTCAATATCCTTGTCAGGAGATGTAACCGGCAACGATCGCCAGCGGGGGAAGCGCGAACATCAGGAAGATCAGTGCACCGACCAAGCCGGAGAGAACTTCCATGAACTTGCGGGTTCCACCGCGGACCCAACCCAGAGATTGGAATGCCGACCAGAAACCGTGAGAAACGTGGAGTGCTGCCAGACCAATGAAGATCAGGTAGACAACAACCATCAAGGGATTCTGGAAGGTCGCGACCATGCGCTCATAAGGAGTGGAGTCTGCGACGAATCCGGTACGGATGGTTCCCGTGGTGAAGTGCAGGATGTGGAAGACGATGAGGAAGAAGAGCAGAACACCGGTCATACGCATGGTGCGTGCTGCATAAGCATCAGCTGCGCTGCGCTTGACGACGTACGCACTGCGACGTGCGCGGCGTGAGCGCTTCCAGGTCACTGCTGCTGCCCAGATGTGGATCACCAGCATGAGAACCATGGCTGCGCGGAATACCCAGATAAACCCACCGTGAGGGAAGATCGGCACAAAGGCTTCTTCTTTCAGCCAGTGTGCGTAGTGATCGTAGGCTTCGATCGCCATAAGTTGCTTGACGAAGACGGTCGTAGTCCATGCGCGACGCTTGCGAGTTGCGACAGTTTTTGTGGCCATGACTCAAGCCTAAGCTGAAGGAGTGTCATTTCCGTAGGACTGCTGGCCCGCGCGCTCCTTATCTGCTCACAGCGTCAGATAAGTCTTCCCTAAAACCCTGATTTTTCAGGGAAATAGCAGCGCGGAGGAGACCGGTAAAAATGCGTCACAAAGTCGACAAAAACTGTCAGAAAACACCGTATTAGGGCAACATAATTTTTCGTATTTTCATGCGCCGAAAACAAGACGCATGTTTACCGCATCTTCGCGCGGGTTCCGGAAATATGCCTTCGTAACGCCGACACGTTCAAAACCCGATTGCTCGTACAGCGTGATCGCCGGGGTATTGGACGCTCGCACTTCCAGGAAAACTCGTTCACTCCCCCGCTGACGGGCAAGCTCAAGCAAAGCGTCCATCAGCGCGCGGCCCAAGCCACGGCCTCGGAAATCGGGAAGGACACCCATGGTCATCACGTCGCTATCAAGCCCAATCTTGACACCCGCGTAGCCACACAACACAGGAAGTTCACCCTGGGGAGCATCGGCGCACACGCCAAAGTAGACGCTCAGTCCCGAGGAAAGCTCCTCAGCAACCATCCCCGGCGTCCACGGGTCCTCCGGGAAAATCGCCTGTTCCAGTGCGATAACCGCATGCCAGTCCTGTGGACCCAACACGACAAGCTTTCCTCCCGAGGCCTGGGCGAGCCTGTGCGCAGAGGCGCTCAGCGTTTCCTTAACGCCTTGGGCGAGGGCACTGGGATCTGCTGCGCTCACATGCGCTCCGGCGCTTGCCCATGAATATCGGGGCGGCGCAGGTACAGGGGTTCGGTACCCAAACGGTCCTCTCCTCCGCGAGCCAGGCGCGCACGGACAATGCGAACCGTGACTGAAGGATCTAGGGGAAGAACCGGCCCCATTTCTGCGCCGGCAAGTTCATCGACACTGTGCGCCGGGATCGGCGCATCAGAAACCAGCAGTCCTTCTTGTTCACGCAAAGCACTGCTCAAGGTACGCGCGTAGCCAACCTCAAGACGTCCAAGCAAACGAACATCATCGGGGCCCTCTGCAAGGTAATGCCCCCAATACAGTTCCTTACGGCGCGCATCGGTCAATGCATACACATGAGTGTCCGGAGACAGGCGATCCAAAGCAGCGCGGGCAATCAGGTCCAAAGAGCAGACGCCGTAGACCGGAATCCCCGCCGCTTTCGCGAAGACACGTGCTGAAACAAGTCCGGCACGCAGACCGGTGAAGGGGGCAGGACCAGTGCCTACGCATACAGCGTCAAGACCGGCCTGTGCGGCATCGGTCGGCAAACCGGCCTCTTCAAGGGCTTCGAGAACGCAGGGGGTAATCGATTCCGCGTGATGACGACCCGACTCATTCCTTGAGCTTCCCAGTATCTTTCCGTCATCGACGACGGTTACTGCAGTTGCTCCAGAGGTATCAATGCACAATTCGGTCATAAGTCGATCTTATTCCACGCTCGCACGTAACTGTGGTGCGAGGTCATCAAAGACACCGTCCCAGCGATGCGAGTAGGGCGTGAATGTGATGATACGTTGACCGTCATCCATGCTCTCGAGGTCTACAACATCACCGTCGCGTGCGGCCTCTCCCCCACTCGCGCGTCGCACCTCGATTTCAAGGCGCGCATCACTCATGGCTTCGGTCTTACCCTCACCCCATTCAACAACCGTCACGGCCTGATCAATGGTTGAATCCAGATCGAGAGTCTCCAGATCATCGAGGTCGCGAATTCGATAGGCATCAGCGTGGATAAGATCGGGGCCTCCGACCAGCGAGGGGTGAACACGCGCGACAATAAAGGTCGGTGAGGCAACTGTCCCTCGAACCTGAAGGCCGCGACCAATTCCCTGAGTGAAGGTAGTCTTACCGGCGCCCAAACCGCCTCGGAGCATGATGAGGTCGCCCGCGCGTAAGTGATGCGCAAGCTGTTCACCTAACTCGCGAGTCTGCTCCGCATCGCTCACACGATAGCTGTACTGCTGTATCTGCGTCATTATTCCTCTTCGTTCACGTACTGCCTGGGGATGCGCTCTCCCAAACGAGTAATGACCTCATAGTTGATTGTGCCCGCATGCGCGGCCCACTCATCTGCGATCGGGTATCCCTTGGCCGGGTCACCGAAAAGAATGGCTTGATCTCCTACCTTTGCGGGCGCGCTGCCACTGTTTTGCGTAGCTACGCCTTCTTGCCCTTCAGCGGGCCCCAGGTCAATGATGAATTGGTCCATGCAGATTCGGCCAACGATCTGCGCCTTTACCAGACCTGAATCAGTTTCAACAGCAACCGGTGCGCCATTGGAAGCCGCTCGCAGGATCCCATCTCCGTATCCCAGTGGGACCAAACCCACCCAACGACGGCTTGGGGCCTGCCAGGTTCCTCCGTACGAGGCCGGGGTCCCTTCTTCGATGACCTTTACTGACGTAAGTGGAGCGCTCAGCGTCATCACGGGTGTCAGTCCCAGTTCCTGAGCACTTGCGACTGAAGGATCTGGGGAGAGCCCATACATTCCGATCCCCGCGCGAACCATGTCGTAGTGGGTTTCCGGGTGCCACAAAATTCCCGAGGTTGCAGCAAGGTGGCGAATCTGCGGACGCAGTCCTGCTTCGGCGAGGATGCTCAGCCCCTCTTCAAAAATCTGACGGTGCCGGCGTGTAGATTCTTCGCCGGCCACGCTGGGATCATCTGCTCGTGAAAGGTGACTCCAAGCGCCAATAACCTGGACAAGTCCAGCATCTTCTGCGGTTCGTACAGCTTGGGCGAGCTCCGGCAGATCGGCCAAGGTTGAACCCGCACGTGACATCCCCGTGTCGACCTTGACGTGAATTCTGGCGGGGCGCCCACAGCGACGTGCCGCTGCACAGACCTCATCTAGAACCCACGTCCAGGACACAGACAGGTCAATATCTGCGCGGATTGCGGATTCAAAATCACTTCCAGTGGCGGAAATCCATGCCAAGATCGGTGCGCTATCACGCGCGATCCCCGCGTTATCGAGGCCAACACGCAGCTCGAAGGCCTCGGCTAATTGAGCGACCCCCAGCCAATCGGCTCCAGCACCCAGGGCGGCTTGGGCAAGGGGAAGCAAACCATGTCCATAGGCATCAGCCTTAATGATCGCCATCTGCAAAGAAGACGGGGCGCAGGTTCGCAAATGGGCAAGATTATGCGCGAATGCTGCAAGATCAACGGATGCTGCCGAAGGGTATCCGCATCCACGTTTGGAAGTTTCCACTCCCCAAGTATCGCACCCTCGGCGACTAGGAACACAGTTCGCCGATGATTTCTGGAAGAGCGCGGGCAATATCAATGGCTTGAATGGGATGCGCATGCCCTTGCGAACCCACGCCTGCCCGGAAGGCCGCTTGGGCATGCACCCACGCTCCAAGGCTCGCAAGGGTTGCACATTCGGCCTCGGAAATCGACGGGTTCCCCTGACGGCGCTCAGCTCGCGCCTGGAACCCCGCAGCGATCCCCGCGACCGCCCCGGCAAGCACATCACCACTACCCGCAACCCCAGCCCAAGGGGTTTCTTGAGGAATCGAGAGGATTTCTTGCCTTCGATTCCCCTGGTCATGATGGAGATACGAGCACAAAGTAGTCGAGCTTTTCAGAAGAATAATGGCGCCCGTGAGCGAGGCGAGTTCCTTGGCAGAAGTGGCAGGGTCGGCATCAATATCTGCGCGAGAACGCGGACTACCCAACTGGGTGAGAAGGCGCGCAGCCTCGCCGTGATGAGGGGTGAGAATAGCGCGCGAAAGGGAACGTGAATGCGCATCCGCATAGTCACGAAGGCCTTTAACTAAGTCAAGCGCGCCCGCATCAATCACCAGAGGAAGCTTGGAGTCGATACAGAATTGCGCGAGTTCACGGCAATCCTCGTAGCGCTCATTCGTACACCCGGGACCAATCACTCCACTTTGGATTCGACCGCCCACGGTCACAACACCGGGAGCGTAGTGGAGAACCAGATCTTCTACCCGGCGGGTCGAATTCAGGCGAACCATGCCCACGCCGGTGTTCGAGGCAGCAAAGGTTGTCAGCAGCCCAGCCCCCGGATAGGTATCAGATCCCGCGACAACGCCCACGACGCCTCGGCGATACTTATCCTCATCAGAGGAAGGCGCGAAAAGAAACTTGCGCGCGCTTTGGGGATCAAAGAGAGGGATCTGCTCAGCCATATGCCCATTGTTTCACGTGTTCAATGGGAACAGCCGACCCAAGCGAGGTCTAGCTGAATGAGCGAGCAACTCCCACCATGATGACGCCGATGACCATGATGGCAACACCAATGACGGTCCAGCGCATTTCTCGGGGAGTGCGCGTCTCGTGAAGGATCAAAATCCCACCAAAGGTCTGGATAATGACGCCCATCTGTGACAGGGGGAACGCAACCGCGACGCCAAGAAGTGAGGAGGAAATCTGCGTCAGCAGGATTGCCGCACCCCACATCATGCCGGGGATCAGTTGGCGAAGAGTGAGCAGACTCCAGCGATTGTCTTCCTTGCCAAGTTGAGGCGAAAGCGCAGGAATCGTTGCGATGAGAGCGACAAGGAAGTAACCGACCGATTGAGGAAGGATCACAGAGCGTCCGTCCAAGCCGAAGCCTTGAACAATCAGGAGGTAGGCGACAAGGCAGGCGGTTGAGATAACCAGAAGTATTGTTCCGCGCTTCCAGTCAACGTTTTCGGCGGCGGCCTCCTGAGTTTTTTCAGTCTTGGAGATGAAGACCACGCCCAAGGTGAGAAGCGCGATAGAGCTCAGTGCAAAGACAAGTGCAAGGCCATGGTTCATCTCACCGAAGAGAATGATCCCACCCAGGCACATGAAGATAATCTGGCCTGCAGTCGTCAGCGGCATGGTGCGTGAGACACCGAGGACCTTCAGACAAAGAATTTGGAGATACTGCCCGAATCCTAGGATCAAGCCTGAGAGGAAGGAAATGAGCAGTGTCTTGGTTGTCCAATGAACATCGATGAAGGGGGTTGCCAGAGCTGAGAAGAGGAAAGCACCTCCCAAAGTTCCCAGGGTCTTTTGTCGATCATCGCCGCCTTGAGCGACAAGGACGATGGACATGAATCCGAGGAACAGAGCCGGGAGCAAAGCGACGAAGTAGTCGATCACGACATACTCACTTTCTGGTGCGTCAATTGGGGCAACCAAGGAATGATGTTTTCAGGCTAGTGGACAACCAAGCAAATAAAAGGGGCGAGATCCCTATCTGCGCTGCGCAATAGGTAACACTTTTTCAGATTGAGGATCATTAATTGGCTTAAGCTCCCACGGGCTTGCCACAATATTGACTGTGAGCGACAGCACCACTTCCGAAGATTCTCCCTTCGACTTCTATTCGCGTGCCCAGTGGGACAAACTGGCAGACCGCACTCCCCTTCCCCTGACGCATACTGATTTGGCACGCCTAGCAACCCTTGGCGATCCCATCGATATTGCCGAGGTCGACGCGATCTACCGCCCTTTGACTGCACTTCTCCAGCTCTACGTTGAGGGACATCGACGGATCGAGCAGGAGCGCTCACGTTTCCTCATGCGCCCGTGCCGCACTCATGTACCTTTCATCATCGGTATCGGTGGCTCAGTTGCAGTGGGCAAGTCAACTGTTTCACGCCTTCTTCGTTTCTTGCTCTCGCGCTGGGAGAAAACCCCGCGAGTTGACCTGATCACCACGGACGGTTTCCTTTTCCCTAACGCAGTGCTCCGCTCCAAAGGCTTGCTCGGGCGAAAAGGTTTTCCCGAATCCTATGACCGCCCCGCACTCATTTCTTTTCTCTCGGCAGTGAAGTCAGGAAAACGTCATGTCCAAGCACCCGTCTATTCGCATGTCGTTTATGACATCGTCGAAGGCGAAAGTGTTGTCGTTGATTGCCCCGACATCCTGATCGTCGAAGGACTCAATGTCCTCCAACCCCCCAAGTGGGGTCCCGGAGTGATGCCGGTTGCCGTCTCCGACTTTTTCGATTTCAGCATTTACGTTGATGCTTCACCAGACAACATCGAGCAGTGGTACGTGGATCGTTTCCTCGCGCTGCGCCAAACCGCATTCACTCGCGAAGATTCCTTCTTCCGCACCTACGCTTCACTGACCGACGCTCAGGCCGAGGCCACGGCTCGCTCGATTTGGGAAGAAATCAACCTCCCAAATCTCTTGGAAAACATTGCCCCAACCCGCGAGCGCGCAACGATGGTCTTTACGAAGGGCTCAGACCACCGCGTCGAATCACTCAGGCTTAGAAGGTGACTTCGAGTCCGATTGCGTAGCGCAGATCGGTCTGTGGGATCACGAGGCGTGATGAGCCTTCACGATTCTCAACGATGACGGGTTCGATGCTCCCAAGGATTCGCGCCTGGGAAACTTCCCCAGGAACCTCAAGCCACGTTGACGCAAGGCCAGCAGGGGCAAAAGTCGCTTCTTCAAGGGAAAGCTCTGCGGCCTCGTCAGCGGGCGAAGCCGGGGGCATCCCAAAGAAGAAGACTCGCTGGTCATCGTCCTTGGGCCGCGTCGCGTACCACGACCACCCCTCGTCGCCCGTCACTTGGTCGATGTCCAGCCACGGGCGAGTTGAGTAAATCCCCTCGCCGTTGACGCCTAGGAAGTTACCAAGCTCCTCGAGGCCTCGCCCGATCCAACTCGACATGCGCCCTTGGGCATCGGGGCCGATCCCGATCAAGTAGTTGCCGCCTCGAGACACAATCGCCAAGAGATTGGAGATGATGTGGCGCATGGGCTTGATCGGTTCCTCGGGGCGCATCGAACACCACCCGCGAGTCATGGTGATGCATGATTCCCAGGGATAGAGTCGGATATCCTCGGGGACCTCCTGCTCGGGAGTTCGGTAGTTCTCGTTCGCCCCGTGAACCTCACGATCCACGACCAAAATATCGGGTTGGAGCTCGCGGGCATGCTCGGCTATCTGATCAATATCGATCGGCTCATCGGGTTCGCGGACCCATCCTGCGTCAAGCCACAGCACGTTGACCTTGCCATAGTTGCGCAGCAGCTCATCGATCTGATTGTGGGTGTATCGAACGAAGGAATCCCACTTTGCGCGGTGCGTCTCAATATCGAAGTTGTGATAGCGGTCAGTGATCGTGCGTGCGCGATCCCAATATCCCGGATGGTTCCAATCCGCCTTCGAGAAATAAACGCCTGTCTCCAGGTTGTGCGCACGGAAGGCATCGAACATCTCGCGGACAATATCGCGTCCCAGCCCCGCTTCTTCACTGGTCGACTTAAAGTTCGAGAAATCGGTGTCGTACATGGCGTAGCCATCGTGGTGCTTTGTCGTAAAGACCAGATAGCGCATTCCCGCCTTTGCGCACGCTGATGCCCATTCCTCGGCGTTAAAGTCTTCTCCGGTAAAGCTGCGAGCCTGATCGCAATACCAGGAGTGGTATTCCTCGTCGCTCCCCGTCCAATCTTCAGGCGGATCTGTGAAGCCACCCAAACGCTGGCGGTGCAGTGACCACGAACCATCCTGTCCAATGTGAGAGAAGATTCCCCAGTGGATGATGACACCGACCTTATGGTCCCTCCACTTTTCTAGGGCGGCGAGGGTACGCGGGTCTGAGGGCCAAATATATCCGGGATCTGGATATTGACGCAGAGCACCTGCGGCCTCTAGCGCGTCGGGGGCAAAATCTTCACTCAGTTCGTCACTCATGAGTTATGCCTTAAAGGTCTAGAACTTCAAACCGCCGTCTTCAATCCCGCGGAAGAAGTACTTCTGCGAGAAAGCAAAGACTAGGACAACCGGAACCAATGCCACAACAGCACCAGCCAAGACCAATTGGTACGTCGTTCCCTGAGCGGAATTTTGAATTGCCGTCAGTTCCAGCATCAAGGTGTGCTTATCGTTGTCAACAAGCATGAGCAACGGGAAAAGGAAGTCGGACCAAGCACCGATGAAGGATGTCAGGCCAACAACCGTGAGAGTGCCGCGTACCTGAGGGAGGAAAATCCTCCAGAAACGCGACCATTCACCCGCACCGTCAATCAGTGCTGCGTCTTCAATTTCTTCGGGAATCCCAAGGAAAGCTGCGCGCATCATGAGGATCTGGAAGGGGCCAATCATGGCGACCATCCACACACTGGTGAGCGTCTTGTATGTCCCGATCGACACCATCATCGAGTACAGGGACAACATGATCGATTCGAAGGGGAAGATCATTGCCGAGAGGACAACGAAGTACATGATGTTGCGGCCAGTCCACCCACGCCGCGAAAGCATGTAGCCGCCCAGGCAGGACAAGATGATGTTCGAAATGACCGTCAGTGCCGCGACGATGACCGAGTTACCAATTGCTCGCAGGATTCCGGTTTGTTTGAAGAGTGTCGCGAAGGCGGCCAATGACCAATGCTGCGGGAAGATCGTGGCGCCCTGACCGAAAACAGATTCTCCCGGTGCCTTGAATGCTGCAAGGAGCGGAAGCAGAAGCGGGCCGACCATGAGGATTGCAACGACGACCAGCGTGATGTAGCGCAGCACAAGGCGAGAACCCTTGATCTGGCGCGATGCCACATTTCGTGACTGATTTTCAAGTTTGCGAGCCTTACGCCACTGCGCGAATTTCGACGAGGACGTGGCTGTGCTAGTTGCAGATGCGGTGCTCATTGATCTTCAGCCTTCCTCTGGAGCTTCTGGGAGGCAATGATGAATCCGAAGGTGATGAGGAAGAGGCATACCGAGGCGGCATCGCCCTTGCCTAGAGAGCCATACGTTGGATCGGTCCAATCTCGGATGTACATGGTCAAGGTCTTCGTTGGTGAAGCGGTTCCACCAAGTAGGTAGACCTCGGTGAAGATCTTGAGACAGCCAATCGTTGTCAGTGTCGCGACCAAGAACATCATGACCTTGACACCGGGAACAGTGACGGTAAAGAAGCGACGGACGCTTCCTGCCCCATCAAGCTCGGCGGCCTCGTACAGAGACTTATCAACGTTCGCCAAGGCGGACAAGTACAGAATCATGTAGTAGGGCAAGCCCTGCCACCTCTTTCATTGAGCAAGTAGCGCCACGCCAATGAGATGACGACCAGCGAGGAAACCGCCGGCAGATAGTAGAGCGCGCGGAAAAATCCGATTCCTGGAACATAGGACTTGACCAGGAGCGCAAGAAGAAGAGGGAGAAGCACCATCAAAGGAACAACGCAGACCGCGTAGATGAGTGAGTTGCGCAGAGATCCCCAGAATTCCGGGTCGTTCAGAACGTAGGTGTAGTTTTCGATCCCGATGAAGGGACCAATTTTCCTCAGCGGTTTGGTCTTCGTGAAAGACACGAAAACCGTTGTGATGAAGGGATAAATGTAGAAAGTAATAATTGCCAAGACCGGGAGTGTAATCCAGATCCACGGCATCCATCCCGGGCGGAAACGCGCTGCCCCATTAAGAGATCGGCTTGGGGCACGTCCTGTACGCGACGACATTGTCAGGTCCTTCGGTGCTGTTTAGAGGTTTTGCCGGGGCGAAACCGTAGTGTTTCGCCCCGGCAAGGGTTGGATCATTCGCCCAGAGCCTTGAGCTTCTTGTTCATCTGATCTTGTGCAGTCTTCAGAGCGGTCTTGGGGTCGACCTCTCCGCGGATTGCCTTGTTCACATTCTCAACCAGGCTGTCCTGAACAGCACCGGTGGTGTAGAAGACGTCGGTGTAGGCCTCGGCGTCCTTTGCAGCCTTTGCGGCTTCTTCGTAAGCGGCCTTGAAGACCGGGTCGTTTGCAATCTCCGGCGGGTTGGCAACGAGCTTGTCAAGAGCACTTGTTGCTGCCGGGAAGATGATCGCGCCGCCGTCGTGGGTCCATGCGTATTCGTTCTCAGCGTTGGTGATCCACTCGGCGAACTTCATTGCCAGAGGAGCGTTCTTGGTCGAGACGGACACGCCGATGTACTGGCCTTCGAAGACCGGCTTGATTCCGGGGTTGGTCGGGAAGGGGCCGACACCGGTGTTGTTGTAAACGGTCGCGTTGTTGGCCTTCACGGACTTCAGGAAGGAGGCATTCGGGGTACCGAATGCGAGGTTTCCATCGGCGTATGCCTTGCCGGGATCGGGTTCACCGGTCAGAGAGTCCTTCGGAATTGCACCGCTCTTGTAGAGCTCAGCCAAGCGGGTCACATACTTGATGGCCTGCTCATTGTCGGCAAAGTTGAACTCGGTCTTGTCAGCGTTCATGAGGTTGACACCCATGCCGTGCAGCTGGGCGGTCATGTACCACTGCGGGGAGCCGTAGATTCCGTAATCGCCCTTGCCGTCTGCACCGACCTTAGCGGCGTAGTCGAACATCTCTTCCATGGTCTTGGGAGAGGTGTTTTCATCCAAGCCTGCGCGCTTGAAAACTTCCTTGTTGTAGGTGGTGATGTAGGGACCGAAGTACCAAGGAAGAGCAGTGTGGTGCTTGTTTGCACCAAGCTTGGTCGAATCCCAAATGGTCTGAACGAACTTGTCGCCGATACCGGGAGCCTTCACATCAAAGTCCATGAGGAGGTTGGACTTTGACAGCGCCAGGATGGTCGAGGAAGGAACGTTCACAACGTCCGCCATCTGGCAGTTTGTTGCCTGCGCGGTGATGGTCTGGTCGAACTCAGCGCCACCTGCCTGGTCAGTCCACTTGATCTTGACGCCGGGGTTTGCGTCCTCAAATTCCTTGATCTTCTTGGTGAAGAAGTCACCGAAGTCAGTCTTGAGGCCCTGGGTCTGGAAGGTGATTTCACCTTCGACCTTCGAGGTGTCGATCTTCGAATCGTCGAGATTCGTTGCGGGAATATCGCAGGAAACATCAGGCTTGGGGATAGAACCCGATGCCGATCCGCTGCTTGCGGAATTCGAGGAAGAGTCGCTGCCGCTCGAGCAGGCGCTCAACCCAAGAGTGCTCATCATGGCCAGGGCGACAACACCGGCGGCCATCCTTTTCTTCAACATGCGAAACCTCCGTTGGTTCGTGTCGTAGATCGATATGAATACCGAATCACTAACTATCTCGTGTTAGTTGATAAGCCTAGGCTACCGTTGCCAGCCAGGCTTCACGTTGCATAGCGAACAATTGTTATAGATCCGTTACACAAAGGATGAATTCCATGGTGCGCGCTGTCATACGAGCACCGAATTCGGGGCGCGCATCAGGACCACACGAGCGAGTCCCAATGCCATCTTGAATGGCATCAAGCCAGACAAAAGTCTGATTCGAATGTGGCAGATCTTCCCAATGAGCAGCCTGGGCAAGCTCTCGCTCACTCCAGGGCGATGCACTCCATCCCATCTCGTTGCGGGGGATGATTATGAGCGCACGTTCTCCCCCGCGTAGCTCCAGAACCTTCAGTCCCGGTCGATGCCCACCTTCTTGGGGTTTGACTCCCACATCCCAAAGATCCTTAAGCTCAGCGCATCCGAACCCGTCAGGATTTGCGCCCGGCAGATCTGAATAGGCGATATCCGTCTCTCCCACCCACGAGGCCGTCCACTCAGTTCCCGGAATGCGCAGACGAACCCCCGCGCGAGGGATACGCTCGGGCCACTCTCCATAGGGGGTCATTTCAACCTTGACGAGGAGACGATTTCCCGGCAGTGCAACACCCGCAGATACACCTTCGTTTTTTCCATCTACGGGAGTAAAAGTCCATCGAGCCTCAAGTCCAAATTGCGCTGCAGGTGGAGCCCAACGTTCAATCAACACCCGCATTCCACTCTCACAAGAACTTCCGTGCCATGTCCTGCGCAGAAGATGCAAACGTGCCATTTCCCAGCGCTGGGCGTGGGAGACTCCCCATTGCCCGGTCCCTGTTCCCAGCGGGCCCAGGTTCTCAGAGGAAACCCCCCAATAATCGACGGGACCACGACCGCGATCGTTGTCCGTCGGGGCACGGTAAACGCTGATCTCTGCGGTGATCGGAAGCTCACCCACGGATTCCACGCGCCCACGATCGTCAAACGCGGCACCGCTCTCGGCCTCGTTAGGGGCAAGCAGGGAAGAAGCTGCGGAAGCCAGAGCGCGCAAGCGCTCCTCTGCCTCGCCACCCGATTGTTGCGAGCGCTCACGAAGAATTGGCGCATCAGGCGCGAGCGCACGAATCCATGCCCAGGTCCCCGCATAGGGACGCGAAAGCGCATCAACCAGGCCATCGCAGACGAAATTCCCGTCGTGGACCTCCTCGCCAAAATCGCCGCCGTAGGCAAGAGCACGACGCCCGTCAGGAAGAGTGCGCCACAGTGCATGGTCACGCCACTCCCATACGAAGCCTCCCGCATGACGCGGATGGGTCATTTGCTGGGCATAAGCAGCAGCCCCACCAGGCCCAGTTCCCATCGCGTGGAGATACTCGCACATGATGTAGGGAGCGCTGCGAATACGCTCCTTCGCAGCATCATCTACGGCTGCGCTCGGGTGGCTTGGGACAGCAACAGGAGCATGCAGATCCGTGTCATCAAGCACCGCGGCGACTTCTTCAAGCGTCGGATACATTCGCGAGTAGATATCGACATACTCCATGGCATGGTCGCCCTCGTAGTGGACAATCCCGCGTCCATGGGTGCGTTCGTGGAGCCAACGCGCGGCCCCTGCCAAGTTACGTCCCGTTCCGGATTCGTTCCCCAGGCTCCAGCAGAAAATGCTGGCATGATTCTTGTCGCGTTCAAAGGCACGTTCGGTGCGGTCGAGGTAGGAGGCTTCCCAGCGCGAATCATCAGAGGGGTTATCAATCCACGTGCGATTACCTTCAAAACCGTGGGTTTCAATATCCCCCTCGAGCATGACCCACAGCCCAATTTCATCGGCCAGATCAA
>QWCT01000585.1_pt1 | contig 22937 bp, 28 predicted proteins | sample 1972681 | NCBI WGS metagenome assembly QWCT01 (sample SAMN09866701, study PRJNA288562) | Human oral metagenome isolate pre3_saliva, whole genome shotgun sequencing... | isolation source: mouth | host: Homo sapiens | place: USA: California | reverse complement strand
TTCTTTAAAATGCTTAAGGGCTTTTGGTAGGTGCCAAGGTAATTGGTCATTTCTACCTATGATACCGCTCTTGTCTTGTGCCCAAATGGCTACGATTTTCTTTGTCATAGTTCCTTTTCCAAATAAAACCCCTCTAAAACGCTCTCTGCTCAATTTTAAATTTAAACCTTATAAGTTTATCGAAACTAAGTTTAAAATCAAATCTGGGGCAATCTGAGAGGTTTTAGAGGTACTTCATCACTGTTTAATTAAGAAATCAAACTAGTATCATTGTTGATAAGTAGCTAAAAGAGCGTCATAACTCAAATAAAGTACGTAATCATAAATATAAAATTCAGCCAAAACCTCATGTTCTACACTCTTATACAAACTATCAAAGAAAGAATTTGCAGCTACTTGATTATCTACATAAGCTTGAGAAATAACATAATGCTCTGTTCCGTAAAGATATAAAGGTTCACCGTTCCAAGTTTCTTCAATGTTTAAATCTTCGCGTCGTAAAAAGATTAGTTTGACATCAAACAAAGTCTTATCACTAGATTTAACTGGGAGTGGATCCAGAATACTGTGTGAGAAGTAATGAACTTGATTGTTATCACCCAACCCACCAACATCAGTTCGAAGTAAAGTTAAACCTTCAATCCCAAGAGTATAAGCAACTGCTTCAGATAAAGCTTGAGAAATGACAAAGTTATTCGCATTTGTTCTATTTGCTTCCAACATAATTTTCTACCTCAATGTTTTCTTGTACTTAGTATAACAAAAGAAGTCTTGATTGTCAAGTAAAACCTCAACAATCAAGACTTCTTTTGTTTTAATTTTCTACTCGATAAATGAAATAAGCGTTAATGTAACCCTGCTCACCTTCGAAACGATTAGGAGTGTAGACTATAGCCAAGCTCGACAAGTCTGGGATACCACCCCTATCTTGCACATCTTCAAGAGCTTCATCTAAGTATTCTGCTAGCCGGTCTGAGGACTTCGCTGAGATATGTTTTGTTCTGTACTTCAACTTAAAACCACCTCTACTGTTTATTTATCCTTGAGTTTATCAACTTTAAATGGAATGTCTTTATAACCTGCTAAAGTTCTTAAATTAGTTACGCACGAGAAAAATAACTCTGGTTCTTTTTCTCTATCAACACCCCATGAACTCACCAACTCAGGAATGATGAAGGAGTCTTTCCCACATACATGGCGCTCTAAAATGCGCTCAACGATACCCCAGTTCGATAAGTCTAATTTTTCTAAACCATCTTCTAAATCAGAAAAAAGTTCTGCAATCTCTCTGCGAGTAAGGTTGCGAGTATCATCTTTAAGTTGAAGCCATCTAAACAAGTCATACTCTAAACTCACAATACTTAAAAGACTCATCTTCTCGTATGAAGAGTTTAAACCACCTGTGACCATTCCTTTGGGTATTGGATTTCCGTTCAGTGCTTCACCTAAAGATAAAGCACGCTCGTAGAAAAAGGTAGACCTGCTCTCTAAATAATAACGAAAACGATAAATAGCACCAACCCAATGACTCTTATTTAAAAGAGCTAAACCAACTTCGATACCCATTAAGGTGTACAAAGTGTAGTCTACATAAGGTATATGTCCAATAGAGTTATGTACGAACAAACCGCAAATTATCAACAAAGCTAAAACTACGAGAGCTTGTAAATCTAACAAGCGAGCCACGAATCTATAAAGTTCAACAAAAGGTGAAAGGAAATAACGTAAAGCGTTTAAAGTATAAAACAAGATAATTTGTATTGAAGTTAAAGGTTTAACTTTCGTTTTATACACATCACCTAAATTAAACCCCGAAGCGCCATCTGGTACATAGAATTTAAGTCTCTTTTTAGACTTCCCTTGCGGTAAATCAAAAGAAACAACGGAACCGAGGATACCAAAAGAGCTATAAGTCGAAGCGTAATAATAACGATCTTCATAATCTAAAAAGTAAGTAGGTAAAACTACTTTAGGGAAGAAAACGTCACTTTGAGGTTTAGCTCCTCTGTAATAACGATCCTTTAAAGAAACTTCAGTCGAAACTCGACTTAATGTGAACTGTTGTGATTTATCCATAAGATAAACCTCCTTTAGTATAAAATGTAATTTTAAACTAAAGAATAGTGTAAATAGAATAGAATGTAATGGAATAAACTAAACTTAGCTTAGGCAGACCTACAACCTCAAAGGTTATAGACCTAGTAAGCTAATTTTACTTACCAAAAGAACCTCAACCGAAGTTGAAGTTCTCTATCGAGGGAAATATAAACCGAACGGAGTGATATTCCCCAACGCTTGTTAAAGCAAATTACTCAGTATCAATAGTTTAGCAAAAGTTCGAAGAATTGTCAAGAGAAACCTATCGAATTTCTCTCACTTCAAGCGCCAAATTACGGTTCCAATCGAAAATACGTTGTGCTTGACCTTCTGCACTCGACTTCATCTTCCAAAAGCGAATGGAATGTAAGTCACATGTGAACTCTATATCGTAGCTTTTTATCTTGCGATTGAATGCTACATAAGATACATATTGACCACTGCTTGGGTCGTATAGGGCGAAGTTTCTCATAGGATACCCTCCGAATTTTTAATTAGTACCAAAACGAAAAACGTGATTTTCGTAAGTTTCAAGCTCTAATCTGTCAGTGTAATTGTCCTTCAAGACATAACTATCGAATTTAATAGCTTTATCCAAAAGCTCTTTCAATTCAGACTTTTTCTTTACAAAAATCGTGTACCTAGGTGAGATAGCGAATCCTGCTCCCATCTGCCCAGTAATAGCAAACTTACGACCATCTTCCAAAATCACAAATTGGACAAAATCATAACCATAAGCTGTTTCAAAACGAAATTGAATGTTGTTCATATTTTACCTGCTTTCTTTGTTAATCCCAAGGCATATTTTGACCAATAGCTCTTAACTCATCATAATGCGCAGAGCCACTAACCTCTTGATACCCATAAGTTAGTAAATCTCTCAGAACCCAATTTAAATCAGACTTTTTAGCTACTGCAATATCTGTTAAAGCTGAAATGGGAGCGCCCATACCATAAGTGCTACCTGTAATCGCTAATTTGCGACCATCTGGTAAAATAACTGCTTGAACATAACTATCTTTGTACTTTAATCTAACCCCTCTTGTTGTCATTTGTTTTCCTACTTTCTATCTAACAATAATCTTGAATAGCAGTTAAACCCAACCAATAAGCTAACACTTGGTCTTTCTTACGAATGTAAGGAACCAACTGCTTGGTAAACATGGTTGGACTCTTTTGTAAATCAACCCAATCACAACGAATACTGAGAGACTTACCAAACAAAATCTCTCCAGTTTCCTTAAATGGACGACTTGCAAGCTCTACTACTTGTCTACTACCACCGAATTTGTCAATCTTAATGTTATGGTAGTCAACTCCATTAGTGTCTTGCAAGGTAAAGGAAATTGTACCCTCAGAACAACCTACCCAAATGAGGTATTCACCCCCAAAAGGAGAGGAGATACCGGTGGGAAATTTACCCATAGGATAAGAAGACTGACCATCTAAATATTTCAATAAGAAATTTAGCTTTTCTACTACCAACTCTTCGAGTTGGTCTCTTTTTAGTCCTTTGTATTTGCTCATGTGTTTAGTCCTCAACTATATCAAAACCGAGGTCAGAAAAGCGAACACCTAAATTTAGACACTCAACTTGTTTAAGGGTTGCTACATTACCTACTAAATCTACTAAAATATTAACCCACACATAACCTTGTATATTAGGCAGATAAGCTTCAGCTGAAACATTATTCCGTTTTCCAGTTTTCTGATTACACGAAACACTACTAAAGGAAACTCTATTTAACACTTTGTCGAAATAAATCATAATCTCATGAACTAAATCTGTGTCTAAATTAGTCTCAACTGTGTTTTTCAATAACCTCAATCGAAACACGCAGTCGGTCAACACAACTTGAGTTTTATATCGCGGAGAGACTTGAGATACTGAACTGGTAGGTTGGTAAACCTTAGATTGTACAAGAGATTCGTACCCTTGTCTGAGGTGATTCCACAATTCTGTTGTCTGTTTGTTTGCTAATCTTATCATTTTCTATACCTTTACCTTTTAACAACGCTCTTGAACAAGCCTTAAACCTGACAAATAAGCTAAAACTTGGTCTTTCTTCCTAATCTTAGACACTAACTTCTCAAGGAATTGAGTTGAGTTGACTTCCAAACCTTTTGTGTCACATTGCAGTTTACATGCTTTATCAAGCCAAGGAGAACCTACATCTTTGTACGGAATACTTCTAAGCACTACTACACTTGGATTAGTATTAAGTTTCTGTATTTCTAACCTATGGAAGAAGAACCCTGCGGTGTCTTGTAAGTCAAAAGAAATCTCTCCTTTTGTACATTGAACATTGACTAAATACTCCTCACCAAGTCTTGAATTAATACCTGTAGAAAACCTACCTACAGGGTAAGAAGACTGGCCGTCCAAATATTTTAAAAACCAAGCCAACTGATCTATCAACAAAGCTTCTAACTGACTTCTTGTTAAATCTCTATAACTATTCATAATACACCTCTAAACAAACCCCTCCAATGCACTCAAGAAACAAGCTACTTGGAAATCCGTAGAAATCGATTCTACCAAAATTTCAAAACCACGTGTAAACTGAAGTGTTCCCTTTGCAGCGTATTGTACAATATGCTCTAAAGTTTTAAGTGGTAAAGAACTAAAAGTTCCATAGGTACTACCTGAGAAGAAAACGTCTAGGTTATCGGATACCGAAATATGCAACTCGTGAACTCTTTTGCCTGACTTCTTGTTTTCTAATGAAAGATAAATCAAGTCTTTTGCAAGTTCTACATAAACTAAGTATCTATCAGAGACTTCAATAGTTTCCCCATTAACTTCATCTGCTAAACCAATAACCTTATCAAAGCTCTTTTCCAACGCTTGTTGGAGTTGTTGTCGCTTATCTTTACTCATCTACTTACTCACTTTCTAAAGCCAATCTAATCTGCTTCGCAAGGCGAGATACCACAGGTACTGCCACGCTATTTCCTGCTTGTTTATATAAGTGACTGTTTGCCATTTTCTCTGGGAACTTATATAATCGAGGAAAACCTTGAGTATTGAAACACTCCCTCGGAGTCATCTTCCGAATCTCACCACTAAATGTGCGAATAATAGGTACGATGTTACCACCCATACCCACACCAGCCATCAAAGTAGGTACTACTCCACTTTTATTCTCACGTACATACTGCCCTCTTCTATACTCATAAATTGAATCACTTGAAGTAATTTCCGAATCTAATAAAGGGTAGTAATGCTTATCTTCACGGTAATAAAAGACTTCATCTACTGGATTTTCAAAGTCAATTACATCATGAATCCTAACTGTTAAAGGTACTTCTTCTGGGAAGACAAAGCGATCTGAGACTTCTTTATCGCTGAAACCAACTACGTAAATACGCTCTCTACCTTGTGGGATATTACCGTACTTAGCTGCATTCATAACCTTATAGTGGACAAAGTAACCTAAATCTTCCAAAGTATTTAAAATCACTTTAAAAGTCTTACCTTTATCGTGACTAACCAAATTCTTTACATTCTCTAAGAAAATAATTTTAGGTTGCTTCTCTTCAATAATTCGAGCAAGTTCAAAGAATAAATTTCCTCGACCTTTTTCGTCATGAAAACCTTGTTGAAACCCTGTTATAGAGAATGCTTGACAAGGAAAACCACCAACAATCACATCAGAATTAGGAACCTCACTAGCCGAAACTTCTCGAATATCTCTCCCATCTAACTGAACATGAGGAAAATTTAAAGCAAAAGTCTCTCTCGCTTTCTCATCAAACTCATTTGCATAAATTGTTTGAAAACCTTAGTTTTCAAATCCTAAATCGATACCTCCTACTCCTGCGAAGAAGGAAGCGACTGTTAAATCTTCTGAGTACATAACTCTCCTTTTAATAATTTAGCTCTAAAATAAAACTCTGTACCTAACCACTGTACTGTTCCTACAATCGCTCCAACTGCGAAAATCGATTCAAAACTGAGTTGTAACTGATGTAAGAATAACCACAATAATACAGGTGTTAATATTGCTGTCGGTACTGCGTAAATCATTTGAGCTACACCATTTAAGTCGTGTCGATAGGAACGACTAATTGCTAGCCACATATAATAACGGAGTTTCGTGACAATTTCAATAGGTAACAATACCCAAATGATTGGAGAGATAATCCCTTGATAAATTGATTCTGGTAGCCAAGATAAACCGAAATAAGCAACCCCATAAATCACACCTATCGAAAGAACGGCTCCTATAGAAGCTTTCCAAAAGATAAATTTATTGTCTCTATATGGAATAGATTCATTTAAACCGACATTTCGAGAAACGTGACTATTGAGCAACCCTGCCATCGAATCTACCCAACCTTCAGGTAACATCATTAAATTAGAAATCCAATATTTAATAGCTGCATAAATTGGGTTAATTGTAATTGTAAGACCGACTCCAATAATGGCGGATACCCTTGGAGCAAGTCTCCTTACAAGTTCCCATTTAACAATTTTCCAATAGGTTTTAATCTCTCTCCACGAAAATTCAAGTCCTTTAGAAAAGAATTTAGGTATTGGTTTCTTCCATAAGAACCAATAGAGTGGAATCGTATTTGTTACCATGTTTACAACTAAAGCAGTGTTCACACCCAAATTTAAGATATGAGTGGTGAAAAAGATACCTACTAACATAGACCAAGCAATACTGTGATCTAACACAGTAGCTTCTTTACTTCTACCTCTTGTTCTCAGATATGACGGAATAAATACTGCCCAAGGCGCTGCAATTAAAATCGAGAGAATAGAGAGTTGGAAGTAAGGTAAATAAAAAGGTAAATCGACTGATGATACCCCTAAAATTAACAATAGTTTAGGTAGAAACATAAAGCTCCCTATCGCTGAAGGTAAAAGCATGAGATAGAACAGATAAATATGATTTTTAACTATTTTAGACTCTATGCTTAAACCTTGTTGCTCAATAAGCTTAGGTAAAGTTGCAGTCATTGAAGTACGAGCAGTGTAATAAGTAGAGGAAAGAATAACCCAAAAAGCATCATTGACTCCAAAGAGAACAGTTATTCTTTCTACCAAATTCTTATCAGCTAATAAACTGAAACACAATACCCAACCTATTTCGATTGCATTATCCGCTAAAGATCCAATAAACGCGTGATATAGCATTTGTGTTAGCTTTTGACGAGTCCAAGGTTTATTTGTTGACACTAAATGTACCACCTAAATTTGTGCTTTGTGCAAGTAAAGAGTCTTTAACACTATACAGTTGGTTTGCACAATCAATTAAGTCTTCCTTAGTTGAAAAATTATCAGATAGTAATTTTAAGTAAAGACTCTTTACAGGGAAAGTATCGTCCCATTTAAGTACATCAACTATCGAGTAGAAGTTCAAGTTTACAAATAACTTAGACCCACCACTAACTGATATTTCAATACCGCAATTTGAAGCAGTTAAGGTTTTTAATTCAAATTCAAAGCCAAACTCACAAGAAAGTGTACCTAGTTTATATCTTCTTTTTGTCTTTTTATCAAAAATCATCTTTACAATTTCTTTTGTAAGAGAGACATTTGATTTAGAACCTGAATTTAACCTATATCGAATATAAGGGTTGACTAAGGTACCATCAAGTAACCTATACTCAATATCTAAAGCAAAATTCCCTCCAAAGATTGAACTCCCTATGGGGTAGCAAATTGCAGTATAATTCAATTCTTGAGGACTTCCTATTTCTAGTAGATATGGCACTTTGAAACCAAACTCGTTTGTATAAGTAGAAAGTTTAATTAAGTTGTTTGTTGACATTAGATACCCCTGTCACTAGCAAATGCTAGGTTTTCAATTACCTCTGACATAACTTCAAAAGTATCTTCAGCTAATAAAGACTGTAACTCACTCTCAGTCAATTTATTTATTGCAATAATGATGCTTCTACTACCAAAGTTTGATTGAAGTCTTTCTACCGTAAGCATGTTGCCGTGTTTCAGCACAAGCTTTAATTTCTCTGGTGAAATTTGAGAAATTTCATCTGGAGTGATGATAGTTAAACCATAAGTCAGCTTCGATATTGATACACTACTTACCATCTCAACTAAATCAGCAACTTGTAACTCCTTAAAAGCAGTTAGTACACTACCTAAAGGAACTTTAGATAATAAACTAGGTAATGACTGACCTGTTTGTTTCTCTACCTCATTTACTTTGTTTAATAGTTGTAAATCAAACATATAAAACCTCTTAATCTCTGTTACCGCCTATTATTATTTGGAGAATTACACACAAAACAATTAACACGAACAAACCAACATATTCTATTCGAATTTCCGTAACCTCTAATAAAACTGGAACTCTCATACTACCCCTCACTTCTTGTTAAATTTCGCAAACCTTTAAAATAATTCAACACTTCATTCAATCTCTCAACGTAAGGTTGGTCTAACTCTTGAACTTCTGGAGTTAAATAAGCAAAAGGTTTCATTGAGAGGTGAAGTTTCAAAGTGTTGTTACAGTAAGTAACCACAGACCAAGCATCGTGAACCATTTCTTTTGTCAACTCAATATTGGCAGACAAAGCAGTCAAAACTAAGTGAGAATAAAAGTTTACAAAATCCTGTGATAGAAAAGAAGTTTCAGTTCTAAACGCTTCGTCAACTTTTTCTATAACTTTATGCACATAAGTATCACCCAAGTTAGGTGCTTTCTCTAAGAAGATACCGGAAAAGGCTAAGTATTCACTCAGATAATAAGGTTTGTCAAAAATAGTTACTTTAATATCTGTTCTATCTTTGTATAATTCGAGAGTCTTATCGTAGTAACCTCTTAGATTTGTCCAATACTGTTCATTATTACCTCTGTTTTGACTGCGTTCTCTATAGACAGACTCATATTCTCCAACATCAACAACGACAACTTCTACTGGATACCCTTTATCGCTTAGGTAGTTAAGACAATCTTGTTGCATCCAACCAGTTACAACATCATATTTACCTGAGTCAATAACTTTGCACCAGTCTTCCATATACCGTTCAAACCAACCTTCATTGATTTTACGATTTGGTAGACCTTTGAACTCTTCATTGGACAGATGTTCAAACCCTGTTTTATCATACTTATAATCTAAAGTATGTTTATCGAAATCATAAACGTTTGAGTAAGTCTTATCAAGGTGTGTTTTACCAACACACCCTACAGTTAAAATAAGTCTTGTTTTCATAAATGTCACCACTGAATTTTCTCAGACCTTAATTGGGAATAAAGAGTAGGTGTAAAGTATTTACTTAATCTCTCACACAAAGAAACCAACTCTTTTTCACTGCTATAGTCTTTCAATAAAATAGAGTAAATAAGGCTTATAGCATCTTTTAATGTATCAGAAATAGTATTATCTAACCCTAACGCTTCATAACCTAATTGGTCTATCCCTTTGTAAGTTAAATTAAGGTAAGCATAAAACTTATTATCAGCAAATAGTTTATAAGTTAGTCTACCTTGCTCAAAACTATCTAATTCTAAAGTAATTTTATACATATTTGACAATGTACCTTTTTGGTAGACAATCTTCGATTTATTCGCTAATACTAAATCTGCTAACAGAATGACTAAACTAGTTTCTTTCCTAGACCCATTATTGATACCCAATTTATAGTATATATCAGAAGTTAAAAGAAGACCCAACTCATCTGTCACGGTAAGAGATAATAATTTAGTATTTTGTGTTATAGGGTCTAACTGAAATACATAGTACATAGGAACCAAGTCTTTATAATTACCAATTTCAATTAAAGTAGGTACTCTCTTAAAACCTACTAAACGTTTGCGAATCTTTACAATATCTTTATTTACCACAAACAATACCCTCTCAATCTAAAACCATAGCAAACTTAAAACCATAGAACTTTGTTAACATAACGGAAATTAAAGCACCTAATTCCGTCTCTAACTGAGATAATGGAATTGAAACCCGCTCCTCAATCGAAATTGGAAGCTCATCACAAGGAAGATACCCTCTCATTGTTTTGTAAGGTACTAACTCAAACCCTTGGTTTTGACATTTGAAAAACTGAATAACACGTACAGAAGTAACCTTCTTTTCTGTGAACTTCACTTCTACATAAAAGTTTTCTGCACTTTTAACAATAACTAAGTTTTTACCTGCGTAATTAACTTCTACAACATTAAACAACCCAATTAACTTCCTAAGAAGGTTCTCTGTTACCAACCACTCTCCTCTTTGAATAGAGTAAGCTATACAAGAATCTCTATTAAAAAGGTAAGGGTTATAGGGATAGGACGTGCCGTCCGAGAAATGTAATAAACCATTTAGTGAGTCCAATTTAAACCTCCTATATCAGCAAAACAAAATTTAATTAACCTTGTAATTCCCGCTTAACCATATCATTTGTCAAAACAACCAAATCAAGTACGGTACACAAGTTTTTCAAACGTTCTTTAGATGAAACAGAATTTGCAATTGCATCAAGATTAGACCTATGTAAACCTGAATAATTTTTAGCTAGATACTTAGTAAACATATTAGAAGTATCGGATTTATTATTACGGTAAGACCAACCTGTTAACTTGTAACTACCCCCGTTATCTTCCACAGAAAAGTAATAAGCAATGTTAGATTTGCAATAAATCTCAACATATAGTTCATTAGGGTAAGTTCTATAGGAAACCGTGTACTTTCTATTGTTCAAAGGTCGTTGTTTATCCTCGTAAGGTACAAACTTAGACACTTCTTCAAGGACATTTTCAACTGATTTTTTAAGAGATTTCAATTCTTTATCTGTCCAATTCATCAATTTACCTCACCTTGTAATTCTTTCAAAGCGTGTAACAGTACACGAGCCAGTTCATCAGAGCTAATGAACTCTATTAAATCTTCAAATTTACTTAATTTCTTTGTTTTGAACTCTTCATAATCTAACTTAAATCGAACTTCTTGGTAATCCCCGTCTTTTGTGTAACCCTTGCGAATGCTTCGGCAATAGACAAACCCATCTTCAAGGATAAAGTTTAAAACGTGTTCTTTACCTACATTGTAAGTGTATAAAGCTATTTCAATTTCAGACTCATCTCTAAGAAAGCAGAACTCATAGATAAGAGAGGTGTCAAAAACTACACCATTTGTATAAGGAGCAATCTCCCACTCTTTACGAAGAAACTCCACTAAAAACTCACTTAACGCTTGTCTGTTCTTTGTTAGCATCATTTTAAAACCTCTTTTACATCTTCTACCCATAAACCAAGCAACTCACTAAGAGCTTTCAAATGTTTATCTGTAGTCAAAACCTGTGTTAATAACTCAAAACAACTGTTATCTAAGTCTTCTACATACAAACTTACCTCTAAAAACCTATCTTTCTTACCATTTTTATAAAGACAACTTTGAATGTACCAACCAAACTTTCCTAAACTATGTATATAGCCATATTTTAGAAAAGCAGAATACACTGACCGTTTGGTTCTCTTAGTTTTTAGAGTTAAAGAGACCGAATCACCGTTTAAAGCGACACCTAACATATAAGCACCGTACTCTTTACTAGGTGTGGCTTTAATTGAGGTAATTACCTCAGAATTTCCCATATTTGAAATTAAGAAACTAAACTGAGAACAAACATTACTTACTAGCTCTCTTCTATCTACTGCACCCATAATAACCTCTATTTTTTATTCTTCAAAACCTAATTGGCGCAAACCTTCAGAGAAAAGGGATACCGCAGATAGGGTGTGAATGTTATTTACTAAGGCTTTTAACGTGGTTAAACTTGGGGCTGCGAGACCACCTTTTGCCAAGTAAAGTTCTATGTAATCACCAATGCTTTCTTTGTAACGTTTTAACTCAACTTTCACAAAACCAAGTCCAAAAATAAGGCGAATCTTGTAAGTCGGGTTACTATTTACTTCATCTACAAGCACTAACTCATAAGTTGTGAAACAACGAGAGTCAGTTAGCTTAGATAAGTTGAATGAATATGTATCTGAAACCATAAAAGCATAATGGTTCGAAATGACTAAAGAATCTGCTGACTCTTTAATTAACTCAGAAAATTGTAATAGTAGATTTGCTAACCGTAAATTTATTTCTTCACGTTGATTTTTAATCATCTTCTAAACCTGCAACTTTTAAATGTGGATGCTCTGCTTTAATATGAACCGAGTTTACAAAGTTAGTTAATTTAGGCATCACATCAAAATAAGCAGAAAGTAACTCATCTTTGTGGATACCCTCAATTACTAAGTTTCTCGAATCAGATAAATCTGAGTAATCACGCATAAATTGTATAGATTTGTTAGTCTGCAACTTCCCTCTAAAACAAGGAGTGCTATACCCTTGGTACATATAACCTCTAAACATTTTAGGGTTATCCAAAGTTAATCTAATAGAGTGTTGAGCAACACCATTTTCTTTCTTGTATAACGTTAAACCTAACTCATAGGTGCTATAAGCTTTAGTGTCGATTGCACTAACAATCACATCTAAGTCATATTTAGAATTACACTCTATCTTAGTAGTGTAAACACCTTCAAACTTAAAGTCAGAAAGAGAAACTAAAAACTCATAATAGCGTTTAAGTTGTTTTGCCACATATTCTTTCTTTTCTTCGGTTGTCCACGTCAGTTTGCGCATTATTCTGATACCTTTCTAGTTTACGGATTGTGCAACGGAATCTTATTTAAAGCTATTTTGAAAGCTTTAGCATGTGCCTTTGGCATAGACTCTACAAGTTCGTATAATTCTTCTTCAACTATATCAGACTTATAAACCTTCATATATGAGTTATCATGATCATAAGACCCCTCACTAGTATAAGGCATAGTACCATAATCATAAAAATGTCCTACATGACATTCATTTACATGGTAAGCACCAAGACCTATCGTTAAAAACCGAATAGTTTGCTTACGTTTAATCGAAGATAAATAAACGAACAGCGAACAACTATTTTTCCTATAAGTAAGCTCATATCTAACATGAAACCCACCTGAGACATCAAATCCAATTAAACCATTTATGTCAGTATAAGTGCTAGGACTAAGTTCATATCCAATTTGTCTTAATAGTGAGACCAACTCTTGTTGATCTTTTGTCAATGTACTCACAACTTCCACCTCCATCAATCACTAAACATTTTATTGTATTCTATCAAACCAACCGCTCGTTCCAAATAAGCAACCAATGGAGTTAATAAGTTATCTCGCTTGCAACTTGTCAAAACCATTTGACGAATGTAAGCTTCAAACGGAACTTGGTTCGTGAAACCTACTTTCAAATTATCTAAAACTTGACCTCTTTTATAAGGTAAGCTTGTAAAAGCACAATAGCTAAAAGGATTCTCAACAGTTCCCATAACATGAATAACTTCAAAACGATGCAGTGGCGTACCATTTGAGGTCAAAAAAGTGATACCGAAAGTTATTGAGTTATCCATTCTACTGAACTCTATAAGACCGTTGTAGTTTTCATGTTCTTTTAACTGGAATGGAATTTCAAAAGGTTTTCTCTTTTGAAAACTTAGAGAAAGTTGAAAATACAACCGTAGTAATCTGTCAGCTATTCTAGTTAGTTTTTCTTCTTTTGTTTGTCGTTTAGTCAAAATCACACACCTCTACAACCGTTTTAACGCATGGTGTAAAACCCACTGTTGAGTCTCAGTTAAAGCATAATCCAAATAATGCTCCAAATCATTATAAGGCAAGTCGTCAAAATTATCTAAAGTTGAAGAATCTCGAACCTTACCTTTAAACAAAATCTCACACAAAAGATTATAAACATAGAAATTTTATTGATTATCAAACTCTCTACGGATAAACAACTTACGCACTACATAGCCTGTTTCACGATTCAACAAACTGAAAAACATATAAGCATAAGTTTCTGTAGTCAATTTCGAGAATCCTACAGACCAAAAAGGATTTATTGGAAACCATACATCTTCCTGTGTATCTTCTACAAAATCAAACTTCAAAATTAACGCTTTTAAATCGTCTGCTAAAATCTCTTTAATTTCTTTCTTCATAATAGGAAACCTCACATATCTTTCAAACTTGGGTAAAGTTCATACAGATACCGCAAAAGTAATTTTCCTAAGTAATTGTATTTCATGAACTCTAACAAACCAACTAAATCCCCAAGTCTTCCGTTGGGAGAAACTTCAAAATGATTAACCTCAGTAATCTCACCTTTTGAATCATAATGATTTGCTTCAACATACACAACATAAGGCTCAGTTGGGGCAGTTAACACATCTAAGTAATTTGTGACAAGCAACTGAAAAACTTGTCGTTTGTTTCGGTTATAAAAACGTAAATGGAGATTGGGATTGCGTCTCATAGGATCATTGTAAATAGAACCAATAATTTTACCCTCTCTTGTTAAGTTCATCTTAGGTAAGTGCTTATTCAAAACCTTACTACTTAAAAAGTCTTGAATAAGGGTATCTAAACCTAACCTTAAATGGCAAAAATCTTTTTCTGATAACATAAACTATTCCCCTTTCACATAAGACAACCAAGCGTTATCTTGGTCTAAAATCGCTTGACTTGTAAATGACCTACGGTGGGGATTCCATACAGAACCACTAGCTAAAACTTCTGAGGAAGTTGAGGATACCGCAGAGCCACCATCAAAACGAGTTAAATTATAAGCTACAATTAAGTTGTTGAGTTTACTAGCGTATTGGGTATCTGTTGCGTAACGACCTGTTAAATGCGCAGTTGCAACATCATAAGAACCTGCTATCGAACGGTGCGCTCCTTGATATAAAGGTAACTGTAAGAGTTGTGCGTAGTCCTCTAAAGAAGCTCTCCAAGATGGATATTGACGGAACGAGTCTTGAATAGTATAAGTGTTCCCAGTACCATCATCTTCCCATGTCTGAAATACTGCACTAGCACCATTATAAGAACCCTTTACTCCAAACAAATTATAATAAGGAGAATCAGATAAACCAGAGGTTCCAGAACGAGACTCTAAAATTGCTTGCGCAATCATAACAGACGGAAATAAATCATACTGACTAGCTAACTCTTGAGACACCCCACCAATTCGATTGATAAAATCATTCGTAGTATCAGTTAAATGAACCGCTTCCTCTGCTTTAGCATCTGGTGTTGTCAGCACATATAACGCACCACCTAAAAAGGATACCCCTACTAAACTTAGAAGTGCTACATTTCTTAGAAACTTTGAGGATGTCTTCTTACCTCGTTTTGTTGTATTCTTCCTAGTTTTCTTCTTCGCCAATTGCTCTTTTCTCCTTGTATTTAATCGAAATATTATTGTTATTAGTTTACTACAATTTTTAGAAAATTGCAAGGATTTCACATAAGAAATTTAAAAGAAAAACTCAATTTAACTCAAAAGTTAGAATAAGCAATAACTCTAACTTGGCAAACATTGAAAGAGTTGATTTATAAAGGTTTGTGAGAGTGTAATCTTAAAAGGCTCTCATTTGCTCTCTACTCAATTTTAAGTTGAGGAGATATAAATAGACCCTATTAAGTTTGAAATCGAAATTGAGGTAATCTGAGACCTCTGATACACACAAAAGAGAGGATACCGAAGGGTATTCTCTCTAAATCAAATCTAGTTAATCTTCTTTTCGTTTCTTAAAGCTAAACCCTAACAAACCAAGAAGCCCAACTCCACTTAGGGCAACTAACTTGTCAGAATCAGAAGTACCTGTATTTGGTAACTCTTTCGCTACAAATTGTTGTTGTGGAGCTTGTGGTTGAGGTTGTGATTGTGGAATCTCAACTACTGGCACTGCAGGTTGTTTTGGTTCTTCAGATACCGTAGGAATCTTGTACTCAGGTTTCTCCAAAATTGGAGCATCGTTAGGTACAACCCCACCTTTGAACTCTGGTAGTTCAAATTGCGGAGCGTCACTTGGTACAAAACCTAGCGGTTCAGTGTACTCAGGTACCTCATGAATCGGAGCGTAGTTAGGTACAACTCCATTGTCATAAGCTGGAATTTCTACCTTCGGAGCGTCATTTGGAACCACACCACCGTTGAACTCTGGCAATTCATGAACCTCAGAGTCACCAGGTGTACCAACATGACCTAAGTAAGTTGGTTTGTCATGAACCTCTGGGATGCCTGGTGTACCAATTGGATTAGTATACTCAGGTAAATCAGTTTTAGGTGCGTCATTTGGAATAGTTGGATATTCATCAACTTTTACAACTGCTCTGTAGAAGTAATCTACCGCAGTACCACCAACCGAAATAGCTCCTTTAGCGTTACTTGGAGTTTCTACCAATTCATAGCGAGTAGTTGTAATCACTTCTTTGTTACGTTCTACTCGTTTTTCAACCTTATCTTTCAAAGCTAATGGCTCAGTTACATAAGGGTCGCCAACTCGAACCCCTTCTTTTACAAGGCTTTCATGAAGTTTCTCGCCACTACCCTCTAATACAAAGTTTACAGTGAGCTTAGACTCTTTCATCACAACTTCTTCACGAACCATAGCACGGTAGGTATAAACAACAGAAACACCCTTCTCAGTTACGATACCACTCTTATTCTCAGGTTCTTTCTCTAACACATAAGTCGTTGTTTTCGTAATAGTGCGGTCAGGTAACTCACTTACCTCTACTTTCGGTTCAAATACTTTCACACTTGTGTTATAAGGAGAACCTACTTGTTGGTTTTCTAATACAGTCGGAGAACCTAATGAAGAACCGTTATCTTTCAGTACATACGAAATAGTAACTGTAGCTTTACGCTTCTTAGTACCTTTATGTACGATTTTCTTTTCCATAGGAATAATCGATACCACAGGGTCTTTTTCTGTAATCTCACCTGTTTTTGGATTAACTACGTACTCAGTAGTAGTTGTTGTCGAACCTGCTTTACCATTTGAAGTAACTTTTTCATCACCTTCAAATAACTCAGGATCAGCTACTTCTTCTACTTCAACTGGAATAGGAGTCACAACTACCTTAGACTTAGCACCAACTTTAATTACTGCAGTTGTAGGTTCTTCTCTTACAGTAGTAGACGGATTTTCTGTAACAACACCCGTTGTAGGGTTCATAGTGTAAGTTGTCGTTGTGATAGTCTTACCTGCGACACCAGATACCGAAGGTGTTTTCTTACCTGCGTCCGCAGTTTCATCACGCTCATAGCGAGTTGTAAACTCAATAGGTGTTTCTACTACTTTCTTCTTAACCCCTACTTTAACTACTCTTTGAACCATAGGAGTCGTATCTACAGTCGGTTTATTTGCAGTGGTTGTACCATCAGTAGGGTTCATTGTATAAGTTGTTGTAGTAACAACTCGACCCTCAGAACCTTTCTCAGTCTCAACAACTTTCCCAAACTCAAGATTTTCATCTGCAATATACTTAGTAGTTACTGCAATTGTTTGAGTTTCTACTTTCGGTTTAACCCCCACTCGTGTCACTTCATTCACAGGATCCGTAACTACAGGCTCACTATCATGAGGAATCGCAACTGCAAACTCATAATTGATGGCTTGCCCATTATCCTCAACAGGAGGAACATTTTCAGGCAAAGTATAAGTACGGTGAACCACAGTTTTACCTCGAACACCTTGTGTCTCAATTTGACGATACCCTAAGTTTTTGTTTTCATCAGCTACAAAAGTACGTTTAAAGTCCTGCGTAGTTACAATATCCTCTGGTTTAGTACCTAATTTCTCAATCTGAGGTTTAGAAGCAACCGTAGTTTCCACCGGTTTATTCTCTGTAATTAAACCTGTTGTTGGATTTACATTATACGTTGTGGTTGTACGTTTTTCACCGTCAACACCATTTTGAACCCTTGTAGGAGCTGCACTTGCTGATACGGTATCGTCTCTCTGATATTCTACACCATGAGCAATACGCTTAGTGGCAACAGTTGGTGCAGTACCTATAGTTACAACTTTATTAGTAGGATTTTCTCTACGCTCAGTAGGATTATTTGCAGTAACCACCCCTGTAGTTTCATTTAAAGTATAAGTAGTCGTTGTAATCACCTTACCTTGAACACCTACCACATTATCAGTTCGAACACCTTTTCCTTTAGTTTCATCTGCTTCATAAACAGTATCAAAGTTAACTGGAGTTTCTACTACTTTAGGCTTCGTACCCTTCTTGACAACTTTAGGAGTCATTGGAGTTTCTTTTGTAGTTGGTTGACCGTCAGATACCATGCCATTTGTTGTGTTCAATACTTTTGGTGTTGTAGTTGTACGAGTACCTACTTGACCTTGTGACTCAACCTCTTCTTTGCCAAAGTCGATAGAGTTATCAGCTTTGTACTTAGTCGTTACTGGAATTGAAGTTTCTGTTACAGTTGGTTTTGTACCTACTTTAACTACTGCTTCTTTCGGTGCGACAACTACAGGTTGTCCTTTCGTTGGAGTTACTATCCCAGTTTCTTTGTTTACCGAATAAGTTGTTTCAGTTGTTGTAGTACCGCGGACACCTGCAGTTTCTGTAAATTTCTCACCTGCTGTACGAGTTGGGTCTGCTACATAACGTGTAGTAAAGTCTTGATAAGTTACCTCAGTTGTCGGTTTTGTACCTAGTGTTACGACTGTTGGAGTTCCTTCTTGTACAGTGACCGTTTCTTTAGAAGTTGATGTCCGAGTATCCGCAGAATAAATATACTCTGTACGAGTAGTTGTTATTTTCGGTGTACCTACTACCTCATTTCTATAGTTTCCATCCTTTGTATTATCTACAACATATGTAACCGGAATCGGTTCTTTTGAGACTCTCTCTGATGGTTTAGCATAAATCAATTCAATTGTACGAGTGCCACTACCTACAATAGTAGATAATACTTCAGAAGAACGTTTAAACTGATACCCGTCGAAGTTTTGAGGGTCTATTGTTACAGGTGTGTACCACGGTTTATTATCTGCTACTACACTTTCAGCTTTTAAAATCTCACCTGTATCAGACTTGTGAACTACTTTTAAAGTACCTGTAGTGTTCTCACCTAAAATTAAATTGGTATTTTTGTTAATTAACCCATCTGTACTAACATCTTTAGTAACCCCATTTGAAGTCCAAGTAACATAAGCTTTTAGCTGTTCTTTACCTAAATAAGAAGATGCGCTACGAGTAGTACCTTCTAAAAACCTCTTCAAATTAGTTTCGCCAAACTTAGATACCCAATCAGACCTAAACTCTACAGGAGTTAGGCTTTCTGTATTCATATAAAAAGTCGAATTTTTCATGGAAATATCTTCTAGGAGTTCCCACTTATAACCCTTATCAGTACGTTCTACTAATTTAAATTTAGCAAACCCTTTTCGATTTTGACTAGAATCAGCAGCAGGTTTCTCTACATTGACATAATTATCTGTATCTGTAAACCTGTTAGAACTTACCCTCTCTTCATTCAGTACATTATCCAAATAAGTTACTGAGACAATATCTCCTACAGAATACTTCGAAGTTGCAAATAGCGAATCATCCGGTAATCTATAAGTTAGTAAAGAACCTTTTCGAGCAATTATACTATCCGCAGAACTTTCTCTATTAGATACTTTAAACGAACCTGTTGCCGGGGTGTAAACTGTATCTAAATAATTAGGCTTCGTTGCATAACCCCAATCCATACCAATAGTTAACTCATTAGATACAGGAGTTCCTTTAGGCGCATCATTCACACTAATATAAGACTTAGTAGTATCCAATGCTATCCCTTTAGAATCATAAGGGTTCAGTAAATAAGAGGTAAATCGTTTCTCTAAGGTGTGAGATGTACCACTACTATCCACAACCGCATTACTTGACCCCGATAATCCACGCTTACGAACCAAAGAATAATCTACCAAATTAGTTGTATTTGAATTAATTTCAAACTCAACTAAACGATTCACATTGTACTTAGAAAAATTAGAATTAAATTCTAAAACAAGAGATGTCACTGGTAAATTGTTAGCGCCCATCTTTTCAAATGTATCCACATACTCTTTCACAGTGGTCGAAGATTTCAAGCTATCTTTAAAAGATTTACTCCCATCTATTGAGGGTCTATATTCAGTAACCGTTCCAACCGTCTCCGAACCTATTACCAACTCTTTAGAAATTGGTGAACCACCACCTATTGTAGCTAAAACCAATTTCCCACCAGGAGGAATAGCCTGTCCATCTTTTAACGTAATTCTAAAGCGATGTCTATCTTTATTAGCTGTAGAAACTTTCTCAATACTTTCTATCTGATTATTATAAACTTTCTTATCAGAATTATCCGATTCTAAGGATGGATTAGAGCTTGTAGTGTAATCAATTTTAGTGGTTTCTGTTACACTAGGAAAAGTCATCGGAAGAGTAGCACTACCATAACTCAAAGGAAGATCAATCGTAGATGAAGGACTTTCTGTAGTAGAACGCTTCCCACGTCTTGAACGAGTAGATTGAGCAGAATCAGTAGATACCGCTTCTGTCTTTGGATAACTACTATCTAACTTCTCCACCAATTCTTTTTCTTTTAATTCAGAAGTCTCAACTGCACCTTCTAAAACTGGTTTACTTTCCGAAAATAAAACACTTGTAATAAAATGTTTATCACCCTCTTCAACAGACTCAGCAGAAGGTTTAACAACATCCACCTCTTCAGGTTTATTTGCACCAGCAGTCTCTTTTAAATTATCTTTGTTCTCAACAGTTTCTTTTAAATTATCTTTGTTCTCAACAGTTTCTTTTAGAGGAGTAACCGTAATCATAGGACTAACCACCTCTATTGTAGGTTTTACATCCCCTTCTATTTTCTCCTTGTCATCAGCTTGACTAGAAACTACTACAGAATCACTAGAACTAATTGGAGATACCACAGATGTTTCTTCTGCTAATACCCCTTGAGACATAAAGGATAAACCTACTAACGCAGAAGCTAATCCAACACCTTTAAATTTTCTTAGAGAATAATATTCTTTTTTATCTTTAAATAACTTTGACATGTACACATCCTTTATAAAAATAAATTAGTACCCAACATATTATAAACTTAATAGTTATTACAAATGTTAAGCATATTAATAAATACCCCAACTAAGTCCTAAGGTTTCACAATAATTTGCTTTTCATATTATTGTTTTTACTAAAAGCACCCATAGACTACCTCATAAATAAGTTTAAATAGTGTTTAAAATATATTGAGTATAATTTAGTTTAGCACATCAAACCAACTAAATCAACTTTTAGGTGTTAAAATATTGGCACCAATTTCACAAAACTTAATTATTAAGAAAATAAACCTATTTAAGTCTAATTGACATTTAAACTACAAAAACATCAACTTGAAAAAAGCTGCACACCTTGGATACCCTGAGGTAAGTAATCGACATTAACAACATCATCTCTCCAAAATGTAGAATAACTCATATCAAAGGCAAATCTACGATAATGCTCACCTACCATGTTTGCATAGTGACTAGGTGAATTGCGCCACTGAGTATAAAGTTCTTCGGCAATCACCTTTTCACTAAATATTTTATAAATGTTATGCGGTAAAGTAAACCCAGCTAAATTCTCCCCTAACCAATTATTCATAAAGGAAGTCCCGTTAGCTACAGTAAACCATTTTGTACCTTTATTGTCGCGAACATGAGTCATACCCTCATTTCGTTCATTCCAAAAACGAATATGACCGTTCTTACCTAGTTCACTTGCACGTTCTTTCGTTAAGTTGAACAATTCATCGTCCCATGTAAGTTCATTTAGACCAACCCTTCTACGCTCTTCATTTACCAATTTCAAAACCTCTAAACCTACATTTTTATGGTTAATGTAAGTTCCGTTATTAAACTTTGCAATCGTATCTTCCGATAATGGAGCATTTGCAATCGTAACATTCGACCAATTCTTAGGGTTAGCTAAAGTAATGTTGTTTTCAAGAGACTCATCACTCGCTCTACGGTTAATTTCATCTTGACCTAAAGCTTTAATCTCCTCTCCAGTGAGCGTAATATCTTGACGAAAATCTACAATATCCATTTCTGAAGTATGTTCATGCAAACGATAAAGACCTTCTTCACCCTTATGACTACCAACTGGTTTTGTACCATAACGATACACATGGTAAACGGGATCAGTCGTTGTGTCACTTTTCAAAGTGCTATTTAAAATAGTACCATCTTCTGCTACAACATCTTCATAAACTTTAGTAATGTTACCCTGATGACCGTTTACAATCTTAGCTTTAGTTCCAACTTCTCTACGGAAGTCTCCTAACTTTAAAAAGACAGTTGCAATCGGGGTGACATCCTCTCTACGGACAATCTTGAACTTGTACTCTGGTGTAGTACCTAAAAAGACTTCTGGCTCGCCTTTTTCAAATACGATACCGAGGGGTTTCTTTGGCTCTACTAAAGGTTCTCCTTTTTCAGAGACAAAACCAAAAGGTAATTCCTCTCGAACCTCTGGGTCACCCTTTTCAGACAAAACATAAGTTGGATTTTCTTCTTGCACTAAAGATTCACCCTTCTCAGACAGAATATAAGTTGGTTTTTCTTCTTGTACTAAGGGCTGACCTTTACTTGTAATCGTAAGCTCTTGTTTAGCAGGTTGAACTAAAGGCTCTCCTTTTTCAGTAATTACCAACTCTTCGAGAGGCGTTTGAATTTCGGGGAAACCCTTTTCATATTTCACTTCTGCAATCGGAGTAGAAACTGGGGCAGTATAAATTGGTAATTCTTCTTGGACAAGCGGAGTTCCTTTTTCTGAAACAACCCCTACTGGGTTGTCAGGTTGAACTAATGATTCTCCCTTTTCAAAAAGCACATAAGTCGGATTTTCTTCTTGGACAAGCGGAGTTCCTTTTTCTGAGATGATACCGACTGGATTCTCGTCTTGAACTAGAGGAGTTCCTTTCTCAGAAATCACATACTC
>QWCT01000582.1_pt1 | contig 22996 bp, 19 predicted proteins | sample 1972681 | NCBI WGS metagenome assembly QWCT01 (sample SAMN09866701, study PRJNA288562) | Human oral metagenome isolate pre3_saliva, whole genome shotgun sequencing... | isolation source: mouth | host: Homo sapiens | place: USA: California | reverse complement strand
GTGGAATTTATCATATTATGGACGTTTTCTCAAAGTTGGGCTTTGAAAAACTTACCGAATCTGTATTGGGCAAACGTGGAAGTAGCGGCAAAGCATTCTATTATGGAAGTATTTTTGGCTCTCACTTCTTCAGTTACCTTTGTGGTGGAGAATGCCTTGAGGACATCAATGCGCTTATTGGCAGTTCAAGCAGAGACCTGATAACGCAGAATGCTACACGACTGATAAGTCGTAAAACACCGGGACGTCGACAAAGCTATTCCAGTCCTAAGAGCACACCATTTTCACTTCTCCTCCCGCAGTGCACCGAGCGAGCCCAACGCGCGCACGTAGCGCGCGCGTCCGCTGTTTTCGATTTTTTGCCTTCACCTCTTCACCTTTTGGGGATAAAAAGCTGTGGTACAAAGGGTTGAGGGTGAAGGTTTCATCCGATTTGCCTTCACCGGTGAAGACAGAAAAAGGCCAATTTCTTCACCAACAAATCGCAAATTGTCAAGCGGTTAGGAGTGAAGGTGAAGGGTGAAGGCAAGAATTGCGAACTCGCTGAGTGCGCGATGCGGGGGCGGGTGTCCGCTGAGGCGCACCTACACACGCGAGAGAACGGCAAGGGGAACACAACCGAGGGAGGCGAAGAAGACAGCCGGAGAGAAGAAGAAAAAACAGGGGAGAAGAATGGGAAGAAAGCAGGAGTGTTGCTCGAAAAAGGTGGGAGGAAAGAAGGAAAAGAGGACGAGTTTCGCAAGAAAGTCCACAAGTTTTCATTCTCACGTCGTCTCATCCCGAGAAAACAAACTTTTTCTCGCAAAAACTACGGATATTCCAAACAAAAAGTTTACCTTTGCGCTTGATAAAACACAACTTTCCCTTTTCCCAGCCGCACTGCGGCGTCCATATAGCGCGAAATCACGGGGTACCCGGACGAATCGGCGCAAATGCTCTTTGACTTACTGAAAAAATCCCGATACTCCGCCGTGTGGGGAGCATCGGGAAGAAAATCGGACGGAATGTTGCGACTATCCGCAGTGGAAGAAACGCTCGACGAGGGCGGCAATTTCACGCGGTTTGTCGGCGATGTCGGCACGGAGGGTGCGGTCGCCGTAAGAGCGGAGTTCGTTGAGTGTGCCGTCGATGGCAGCGGGCGAAAAGACGCCGTGCGACTCGAAGACGTCGCGGCGCTGCTCAAGACAATCGGCCGAGGCGGCGCAGCTGTCGGGCAGTTGGGCGAGGCGCTCCACGAGTTCGGCCTGATCGGCGGAGTGTATGTTGACATCGACATAGGTGGCACGTGCCACTTCGAGGGCATCGGGCATTTCAAAGCCGTGGCGAGCCGCCACGCAAATGCCGGCCAGTAGTTGATAGACGTCGGCCGAACCGTCGGCATTGCGGATCTCCACCGTTTGTTTGCCGCGCGTGTTGCGCAGGGTGGAGGCTTCGAGCGGATTGGCTTCGCGACACATGTCGACATCGCCCGTCCAGCCGAGGGGAACGCGCACCAAAACGGAGCGGTTACGGTCGCCCCAGCACACATTGGTGGGGGCTTCTTGGTGCGGCACGAGACGGAAATAGGAGGTGGGGTTCTTGTTGCCGAAAGCCGTGAGGGCGGGGGCGAGATCCACGAGTCCGGCAATGAGACGACGGGCGTCGTTGCTCAGTTTGCCGGCGTCGTCGAGCATGAGGTTGTCGCCGTTGCGGGTGATGCGCATGTGCACATGGAGTCCCGAACCGGCCTTGCCGGTGGTGATTTTCGGGGCGAAGGTGACATTGAGGCCTTCTTCGTAGGCGAGGTTGCGGATGATCCACTTCGCAATGACGAGTTGGTCGGCGGCTTCGCGGACGGGAACGGGGAGAAACTCAATCTCGTTTTGCTCATAAACCAGCCCATCTTGGGCGAAATTGCCCACTTCGGAGTGGCCGTACTTGATTTGCGCACCGGTTTGGGCGATGGCAAGCATGCACTTGGCGCGGAAGGCGTTGGTTTTGGCAAAGGGTGCCGATTCGTGGTAGGCGCGCTGGTCGACAGCGGGATAGCGCTCTTCGTCGGGCTTGATGACGTAGTACTCGAGTTCGCCCATGGCTTCGAACTCCATGCCGGTGACTTCGCGGAAGGCTTCGGCGGCCTTGAGGAGCGTTTGCTCGGAGGAGGAAGCGAGGGGGCGGCCGTCTTTGTCGAAATAGGAGCAGAGCAAACAGAGGGTGGGGATCTCGGCGAAGGGATCGACAAAGGCAGTGGAGAAGCGCGGCAGGACATAGAGGTCGCTGCTGCCGGCGCCGATGAAGCGGAAGAGGCTCGATCCGTCTACACGCTCGCCGCAGCTGAGGAGGGTGTCGAGATAGGCGCGGTCGGTGATGACGAAATTGAGCGTTTTGAGGCGCCCGTCGCCGGCGGGATAGAGGAAATTGACCATGCGGATGCCGTGCTCGGCAATGTAGCGCATGATGTCGGCCTTGGTGAACTCACGCGGCGACTTCTGGAAGTAGGCCACGAGGGGATTGGCGTTGAGGAGGAAATTTTCGTGGTTCATGACACTGAAAAATTGGGCGGGTCGCGCTGCGCCGAACGATGGCGGAGCGGGACGCGCGTTTGGAGGGTGAGATGAGACCACGAATATAATACCAAATTGCAACCCGACCAATAAAACACGAGGTTTTTCAAGGTGCGGATTGCAATTTTTCCATTTTACACAACGAAAGTGGGGAGGGCGAATCAATCGAAAACTTCGTCCTCGTCGCAGTAAATCAGACAATACGTGCCGAAATCATCGTATTGCAAGTCGAAAGATGCAGCTTCATTATACAAGTGGACAGACTCACTCATGCTGTAAAACGCTCCTCGCTTGAAGGCGCCTTCGCACTCACCAATAGTTAGGGAAGGATCGCGGCGTTTTCGGGAGAAAAATGTCGCAAAACCGCGACGGCTGCGTCGACGCTGGCGACGTTCTTGATGCGGATGTAGCGTTTGCCCTTTTTCTCACCAAGTTCGCAACGGCGCATGTTGGCCGGCGAGGTGGCGAAAGCGAGGATGCGACTGAAGACTTCGCTCTGATAGAACGGACTTTGGGCGTTGGCGACGAAGAAGAGGGTCATGGCGCGGGCTTTGAGCACGAGGCGTTCGGCACCGCAACGACGACCGAAACGGCGCAGAGGGCCGATGCGCAAGAGTTCTTCGGCTTCGGCGGGAAGAGGGCCGAAACGGTCGAGTAGGCGACGGCGATAGGCTTCGAGTTCGTCGTCGCTCTCCAAACCGTCGAGTTCGCGATAGAGCAACATGCGCTCGGAGGCACCGGGCACGTAGGTTTCGGGGAGATAGGCGTGGAGATCGCACTCGACATTGCACTCCGCGGCGAAATCTCCGCCGAGGGCTTCGGCAGATTGGCGGGTGAGTTCTTCGGCGAAGAGATCGGCAAACTCGTCGTTTTTGAGTTCGGAAACGGCTTCGGTGAGAATCTTCTGGTAGGTCTCGTATCCCAAATCGGCGACGAAACCGCTCTGTTCGGCCCCCAAGAGATTGCCGGCGCCGCGGATGTCGAGATCTTGCATGGCGATGTGGATGCCGCTGCCGAGGTCGGAAAAGCTCTCGATGGCTTGGAGGCGGCGGCGACTGTCGTCGGGCAGGGCGCTGAGGGGCGGCGCCATGAGATAGCAGAAGGCTTTTTGGCTGCCGCGTCCCACGCGACCACGCATTTGGTGCAGGTCGGAAAGTCCGAAGTGCTGGGCGTTGTCGATGAGGATGGTATTGGCGTTCGGCACGTCGATGCCGTTTTCGATGATGGTGGTGGAGAGGAGGACGTCGAACTCGTGATTGACAAAATCGAGGATGACTTTTTCGAGTTTGGCGGGTTCCATCTGTCCGTGGCCGACCACGACGCGTGCATCGGGCACGTGTTTGCGAATGAGGTGCTCGATGTGGGTGAGTTGAGAGATACGGTGCGTGACGACATAGACTTGGCCGTTGCGGCTGAGCTCGAAATTGATGGCGTCGGCGATGATTTCATGACCGAAGGTATGAATTTCGGTGCGAATGGGGTGACGGTTGGGCGGCGGGGTGTTGATGACGCTGAGATCGCGTGCGCCCATCAACGAGAATTGGAGGGTGCGCGGAATGGGCGTCGCGGACATGGTGAGCGTGTCGACGTTGACTTTCATTTGGCGCAGGCGTTCTTTGACGGACACACCGAATTTCTGCTCTTCGTCGATGATGAGCAGGCCGAGATCTTTGAATTTAACGGTTTTCCCGATGAGTTTGTGCGTGCCGACGAGGATGTCGATGTTGCCCTCGGCGAGATCTTTGAGCAAGGCCTTGGTTTGCGTCGCGGTGCGGGCTCGGGAGAGGTAGTCGACACGCACGGGGAAGTCCTTCAACCGCTTGGCGAAGGTCTTGTAATGCTGGAGCGCCAAGACGGTGGTGGGTACCATGACGGCGACTTGCTTGCCATCAGTGGCGGCTTTGAAGGCGGCGCGAACGGCGATTTCGGTTTTGCCGAAGCCGACATCGCCACATACCAAACGATCCATGGGGCGCGGTTGCTCCATGTCGGCTTTCACCTGACGCGTGACGCGCAGTTGGTCGGGCGTGTCCTCATAGGCGAAGGAGGCTTCCAGCTCGTGCTGCAAGAAACTGTCGGGCGAGAAAGCAAAACCGCTTTCGGCACGACGACGGCTGTAGAGGAGGATGAGATCGCGGGCAATGTCTTTGAGTTTCTTCTTGGTGCGATCTTTGAGTCGCTCCCATGCGCCGGTGCCCAAGTGCGAAAGACGAGGAGGTGCACCTTCTTTTCCCTTGTACTTCGAGACTTTGTGGAGCGCGTGGATCGATACGAAAATGGCGTCGTTGTTTTGATACTTGATCTTGATGACTTCTTGCATCGCGCCGTCGCCGCCGGGAATGCGCATGAGACCGACAAACTGCCCCACCCCGTGATCAACATGAACCACGTAGTCGCCGGGTTCAAACTGGCGGATTTCCTTGAGGGTGAGCGACATTTTTGCGTTCCGGGCGTGGTCGGAACGCAAATTGTACTTGTGGAAACGGTCGAAGATCTGATGATCGGTGTAAAACGCGGCACCGACCGACAAGTCGCTGAAACCTTCGTGCAAAGTGAGGTGGACGGGGGTGAAAAGCGCGCCCTCGGCTCGCTTACCGGTGGTTTGCATCAGTTCGCCGAGGATGTCGCGCAGCCGCTCTTGCTGCTTCTCGCTGTCGGCCAAGACGAAAGTGCGCTGACCGTTGGCGAGATTTTCGACAAAGGCGTCCAAAACTTGCTCAAAGTTCTTGTGGAACAAGGGTTGGGGCTGGGTGTGGAAGACAACAGTCGGCACTTTCTCGCTGCCGGTGGTCGACTTTGTGCCAGAACCGCGCACCCATTGCCAGAAAATGGTCCCTTCCAACTGCGCCTGCAACTCTTTTCCACTGACCAACAGACGCGAGGCGGCAAAACGTGCATAGACTTCAGAGAGCTCCATCTCGGAGGTGGCGGCTTGTTCGGCAAGTGCCTGCTCGGCAAAACCTTCGTCGAAAATTTGCTGCACGCGATCGCACACAAAACGGAGATCGTGCGCCACGACGATGGGGCGCTCCGGCAAATAGTCGGTGAAGGGAACGAGCAACTCGCCTTTTTCTTCGACTTCGACATTGGGAACAATCACGGCCTCGGCCACAACGGCACGAGACAACTGCGTTTGCACCTCGAAAGAGTTGACACTCTCGACCTCATCGCCGAAGAAGTCGATGCGATAGGGGTATTCCGACGAAAAACTGAAAATGTCGAGAATCGAACCGCGCAAGGCGTATTCGCCCGGCTCGTAAACATAGTCTTTGCGCTTAAAACCCAGTTCTTCCAAACGCCGCGTGAGTTCGATCACGTCGTGCGTTTCGCCCATTTTCAACGTGATGCTCCGTTCGGTGAGGGAACGGCGCGGGGGAACGCGTTCTGCTAACGCCGTGGGGAAGGTCACAATGAAGAGCGCTTGCTCACTGACGGCCGCACCCTCCGCGGATAAACGCGAGAGCACGTCGGTGCGCAAAATCTCACTGGCCGTATCGCGGTGCCCATACTTCACCGCGCGACGATAGGACGAGGGGAGAAACAGCACATCGCGCTCGCCGAGCAACTGGCGGAGGTCGTTGTAAAAATAAGCGGCCTCTTCTTCATCGTCGGCCACCACCAGGAAGACTTCTCCGGCCGACTGTCCTACGGCACCGAGCGCAACGGCGGGAGCAGAACCGCGCAGCCCTTCCATACGGACGTGCGGACGATGTGCCGACAAGCACTCGCGCAAACGAAGCACACCGGGATGTTGATCAAAAAGAGACAGTAATTCATTGAGTTCCATGGGCGGATACGGAGAATCTACGACTTAACGATGAAACAAAGCACCACGGAGTCGGAAGCTCGCGAGCTTCCGACTCCGTGTGCGTTTAGGGGAGGGATTTAGGGAATGATTCGATCAAAACTTGTAGCGCTTGTCTACGACATTTCCCTTTTGAACGAGTGCGCCGAAGATGGACTGACCCATCATCTGCAAGAGACCGCGCTGCTGCATGGCCATTTCGCTCTTGACGTCGAACTTCTCACCGACCGTCGTGCCTTTCTCGGTCACTTGGGCAAGGTAAGCACCTTCCGTGCCGATGACGAGCGGCGTCGTTGCGCCCTTCTTGGTGGCGGTGATGGCGGCGATCAAAGCGGGTTCGGGAACACCGATGGCGGGAACGATCGAAGCACCGGCGAAGGTCACGTTGTTGAGCGTGTCGACGAGAGCGCCCTTAGCCTTGGCGGCTTCTACGCTCTTGACACCGGCCCACTTCTGCGCGGCCAATGCCCCCTTCTTCTCGCTCTTCACGATGGAAGTGAGGTAATCCTTCACTTGCTTGTTGTCGTAGGGCATGTAACCCTTCTTGTATACCTTAGAAAGAGCAACTACGAGAAGGTGGTTGTTGGCTTCGCCCACTTCGTAAAGGGGAGAGACGTTGCCTTCTTCGGCCTTGTCGAACGCCCACTGCACCGCTTCTTTCGAACCGCGGATACCGGGGTTGTAACCACCGGCGCCGATCAGGCCGGTCGAGGCGCTGAAGCCATCGGCGCTCAGCACTTGATAGCCGTTCTTGGGCGCGTTCTTCTCAAACGCAGCCAAGTCGTTGCTGGCCGCGAGGAAGCGATTCATGTTGCTCACAGCCGCATCGTAAGTCGCCTTCGAGAAGTCGATGGGCACTTTCACCACGGCAGCGACATACTTCGTCTTCATCGCCTTGCGGTTCACCACTTGGAGCACGACTTTGAGTCCTTCCATGTCGATCACGTGGTAAGCGTTGAGCGGAGCATCATAGAGCGCACGGAGGAATTTCGCGTTCTCGGGGGTGAGCTGAGCGGGGTTGGCCATTGCGGTGTTGATCCACGTCGTATCGGTGCGACCACCGAGTTTTTTCGCGAGATCATCGAACTTCGCACCACCGTTGAGCGCCTTCAATACAGAGTCGGCACGCGTTGCCATGGCCGTAGCGTCGGCTGCCTGCACAGGAAGGGCACGATAAGCCACAGAGTCGGGAGCCTGCACCTTAGAGATGAGCTTCACCACATTGTAGGTGTTGTCCTGATCGTTGACATAGGGAGCTTTCATGCTGCCTACGCTCATCGATTCGAGTTCCGAACGCACATCGGCGGGGAAAGCCTCAGCTGCGAGGGGAAGATTCACGAAGTGAGTCTGGCTCTTCGAAGCGTTGATCACGACAGCGGGATCTTGGCCGGCTTCGAGCTTGGCGTAGATGGCCTTCACTTGCTCTTCTACAGCCTTACGGTCGGCGGGGCTGGCGCTCACGATGTAGTCAATGTATTTGAGATCGCGCACTTCGTTGTTCAAACGGAAGAGTTCTTTGAAACGCTTGTAGGCGTCCTTCAAATCGCTGTCCTCCACCTTCACTTCCTTGTCGGAGATGGTGCCGTAGGGGAAAGCGGCCACGAGGGCATTGGCCGACTGCGTGCGCGCTTCGAACTGTGCTTTGGCGCTGACGGGATTGACCGTCACAGACGCCATGAGAAGCGACTGATATTTCGACATGAGCAATTCGCGACGCAGTTGCTTCTCGGTGTACGTCCACAACTTTTCAATCGTCTGAATCTGCTCTGCCACTTCGGGAGCCACCTGCTTGCCCTTCATTTCTTGGACTTGCTTCAAGAAAGCCTGAAGCGCGGTGTAGTCGAAGCGTCCGGTCTGTCCCATGAACATGGGCAGATTTTGGAAAGCCTGTGCGCTACCTTGGCGGAGTGCATCTTCTACGTCTTTGTCGGTGACCAGCACGCCCAATTTGTCGCACTCATGCTTGATGAGTTCGTACTGAACGTAATCGTTCCAAACTTGGTTGCGTACCATGTCGGTTTGTTCGTCGGTGAGCGTACCGCCGCTGCGGAGCTTGGTCACTTCCGAAGCTTCGTTCACCATCTCGTAGAACTCCTGGGCCGAGAGGCTCTTGCCATAGACTTCTCCGACATTGCGATTGCTGTTCGTGATCGCCGAAATGGTGTTGGAATCCAACACCATGGTGAGGATGAACAGAAACATGCCGAAGCCCATGAGGAGGAGAATCCACGAGCTGCTTCTGATTTTCTGTAATGCTGCCATTTGTGATTATATTGTTATTGTTTTATTCTCAACGAGTTACGGCACATCACCAAGGATATGCGCATAGATTTGGGGACAAAGTTACACAAAATCATGAGAATAACCCCTCGAAAAGCAAGATAATTTTACATCAACGCCAAAGAAGCCGATAAACAACTCCCTACTATCGCACAAAAGTAGGGAGAAAACGCAAAAAACAAGTGCACTTTCTCCTCCAACTCCACTGTTTTCCAAATCTCGCTCTCTCTCGCGTTTTCGGACACGCGCGTATACCCACTCACACGCATTACGCGCACTCCAAACTTCTTCGTTTTTTGCCTTCACCCTTCACCGGTTCTTACACTCACCTAAAAATCAACAAATTAAGTGTGAACCCAACCCTCATTTTAGGGTTCACATCGGTGAAGGCAAACCACACTTTGCCTTCACCCTCAACCTCCTATTGATCAACAAAATACGCGAATCAGGTGAAGAGGTGAAGACAAAAAACGAAAAACGGCGGACGCGCGCGCACGCGAGGAAATCTCCGAATTTGCGCATGAGAAAGAAAGAATGGGGGCTCTTCAATCACTTTCAAAAAAATCCCGTTTGTCGATGTAAGACAAACGGGATTAACCGAAAATGCATGCCGACAAACACAACGATGAACGGACTTCGTTTGCCGTTTGGAGTCGTGTATGCGATTTTTGCTTATGACAACAACGCGAATGACGCTGTCTAAGTTGCCTTTAATCCTTCACCACGTTGACCGTGAAGCGGCGCACTTCGACAGTACGACCTTGCCCATCGGGGAATGCAATGGTGAAGACGACCGGTTTGCGCTTCGCATTGCTGCGCGCCGCAACGGCGGCACGGTAGCGGAAGCCCTGACCGGGAAGAATCTCGCTGATGATGGCCGGCTGCGAGACATAGACACGATCGTAATCGGCAGTGACGATCGGGGCCACATTGCGCACCGGACTGTTGCCGCGATTGTAGATATCAAAAGTAATTTCTGCTTGCTCGCCGGGCTGCAACACGCGGTCGGCGGTGGCATCAGCAAAGACAATATTGCTCACTTCCAAATTGCCGGGGGCAACGGACGTAGGTCGGGTGGGTTCGAAGCGTCCGTAACTAATGCCACTCTCTGCCGCTTCGTCCACCGAGGGGCGGCCGGCTGGATAGGGGTATTCACGTGCTTCGCGTTCGCGGCGATATTCTTCGCGCTCCTTACGGGCCGACTCCGCACTGGCCGCACCGATGACTGCACCGGTGGCTCCCCCGACCACCGTTCCGATATCATAACCACGCTGTCCACCGAGAATGCCGCCAATGGCGGATCCGAACATGGCGCCGAGTGAGAAACCGGTGGTGGTGCGACTAAAACTATCGTAGCTGCTACACCCGGAGAGCGTGAGTGAGCTCACCAAGGTGAGGGTGATCAGGGAGGTGAAGATACCACGCTTTCCATTGCGAAGCGCGGCAACCGGTTGCTGAAGTAATTTCATAACTATCAAGTGGGTTCAGTGTATTGGTGCCGAAGGCACTTAACTTTTCTCGGTGCCGGCTCATCAAGAAGCGGGCACCGAGAACGTAGTTTAGGGGAAAAGAGCGTAGCGTTTATTTCACGACAATCACCAGGTATTTACTCACGCTCCAGAAGCGCGTGGGATCGGTGATACGCAGGGTGTACTGCCCCTGTCCGTCACGATCGAGCGAGTAGGTACCCTCGGGGTGAGTGGTCATGAGTTTGGCACTCTTGGAATAAAGATGGATCACGCGATCGACGCGGATGTCGATCTTCGTGAAGTAGTCTTTGTTGTAGTTGCCGTTGCGCAGCACTTCGCCGCCTTGCAGAATGTTCTGCTCTTTAAGTTCGCGCTTGGTGCCGAAGACATAGAAGGCGGTGTTGAGTTCGCGGTCTTGCGCCGAAACGGTACGCGCTTTGGTTTCGTTCTGCACAGAGAGTTCATTGACATTGCCTTTGAGGTTGTCGATTTGCTGACCTTGTTCGGCGATCTTGATGTCTTTTTGTGCCAACTGCGCACGCAAGTCCTCGGCCTGCTTGTTGAGGTCGGTGAGTTGTGCATTGAGCGACGAGATCGTTGCCTCCATCGTGGCGCGCAACTTGGAGTTGTTGGACTTCGACGACTTGACCTGCTGACGAAGGTTGGCGATCAACTCATTGTTGAGTTTGAGTGTGCGACGAATGAGTTGCATGTCCTCAACGATCGCCTCACGATTATTTTGTTCGCCTTTGCGACGTTCCACGCTGATGCGGCCTTGCGCCTCGTTGATCTGACGGAATCCTTCTTGGATTTCGTTGAGCGTGGTGACCATGTCGTTGAGCTCTGTATCTTTCTGGTTGATGATTTGCTTGAGCGAGTCGGCCGTGGTGAAGGCGGCGGCTTCTTGCTGCTTTTTAGTTTCACACGCGGTGAAAAGGCTTACCCCGATGAGGGCAACCAGCAGGATCGCAAATTTCTTCATGGTGCTGTTGTTTAGTAAGAATTCAACTTTGAATGATTTCCGCTGTTTAGTCGTGGTGTTTTGATCGGCGTCGGGTGGGCGCTTCCTCAACTTCAAGCGGTTGGCCCGTGATGGGATCGACGGGAGCATTGCGGCGCGCACGGCGCTCGGCTTTGCGCACGGCGGCTTCGTCGGTGGCGGGGGCTCCCTCGACGACGAGAACAAATTCTCCGCGAGGTTCTTCTCGCTCGAAGTGGGCCAAAACTTCAGCGAGGGTGCCACGGACGCTTTGTTCGTGGACTTTCGAGATTTCGCGGCAGGCGCTGCACCGACGTTCGGCGCCGAAGACGTCGATGAATTGGGCGAGGGTGCGCACCACGCGATGGGGACTCTCATAGAAAATCAGCGTCCGCGTTTCGTTGACGAGACTTTCGAGTTTGGAGTTCCGCCCTTTCTTTTGTGGCAAGAATCCTTCGAAGCAAAAACGATCGCAAGGCAATCCACTGGCGACGAGTGCCGGCACAAAGGCCGTAGCTCCGGGGAGACATTGCACTTCCACTCCGCGGGCGATGGCGGCGCGCACCAAGAGGAAACCGGGGTCACTGATGGCGGGTGTGCCGGCGTCGCTGATGAGCGCCATTTGTTCGCCGGCTTCGAGACGAGCGGCAAAGGTTTCGGCGGTTTGGTGCTCGTTGAACTTATGATGGCTGACGAGCGGCACGCTGATGTCGTAGTGTTTGAGCAAAACGCCACTGGTGCGGGTGTCTTCGGCGAGCACGAGATCCACCGACTTGAGCACGCGGAGCGCGCGGAGGGTGATGTCTTCGAGATTGCCGACGGGAGTGGGTACGAGATAGAGCATGGCGGTGAAGCTGTGGGGCCGAAGCGGGCTTCGACGCGGAAAAACACCGCATCGTTATTTGCAAAAATAGTCGTTTCTCCGTTCTGTCACAAATAAAACGCGAAAAACTTCGAGCAAGCTGTGGAAAAGATAGTACCTTTGCAAACGATCTACTCATTATATATAAACATGGAAATTCTGAAGCCCACCATCAATTTCGATCGTTTCGTGCGCGGTTTGCTTTTTGTAGCCACTGTTGTGGTCTGCGTACTGGCACTACGCTGGCTCAGCCCGGTGCTCATCCCGTTTTTTGCCGCTTGGGCGATTGCTTGGATTTTGGCGCCCGTGGTGAACTTTTTCCAACACACCTGCCGACTGCGCTCGCGTGCTGTTGCCGTACTTTTGACGCTCACTCTCCTCACGGCATTGGCAACGGCGGTCGTTTGGTTGATTATTCCACCGCTGATCGATGGCATTACCCAAATCAAGGACGCGCTGTTGAGCTATTTGGTTTCGGGACATATTCGCAATGTCAATTTGCCGTCGTGGCTCGACCACTTGATTCAACAATGGCTCGACCAAGCCAAAATCCAATCGCTTTTGCGCAGCGACAATCTCATGAACACGTTGCGAGATTCGCTCCCGCACGTTTGGAACATGGTGTTGTCGACGGCCAACCTGGTGATGAGTTTGGCCGGTGCGGCTTTCGGGGTGCTCTACCTCTTTTTCCTCTTGCTCGACTACGACCACTACACCACAGCTTGGCTCGAATGGATTCCTCGCGGGCAACGTGATTTTCTCCACCGTCTGTCGGAGGATTTGGGACACAACATGCGCGGTTATTTCCGCGGACAGGCGCTCATTGCGCTCTCCAACTGCGTGATGTTCACCCTCGGTTTTTGGATCATTGGGCTTCCCATGCCGCTGGGAATGGGACTTTGCGTGGGACTCATCAGTTTCATTCCCTATGTGCAGGTATTGGGCTTCCTGCCCGCCGCCGTACTTGCGCTCATCGAGATGTCGGAGACGGGACGTTCGTTTTGGGCGTTGATGGCGCTGGTACTGCTCGTGTACATCGTGGTGCAGGTGCTGCAAGACACGATTTTCACCCCGCGCATCATGGGAAAAATCATGGGACTTTCGCCGGCGATGGTACTGCTCTCGCTTTCGGTTTGGGGCTATATGGCCGGCATCATCGGGCTGATCGTCGCGCTCCCGTTGACCACGATCGCGTTCGCCTATTATAAACGCTATATCCTCAACGAGGAGTAAATCGCCTTCGGCGTTTCCTCCCCTGGCGAAGAGGCAAAAGTGCGCTTTTTTTCGTAATTTCGCGTCGGTCTTTTCGCCAAGCCTCGAAAAGTCGTCCTTTTTTTGACTTTACAATTCTCTAACGCTCAACACACTATGCAAGATTTGTGGAACGCTTGTATGCAAGCGCTGCAACAGAAGACTTCGCCCGAACTGTTCAACACTTGGACGCGGCCGCTGAAGTTCCACGCTTACACAGAAGGAGTGCTGTATATCGGCATTCCCAGTCGAGTCTTTGCAGAAGAAATGGTGAAGGCACTGCGCGAACCCTTCGAGCAGGCCATCTACGAGACGTTTGGGAAAAGCACCCGCGTGCAATGGAAACTGGAAGTCGATGAAGACCCGAATGCGAACGCCGGAAAGGCTTCTCTTCCCCGCCCCACCACACGCACGGCGCCCGATGCCCCCAACGCTGCCCAACCGATGGCACCGAAAGCCGAGGCGATGCAGTCGTTCCTCAACGAAGAATACACCTTCGACCGCTTTTGTAAGGGCGAAAGCAATGCGCACGCACTGAACATAGCCCTCTCCATCGCCGGACGACTGGACGGACAGACGTTCAACCCCTTCTTTCTCTACGGTCCGTCGGGAGTGGGAAAAACGCACTTGGTGACGGCCATCGGTTTGGAGATCAAACAGCACCACCCCGACAAGCGCGTGCTGTTTGTCGCCGCCGCCACCTTCCGCACGCAATACACCGATGCGGTGCGCATGAACAAGGTCAACGACTTCGTTCACTTCTACCAAACGATCGACGTGCTGATCATCGACGATTTTCAGGAGATCAAGACGGAGAAAACGCACCACGTGTTTTTCCACATCTTCAACCACCTCCAATCGCTCAAGCGCAAAATCATCATCACCTGCGACCGTCCGCCTTCGCAGTTCGAGGGGATTGAAGAACGCCTGCTCACCCGCTTGAAATGGGGCATCACGATCGACATACAACGACCGGATTTGCAGTTGCGCCGTGACATTCTGCACGACAAACTGCGCCGCGAGAACATTGTTTCGTTTCCGGAAGAGGTCATTCAGTACATTGCCGAAAACGTCTCCGACAGTGTCCGCGAATTGCAGGGCATGGTCAACTCAATGTTGGCGTTTTCGATGGGCTACAACGGCGCCTGCAGCATCGACATCGAACTGGCGAAGCGCATTATTCCACGTTTGGTGAATCAGGCGCGCAAGGTGCTGAACATGGACACGATATTGAATTTCGTTTGCGATCGCCGAGAGCTCAAGCCCGCCGATATTCGCTCGAAATCGCGCAAAGCACCGATCGCCTCTGCACGCCACTTGATCTGCTACCTCACGCACAAGTACACCGACACCTCGCTCTCACAAATCGGGCGCAACCTCGGCGGCCGCGACCACTCCACGGTGCTGCACAGCTGCACGAGTTTAGAAAAACAGATGGCCACCAACAAAGTTTTTCGCGCAGAAATCGAAGCGCTGGAAACCGAATTGAGCCAACTTTAAGACGCTTTTTGCGTCAAACCTTCCCAAAAACGGAACGCGCACGACATTTTTAGGTGCGCGTTCCGTTTTTTTAGAACAGAAGTGGAGATATTTTCTCGAGAATAGTGTACTTTTGCACGGCAAGCATTACAATCTGCGACAAAAGATTTCATTTCTTGTTTCATTTCTCCACTTAGCCCCTATATGAATCGCTCAATCCGTCTTTTCTGCCTCATCGCGCTCAGCCTTGTGGCCGTCGTTGCGCAAGCCGCAACGGTCTATCAGTACATTTATATCACCTGCGTCGACAAACAAGGCAACCTCATCGGTCGCGACACCATCAAAACGCCCGCCAGCGAATGTTTCTTCTTGAAAGCGCCCACCATTCCTTACTATAAATGCGTGGACCACAGCGAGGAGGGAAGCAATGTATGCATCCACACCAGCGAACATCTCACCATGCAATACGAAACCACAGGTTACAGTGGCTTCTCCGCGCTCACGAACGAGCCGATCGATAAAATTGTTGAGAACATGGGCGTCGCACTCCTCACCCCCGAGGAACAACCGCGCGTGTGGTGCACGGCCGATTCCGCAAAAGTAAAATTCCTCCCCCTCGCTGCCGACGGTCACGGCCCCGAAGCCACTTGGATTCTCCGTTCCACGGACGAAGGCTGGACCTTCTACCATGCCCTAAGCGACAGCTATCTTTCCGACATCTTGGCGGACGGCACCGCGCAGACATCCGGCAAACCGATGGTCTTCAATATCGTCAAAGACGTCAACAAAAAAGCCAACCGTCACATCCTCCATGCCGCCGACGGCAGAGTCTTCACCGTGCGTTTGAGCCGCTACCTTCCGCGCGTCTACTTCGGTGTCTTTGCTTCGTTCCTCGACGAGAAAGACAGCACCCTCGCCCCCGATCGTTTCATTCCCGTTGCAGCCGGCGCCAACGAACGCTTTACCGCACCGTACATTAAGGGATACCGGTTCCAAAAGAGCCCCGATTTCTCGATCGACGCGCCGCTCCAACTCGACAACTTCATCGGCGCACAGTTGATCTACAAAGCCGATCCCTCGGCCGTGCATGCACCTTCTCGCTCATCGGCCACACGCAACGCGCAGCGCTACGACCTCTCCGGCCGTCGTCTGCCGCAAGGTGAGCAGGGCGTTTCCACCTCGCGCGGTCACTTGTTCATTGTCGACGGAAAAGTACAAGTGCAACCCTAAATCTCGGAGCGCACTCCACCACAGCGTCTCCTTTCTTACGACTAAAACAGCCATCGGTGCTCGGATATTCCGAACGCCGATGGCTGTTTTTCGTTGAATCGAGTGAACGAGTATCAGAACGCTGAGCGAGGTCAATCCGTCCGCTCTGCAAGGAGGCGAATTTCCAACACACGTTGGGTGGATGCCGTCACGGCCGCTCGCCGATCCACGGTTTCGCCTACCAGCCACAAGATGCCCACTTCGTCACAGACCACCGCGGCCGCACGCTTTTCCAGCACCGAACGGTGCCGATCCGTGAGATAATCGCTCACCAACTTCGTCCCTTTGCGCATACCGAAGGGCGCGAAGCGATCACCCGTCTGCACGCGGCGCACAAACGGCTGCCCGACCACTGCCTCCGCGTCGATCGTGACGCAATCGGCCGCCCGTGCCGGCGCAAACGTCGCCTCACGCGCATACTCCCTCAGTTGAAGAACTGGCAGCGGAGGCAAAGTGTCCGTTTCCAACAACAAACGCGCGCCGTGCACCACTGCACAAAGGTCGGCCGCCGCGAACATCGCCCCGGTACGTGCCGTGAGCACCGCCGCACTCACTTCGGGCGAGAAACCACGTTGCACCAATCGCTCACGCAACCATTCACGTCCGGCCGCACCACGCCGGCGCACCGCGTCGAGGTCAATTTCCGTTCGGCCGTTGGGACGCTCCGTCAGTAATTCCGCATCGAGGAGCGACATCCCCACTTCGTAGACCGACAAGGCCTCTTGCAAATGTTCGGCCGTGGCGGCCAACGTCGTGTCCACACTCGGATTCATTTCGCGCAGCCGTGGCATCAGCCGGTGGCGCACGAAATTGCGGCGAAACTGTGTGTCGGCGTTCGTGCTGTCGGTCACATACGGCTGTTGCAGCTCAGCCAGAAACGCCAAGATCTCCGCTTTGCGCACCTGCAAGAGCGGTCGCCACACCCTGTCGGCACGCACCGCGCGCATCGCCGTGAGCCCACGCAAACCCGCCCCGCGCAGCAAGCGCAAGAGAAGCGTTTCGGCCTGATCCTCGATATGATGCGCCACGCAGACCGCCCCATCCAACTCGGCAAACCACGCATAGCGCAGGCGACGAGCGGCCATTTCGAGACTTTCGCCCGTGCGTGCCGCCTCCTCTCGCGTGTCGAAGTACCGCACTCGCAGGGGAATTTCGTGCAAACGGCAAAATTCACGCACGAAGGCCTCGTCGCCGTCGCTCTCCGCACCGCGCAGACCGAAATTGACGTGCAGCGCCGTGAACGGCACCTCCAATATCCAAAGTGCACAGGCCAGCGCCACCGAATCGGCACCGCCGCTCAGCGCACAATAGAGCGGGCGGTTCGCGGTGTCCTCGCGTGCAGCGAGAAAATCACGAACCGCCCGCAACAACGGGGATGGTGCAATCGACAAAGAGGCACGTTCTATCATAAGCATAACAGCTGTAAAGGAGAAAACTGCCGAGCCATCTCCTCAATAAGACACTTGGCACGACAAGCCCAAGGCGCGCACTCGCTCGGCGATGCCGTCCAGCACTTCGGGAGCAGCCTTCAGCAGTCCCTTCGCCGGGGTATCGCGGTCGATCGTGTAGACATACACCGCTTCGGGCGCGATCAGGCGGAGTTTTTCCAACCACGGCGCCACATATTCGTCGCCCGTGTTGTCGACCGAGCGCCCTTCGTAACTGCCGGCCATGAAAAGCGATTGGATCTGCACCTTCCCTTCGAAAGCACAAAGGCCTTTCACGAGTTCGTCCACATCATACCGCACTTGCGGGCGGTCGACGTGCGCAATGTAGTCGGCCGACACCGTGTCGAGCTTCAAGATGTTGTTGTCCACGCGGCACAAAGCGGCAAACACCGCCGGTCGGCGACTGAAGGTGGCGTTGCTCAACACGCTGATCTTCGCTTCGGGGAAATAATGATCGCGCAGCGCAATCGTGTCGTCGATCACGTCGGCAAACTCGGGGTGCATCGTGGGTTCGCCGTTGCCCGCAAAGGTGATCACGTCGGGGCCGCGTCCCTCGCGCTGCATCCGCTCGAGCGTCTGCTCCAACTCTCGCGCCACCTCCTCGCGTGTGGGGTAAGGCGAGCGCGTACGGTGGTCGCCGTTGAAGCCACATTCGCAATAGATGCAATCGAAGGTGCAAAGTTTACCGTCGGCCGGCAAAAGATTGACGCCCAACGAGACACCGAGCCGGCGACTGTGCACCGGGCCGAAGATGGGAGAAGAGAAAAGAATCGTAGACATAAATTCGATGTTGCCGCCGCGGTTTCATCCGGCCGCGCGGGCATAAAAAAATCCTGCACCGCGACGCGCCATGTGCCACAGCGGCCGCAGCGCGACTCATTCGGGGAAATACATCAGCAGGCGCTGCAACGACTTTTGGTCGCCCCAGCTCCACCAGCGGTCGTCCATCAAGTTTTTGAAAGCCAGTTTCATGTCCTCGCGCACCTCTTTCTTCACCAAGCGCTCTTTGGCCGGCACGATCTTGCCGCGCAGCGAGAAATAGTAGGTGCGTTTGAGCGGATAGCCCTTGTTGGCGCGTTGCTCCGTGCCGCTCAAGTCCATGAAAAGGTCGGGCAGCGCGCCGCCTGAATCGAGCGAAACGAAAGGCAGATCCGTCGAACCGGTGGTGAGTTCGCGGTAGCGATCCATATCGATGGTGGTCACACACAGCAGTTTGTTGTAGCCCTGCGTGGCCACGACGCGCCCCATCATGGCACCGTCCACTTTCTCGTAGCGAATCGAGTCATCGAAAACGGCGCCCAACACACTGGCATTGGCCACTTTGCGCACCTTTCCGTCTGCCGGATCGATAAAGCACAACGCTCCGTCGCGGTAGAGCACATTGGCCTCGGCCGTGATGGAGCGACCGAAGGTTTGCAACACTTTGGCTTTGCGGAAGGTCGGGAACACCAACTGGCGATCGGTGCGCAAGTCTTCTTGCGCCTGCTGTCCGAAAGCCGAGAGCGTCGCCACAAAAGCGAAAAGAAGAGAGAGTAAGGCTTTCATAAGTTCAGTTTTTTAGCATGAGTATCTGTCGTCGACTGCCCCAACGTCACGGCGCGCAGCGTCGGTCTCAGCCTATGCCGGTCGCCTCGTTGTAACAGCAGCGACACAGCGGTTCGTAGGTTTGTTGCTCGCCGAGCATCACTTGCTTGTCGCCGGCCACCAAACGGTGGCTGAACTGCGCCAAGCGGCCGCAGCGCACGCACACAGCATGCACCTTCGTCACGTCTTCGGCCACGGCACAGAGCGCCGGCATCGGTCCGAAAGGTTGGCCTTTGAAATCCATGTCGAGACCGGCCACAATGACGCGCTTGCCTTCGTTGGCCAGCGTGCGGCACACCGCTACCAGCCCTTCCTCGAAAAACTGGGCTTCGTCGATGCCCACCACATCGGCCTGCGCCGATCGGGCAAGGATTTGGTCGACCGAATCAAGGGGTTGCGAATCGAGGGTACGCGCATCGTGCGACACCACTTCTTCGTCGCTGTAACGCGTATCGATGGCAGGTTTGAAGATCACCACTTCCTGACGCGCAATGCGCGCACGTTTGATACGGCGAATCAGTTCTTCGGTTTTGCCGGAGAACATGCCGCCGCATATCACTTCGATGCGGCCTTCGCGTGGGAAATGTTCGTTGTAGGGCATGACGGGAAAAGGGTTATTTTTTAAGTACATTCCGCCACGGCAAACGCCGTGCAACGGTCAAGCAAAAGTACAGTTTTTTTTTGGTCGAACCAAGCGAAACGACTAACTTCGCCCCATTATGAATACAACTTCTCGTCCCGGTTCCCTGCGCGCGTGGTGTTTGGCCGCCCGCCCCAAAACCCTCTCCGCCGCTTTGGTTCCGGTGGTCACCGGCGCCACCTTGGCGTTCGTCACTTCGCACGGTGAAATCTTCATCATGCTCCACGGCCGTGCCTTTGTCGCCGCACTGCTCTGCGCCCTCTTCGCCACGCTCATGCAAGTCGCCTCCAACTTCATCAACGACCTCATCGACTTCCGCAGCGGTGCCGACGGCAACGACCGTCTCGGCCCCGAACGCGCTTGCGCTCAGGGGTGGATCTCGCCGCGCGCCATGACGTGGGGCATTGTGGTGGTGCTTGCGCTGGCCGCCCTCACGGGGCTCGGACTCACCGCCATCCTGCTGTGCGCCCTTCCGATCCCTCCCTTGCACCTCCTCGTCGGGCTCATCGCGACAGGCGTGGCGTGCATCGCCGGCGCCCTCCTCTACACCACCCACCTCAGCCGCCGCGCCATGGGCGACCTCCTCGTCTTCCTCTTTTTCGGCCTTGTGCCGGTCGTCGGCACCTTCTTCGCCCTCACGGGTAAAATCACGCTCTCGGCGCTCCTGCTCGGTCTCGGCGTGGGCGCAATGGTCGACACCCTGCTGGTGGTGAACAACATTCGCGACATCGACAACGACCGCCGCACGGGCAAACGCACCCTCATTGTCCTCATCGGGCGCGAAGCCGGCCATCGGCTCTACCTCCTCCTGGGACTCATCGCCGTCGCTTGCGCCTATGCGGCCGTGCTCTTCACGGCGACGCTCTTCCCCACCCCGCTGTGGAAGTTGGGAGTCGGCCTGCTCCTCTTCGTCGGCTTCTTCGTCGGCCACACACTCAGCAGTCGGCAATTCACCCAAATGCCGGCCGGCCGCGAAATGAACCGTATGTTGGGCATCACCTCGAGCAATATGTTGCGCTTCGCCATGGTCACCGTGGCCGTCCTCCTCTTGCTCGAGGTCTAAGCGAAGCCGACCAAAGACACGCACAGTACACGAGCAAAACCGGGGAACAATTGAAAAAGAACGGACGACTTTCCGTCCCAACCTCCCCACTTTCACCCGGCACGTGCGCACTCCCCGTCGCCCCTGGTTTTGTCCCTCTCCCTCGCGCGCGATCGCGTACACGCGCATCCGGCTGTTTTCGGTTTTTGTGTTCACACCTTCACCTCCCCTCTGCAAATCGCTGTATCACTGCACATTAGAGGTGAAGGAAAAGCAGCAATTTACCTTCACCTTTTGCTTCACCTCGCGCAAACGTAAGGCGAACGCGAGCAAAAACCAACATTTACAAAAAGTAACACAACAAACCACAACCCAATCCATCGAAAGGGTGAAGGCAATTTCGCGGATTGCCTTCACCCTTATTCTATTCATTCACAAGAAGATAAACCCATTCGGTGAAGAGGTGAACATAAAAGTAGAAAATGACTGGACGCGCCCGCGCGAAGTTGGCGTTTTCGCCAAGGGGTTGGCGGAAGAGCCATGGCGAAGAAGTACTAAAGTCTCAAAATACGCCTTCTCATTTCGGCCATGAGCGAGGATCACCGAGAAAAGCCGTTTTGCAGCTCAGCACACGCCACGACCAGCACTACTGTCGCCAAGCGTGAGGATGAAAAATGGCGTAAGCGACCGGAGAAGTCCAACCTTTCGATACCAGCGCGAAGGAGAAACAAAAGAAGAGTCCCCTTTCGAGGACTTTCAGAGATTAATTGGCGAGCATACAGAAGAAAATCAACAGTAGACCTAGACAAAAGCTGAGGTTTGAAATTCCAAAAGCAGAGTTCTTCAAAAGAATAGCCTAATTTTGCACCTGCCGGTTGACTCTACGACTTCGGAATCTGCACCAAGAGAAGAATTGCTTGATACCCCCTTACGTGGGACACGGATTTACATCAGGAAAACAAGGAAGAATTGGAGCCTCCGAATTTAAAATTAGAAACCTACTTCATACCAAACCAAACGATAAAGTAGAGTTCTATGAAGTTTTTAGCGATGGCTGAGAGCTTTCAAAAGCGTTATTTAGCACATAAAGAAAAGGAATCCACACCTATAAAGTAGCTTTATGAGAACGTACAGACGAGGAAATTTTGCCATTTACCTATCGCAAGAGTATTGTTTTTACGAAACAGATAATCCTGATATATTTGAATTAATAGACAGAAGGTGTCAATACGAAAAGTTGAAGGAAATAGGTTTTTCACAACACAATAAAGCGATCAGCTATAAACATGTTTCGAAAAAAGAGATTTCAAGCGCCTTTAACACAATAACCTTTGTTAAATACAAGGGATTTAATTTCTTTGTAGAAAATGCTTCAGAAGACGGATTTGTGCTTCGTCCATTAGAAGACGCAATGAAATACTTAAAAGATTTTCCAAGACACGGGTATGATCCTATATATGAGGCGACAGAAGAGGAAATTTCTGACATTTGGGAGGAACGCAGACCAATTGAGGGTTTTAAATTTAATGTAGAGCCAATTGCTTATCTAAAAAAAGATGGGAACTGGTTGGTGGAGGAGTAAAACAAGGACATCGAGTTGCATCTTTCAAAAAATAGTGGCAGGATCATAAGATTCAAATCAAAAGATATTCCTGAAAATACTGTCATCCCCAAAGGTGGTATTTTTAATGACTGGAATAATCCTTTCACTTCACATGGTTTTACAGCTGAAATAAAAGAAAGAACTGAGGTGCCGGAATTTACACAGAAGAAAATCAACAGTAGACCTAGACAAAAGCTGAGGTTTGAAATACCAAAAGCAGAGTTCTTCGGAAGAATAGCCTAATTTTGCACCTGCCGGTTGACTCTACGGGCCGAGGGGACGAAAAGGGGAAACAAGAAAAAAAGGCGCTTTTTCTTGTTTGCTCCTTGTAGTTAGCGTAACTTTGCAGCTATATATATTGAGACACAACGACAGCAAAATGGAATATAATTTCAGAGACATCGAAAAGCGATGGCGCGAGACTTGGGCTCGCGAAGGCACTTACACGGCGAAGCCCACGAGCGATCGCCCGAAGTTTTACGTCCTCAACATGTTTCCCTACCCTTCGGGCGCCGGTCTGCACGTAGGCCACCCGCTGGGCTACATCGCTTCAGATATCTACGCACGCTATCGTCGTCTGCGCGGCGACAATGTACTCAACCCCATGGGCTACGACGCCTATGGGCTGCCTGCTGAACAGTATGCCATTCAAACCGGACAGCACCCGGCGGTGACCACGGCGCAAAACATTGCCCGCTACCGCGAACAGCTCGACAAAATCGGCTTCTCCTTCGACTGGTCG
>QWCT01001064.1_pt1 | contig 23072 bp, 27 predicted proteins | sample 1972681 | NCBI WGS metagenome assembly QWCT01 (sample SAMN09866701, study PRJNA288562) | Human oral metagenome isolate pre3_saliva, whole genome shotgun sequencing... | isolation source: mouth | host: Homo sapiens | place: USA: California | reverse complement strand
ATGTTCGCCTGAAGGCCGGTTTGATAGGTGTTCTTTATTAAAGCCTGCGCCGTCGTCCCGAATCGTCATGACAAAATCGCCGTGGTTGGCAATTTCGACGCTGACATGTTGCGCACGCGCGTGCTTCCGAATATTGGACAGGCTTTCCTGCAAGATGAAGATGATCTGCAAATGCTCATCATAATTCAAAGCCTGCCCGTCGTCCTGCCATTTTAAATCAACTGGAATACTGGTTTGTCGTTCAAAACGCGCCAGCAGCGATTCTACCGCGTCAGGGAAATCTTTATTACTGATTTTGGTGCGGAAATTCATCAGAAGCTCGCGTACGTCTTCGTAGCATTCCTGCACGCCATCTTTGATGAAGCCGATATTTTCTTCTGCCTGCTCGCGTTGGTTTGAAGCAAACGCGCTTTCCAACATTTGCACCTGCAAATTCAAAAAGGTCAGGGCTTGTGCAATGCTGTCATGCAAACCTTGTGCAATCAAGTTGCGTTCCTGCAAGACAGCAAGCAAGCGGCGTTCTTGTTCCATGCGGTTGTTGGCGATGGAAATCCCCAGCTGCCCGCTTAAAGTCTGCAACAATTTTTCGTCTTGCTCATTGGGCATATGGCCATCTGAAAAATACAGGGCTAATACACCGAGCTGTTCGTCTTGATAAACGATTGGGAATTCTACACGATTTCCCTCTTCGGTTTCACCGACACTTGCCGCCAAGTCAGAGCGTTTGCGTTCTTCATCGGAAAGATATACCGTACCGCCCAAAGCGGAAAACGCCGGCAGAATCTGAGCCAAAAATTCTTCTGCGGCCTGTTGCGGCGTAAAGGTTTGGTGCAGGTTGCGCGTAGTCTGGTAGAGCAGGGTCAAGTCACGGTTTTGCCGGGCCAAGTCTTGGGTTTGTTGGGCAACCTGTCCTTCTAAATCCGTATAAAGCGTTTTCAGACGGCGGCTCATTTGGTTGAAGCCCTTGCTGACTTGGGCGAATTCACGAATTTGGTCTGTATCGATTTGCACCCCGAAACGACCTTCGCTAATGGTTTCTACCCCGTCGCGCAATTTTTCCAGCGGCCGGATGATCCACGAATAATGCCAAACAATCATCAAGCCGGCAGCCACTAAAATCATCAACATCATGGCCATTTGAAAACGGCGCAGCCACAAAGTATTTTGCTCGTTGGCGTTTTCCATCGCCTGTAAAAACAGCTCGATATTGCCGGCAAAACGGTATAGGCCGATTTGGGTCGGCCGTTCGTAATGTTGCAAAGAAGGCTTGATGTTGGATTCCCAATCAATCAACAGCATCGATTGGATCAAATCGTAAGCCAGCGGCATTTGTGACGGAATCAGCGGATGAATGGCATCGCTTTGCGTTACATTGGCCAGCGTACGTTCAAATTCTTTGATTTGGTTGTCAATTTGAGCATTGGGCGTACGGACGCTTGCCATATAAGCCAAGCGATACACCTGCATTTTCAAGCTGCCCGCATCTTCAATCGTTTTGGCCGCGCTTTCCAAACGCCAAGAAAGCAGCTTCTTTCGGCCTATAAACAACCTGTCTAAAATAATTGTATGGTTATGATAAGAAAAAACAGGGGTTTAATGTAAAATCATGTTATGATAAAATTCATCTTAAGTGAATTAAATCACAAAATCAGGTTTCAGACGGCCTGAAGCCTTAAAAGCTTATTCCATAAATACAACATCGCGAATAACACTTACACACTCTGCTTTGCAAAGGACTACCAAAATGAAAATTTTTGCACCATCGCCAAACGCACGCCGTTGTGCAATGCATTTTACGTTGAAACCCCGTCCAGACCGCATTACAGCGTGATGTTTATCCGTCCGCAAATCCTACAAAGCACCGTGCCATACCTTTATTCAGGAATGCGCAGCATCCGCGGTTGGCTGCAGCAACAGCGCGCGCGGGTTGTCCATTTCCCTCATGAGCAGGATTTTATCAGCTACAACACGGAAAACGATTTGGCCCAGCCTTTGTAGTTGGGTAGGTAGAAGCAATAAGCTTCTGATGAACTGAATTGTTTTGCAATAAAGTATTTTATAAAAGCTTTAGGCCGTCTGAACAACAAACAGACGGCCTTTGTTTTGTCATTTTAAAGTTAAATGAATTATAGGCAACCGGCAAAGTTTTCTGCTGCCAATGGTTCCCTGCCTAGTAAAGCTGCAAAATCAGAATAGTTAGCGCATGAGCCTTGCTTGAGTAGAGCAAAGCTGTCGCGGCTAATAATGCCGTTGCTGAGGATGTTTGCCAATGGTAGCGCTGGGTCAATCAGTTGCAGGGGAGTAGGCAGAATACGTTGCGGCGGTTTATGGTGCAGGGTTTGACGGATGGTGGTCAGGTATTCCGCCAAGGTTAGAGTTTGGCTGCCGGTCATATTGATGACGCTATGGTCGGTGTCGGCTTGGACGGCAAGTTTTGCCAAACCTTCGGCAACATCGGCAAGGTGTACGGGCTGCAAATGAAAGCGACCGGCTTCCGGTAAGGGAAGCAAAGGGAGGCGGGCTAGTTTGATAAACAGTTCGCAGCTGGTTCCTCCTCGTCCGTAAACGACGGATGGTCTGGCTATGGCAATCGGTATGCCGCTTTGAGCAATGGCATCATCTCCACGCCCTTTGCTGCCAACAAAGTTGATGGATTGAGATGGATCGGCACCCAGCGCGGATAGTTGCACCCAGCGTTTTATGCCTGCTGCTTTTGCCCATGCGGCGAGCTGTTTGGGCGTGTGGTGGTGCACGGTTTCAAGTATTTCGGCATGCTGGCTCATAATTCCAATGCAGTTGATGAGAACGTCTTGCCCTTCCAATAAACGGCGTGCGGCGGTTTCGTCGGGATGAAGAAAATCGAAGGTGCGGCGGTCAGGTGTGCAAACTTGGTGACCTTGTTCTTTGAGGATTTGAACGGTACGGCTGCCAATAAAGCCGCTGCCTCCGAAAATGATGATGTTCATATGCTTTTCTTTATATTGTTAATAAGGCCGTCTGAAAACCTTTAAACCGGTTTCATCACCATCAGGAAGTAAATCACAATAGTGGCGCAAAAGGCAGGATAGCCGAGTAATTCCCAGCGTCTAGCATAACGCCAGTAGGGCTCCGGAATGGTGTCTGCGTTTTCTTTATGCGCTTTTTCGGCAATCTTGGCCATGCGGATTTGCAGCCAAACAACAGGCAGCCAGCAAATGCCTGAAAAAATGTATAAGGCCAGCGTCATCCATACCCAATTTTGTTCCAGCATGGTGGCAACAGTGTAGCCGCGTTCATACAGCATCCATAAGCCGGACAATGGTTGGAAAATGACGGCGGGGGTTGTAAACCACCAATCTGCTTTAATGACCCAATGCGAGACGACCGACTGCGCGGCAACCGAACCGCTGCGGTTTGCCCAAAAGAGGTAAAACGCTGTACCAAAACCGGTGCCGACCATTAAGGTAGCCGAGATGATATGCAGGGTTTTAACAATTAAATAAGTGTTCATTTTTTATCTCCTACGGATTGATACAGGAAAAACAAAGTAGCCATAATCGGCAGATTTTTCATCAAAGGTGCAAATGGATGCATCCACATTTCGGGCAGCCTGAAGGCAATAATCAGGCTGTATGCCGCGACGGTTATCAATTGCAGCAACCATATTTCGGAACGGGAGCGAAAGCGGCTGAAGCATAAAAAGGCAAAAACAATGTCCAGCAGAGAAGCGGCGATTAATGTAGGCCATTGCAACGGATCGGGAATACCGACCGAATGCAGCAAATCCAATGACATTTCAGGCATGAAAAATAGAGGTTGGGTACCGCTCCACAGCCATAGCAGTCCCATCGAGTAAGGCAGGTAGGCGGGTAGGGTGTGCGTAGTGTTGTCGGACATGCTGGTTTCCTATTTTGTTTTGGTTTAAATATATAATCAGTCTGTAATTTCTATAATTTCTGTCAAAAGAGAAATTATAGGGTAAAAAATTTTAGATAGGCTTCTGGATTGTTTCCTTAGGAGGGAAATCCATATCCAGTGATTCAAAATCTACCAAAGAATACAGGCTTTGCAAAAATTGCCGCGTCGGTTCGATTTCACGCTGCATACGCACTTCTGCAATGGTACGGAACAAAGTCCAGACATCATCCGAAGTTTCAAAATGATCGCGCCTATCGCCCAAGATATGCACGGTATGTACCAATCTCAGGTTTTGCAACTCTTTAATACTGTTGCTGACATTGGAGCGCGCCACGCCGAGCGTTTCGGTAATTTCCTCGGCATTCATCGGCCTGCCCAAGATGTAGAGCAGGGCGTGGATTTGTGCAACGGTACGGTTGACCCCCCATTTGGTACCCATTTCACCCCAATGGAGGATAAATTTTTCAGTGGTCGGATTCAGTTTCATAGTGATGGTATTCTATTTTTATCTTTTATTTCTGTCAATACAGAAATAAAGAAATTTTAGTGTATGAAGTAAAAATGTTCAGACGGCCTTTTAATGCATTTTTCTAAATACATCAATGGTACATCCAACTTTGTCAGCTATTATTTCCTATTAGTAAAAGATATTGTTAGTAAACCGGTATTTTTTGAATAAAAATTTATCCATACAATCTGCTGGATCAGATAACGAGGAGCAGAACATGAAAAAAATGCCTGTATTGTTTGTTGGGCATGGTAGTCCGATGAATGTATTGGATAAAGAAAACCCGTTCAATCAGAATTTCAGCCTAATTACGCAAAAGTTTGCCAAACCAAAAGCCATTTTGATGATTTCAGCGCATTGATACAGCAGCCGTTTGCAGGTGACATCAGGTAAACACCCTGAAATGATTTACGATTTCTACGGCTTTCTTGAAGAGCTCAGCCAAATGCAATATCCCGCACCCGGTTCGCCTGAGTTGGCGGAGCAAGTGAAGTCATTATTACAGCCGGAAAATGTCGAGCTGAACCCAACGCGTGGCTTTGATCATGGAACATGGGCGGTGTTGAAATTTTTCTATCCCGATGCCGATATTCCCGTAGTACAACTTAGCCTTAACCGTTTGCAATCAGCTGAATGGCATTTCAATTTAGCGAAAAAATTATCTGTCTTACGAAAACAAGGCGTGTTGATTATCGGCAGCGGCAATATTGTGCATAATCTAAGGGCGATAAGCTGGGAACATATCGATCAAATCGGTGCAGGGTATGACTGGGCGTTTGCGTTCCGTGAAACGGTCAATCAGGCAATTGCAACACGAGATAATGAAACTCTGGTGCATTATGAGCAGCTAGGCGAAAAGGCCGAGCTTTCTGTACCAACGCCGGATTATTACTTACCGTTGCTGTACATCATGGCATTACGCGAACCGCAAGACAAGATTACATTTTTCAATGATAAGTTGAGTGCAGGATTGCTCAGCATGACGTCAGTTTTGGTGGGGTAAAAAGGGAAAAATCTGAACAAAATGAACCATTCTTTATTTGTTCGAGCCACTTTGCAGATGGTACCAAGTTGTTTCAGACGGCATTTTATGTCTATATAAAAGCTACAACCTATATCGGAAAAGATGAGATTAAGCCTGTAAGTTTTAATGTAAACAATTTGGATAGAAAAAGTGGTTGGATTTTGAGGGCGATTTGAAAAGGCTTTGTAAATTGTAAAAGAAAGGGTTATCTGAATTCTAGACGGCCCTTAAAATATAAGGCCGTCTGAATATCAGACGGCCTTTTCTTTAATGAGCAAAAATTACTTGATGATTGAATCAATAAAATCATCAAAACCAGAACGATCCTGAGCAGGGCATTTTTTTAGGAAATTGCGCCGTGCGGTAATCGTATCGTGTCCATGTTTATGTTTGATAGAGTGAAACTTTTTCAAAGCAGATTGACACTCAGACGGCTGAGATGCCGGATTGACCAAGCACATAAGCGCCTCGCAAGCCAAACGCTCGTCCCCCCCCATTTTCGGAGGATTGAGGGGATTGGCAGCCATAGCGGCAATTGAAGAGAAGCCCATTACTAAGGCAATAATTGTTGAAATGAATTTCATAATTTACTCTGTTATTTAATGAAATTTGAAAGGGAAGTGGCTAAAATTTCAGATATTTAGTATCTAGGCAATGAGCACGCCTCCTGAGTAGTAATTCTGCATTGTGTTATTCCTGAGACTGCATGACATTGATTCAATGCATTAGCTTCAGCTCGTCCAAGGTCATCTACACCATAGAAAGTTTTCCATTTGCCTTTATGCCTACCCTGTGCGACAGCAAGACAGCCGTTTCTAACCCATACCGCAATTTTGCATGGGGCATTCCTGCCTCCTTGTTCGCAGGTTTTAATAGCTTGTTTTTTGGCTGCCTCAAGAGAATCCATATCAAGTGCACCACCAGATAGGCCTGTCTTCATATTGATAGCTAGTGCCAAATATTTTGAAGGAACATCGATGTTAACAATTTTCGTCTGAGCAGAACCGTTATTGGAAGATTGAGGTTTACCAACATTATATAAAATCTGCCGACCGGAACTATCAATAATACGACAAGTTCCTGTTGCAGGTTGGTATTCTCCACCACAGCCATTGGCATAAATATCAAGGCTTATCAGACCAAATAATACAAAAAGTAATTTTTTCATCTAAGAGACCAATCTTTTTTCTGTTTAATCTTTTTTAAACATTCAATATAGCAATATTAGGATGAGGTATTTCCTTTACCAGGTTGCCCAGTCAATTTTATGGCATCAGTGCTTGTGGTTCCCGTTTGGCTACCACCGGTTGTCCATATTGTCTGTTGAGAAGCATCTGGTTGTAGGTAATTAGAATGTCCCAAGCCCAGCTGTTGGGTAACTGTCTGCATAATACCGCCGACGTTTCCACCGATCAGTGCCGAAGCAATATTGGATACTGCATCGGTAATGGCGATATTACCTACTAGATCCATGGAGATTTCTGCCATGACGCCAAGCATCACGCTGGAAAAGATGGTTGCCAGTCCATAGTATAGCCATTTTTGAAACAGGGGTGCTGTTTTTTTGAACAGAAGGCATAAAATAAAGATGGGCGCAAAGCCGATAAAGAGAGCCATGGCGATGAAAGCTTCTTTGTAAAAGAAAAGGCCGTCTGAATATCAGACGGCCTTTTCTTTAATGAGCAAAAATTACTTGATGATTGAATCAATAAAACCATCAAAACCAGAACGATCCTGAGCAGGGCATTTTTTTAGGAAATTGCGTCGTGCGGTAATCGTATCGTGTCCATGTTTATGCTTGATAGAGTGGAACTTTTTCAAAGCAGATTGACATTCAGATGGTTGAGATGCCGGATTGACCAAGCACATAAGCGCCTCGCAAGCCAAACGCTCGTCTCCGCCCATTGTTCCTGGATGACCTGCACCGGTAACTACAACGAATTTATTTTTAATTTTCCCCGCTGCTGCTGCAACACAACCATTCCGTACCCATGCAATTACTTTGCATGGGGTATTCTTGCTTCCACGTTGACAACGCTGAATTGCAGCCTGTTGAGCTTCAGCCTTAGAATTATGATTCAGAGACCCCGCAATATGACCAACCTTTGAACTATATGCTAAAGCGCCAAATTTTGGGGGTCTATGAACATAAATGTGTTCAATTGTTTGTTGTGACTGCTTATGTGCCTGAGAACAATTAGGATTGTAACCATATTGGCATAGCGTTGGATCATTTTGTAATGCACCTTTGGTTACATCATATGTAGGATTTGTTGCCAAAGCTGTATTTACCAATCCTATTGCAAATATAAAATATAAGTATTTCATCAGTAATATCCTTTGTCCGATTTTGTTTTGCCTATTGAGGTTCTTGAGTCTGACTAGCACCAAATTTAGACTGACCAATAGGTTTAACAGTATTAGAACCAAGGCCTTGGTTAGCGTTTCCATATCCTCCTGTCAAGCCCAGCTGTTGGGTAACTGTCTGCATAATACCGCCGACGTTTCCACCGATCAGTGCCGAAGCAATATTGGATACTGCATCGGTAATGGCGATATTGCCTACTAGATCCATGGAGATTTCTGCCATGACGCCAAGCATCACGCTGGAAAAGATGGTTGCCAGCCCATAGTATAGCCATTTCTGAAACAGGGGTGCTGTTTTTTTGAACAGAAGGCATAAAATAAAGATGGGCGCAAAGCCGATAAAGAGAGCCATGGCGATGCGGAACATGATCAACATGGTACCCGCTACGATGGCAGGCCCTGCGGTACCGACGCCGACAAACCATCTTGCCTGTGTCACTTTCCCTTCAAGATATTCGCTGTCGGCGGTATCGATACCGTCAAGTATGCCCATCATGCTTTGGGTTGCCGTCAGGTTTTGGTCTATTCGGCAGCCTATGATGGATTTACTGTCTTGTGTCAGACACTTACTGCCGACATCGCTGTCGCCGGTCATGATTTGTGAAATGCCGTCTGAAAGAGTATCGGTCAGAACCCGTACGCTGAAATCGCCGCCGGCCGCCACACCCAGTGCAACGGCTACAATGAGGTAGGTCTTGCCGAGACCGTACACAAAGCCTTTCAGTCCTTCCTGGCTTCTGCCGGTTGCAATCAGATAACCTTGAATCATTATCCATAAAGTCAATAAGGCAACGATAATGGTAAAAACAAGCGTTAGGTTTTTAGACAATACATGTTCAGTAAAGAAGCTTATTCGTGCATAGATATAGTCACGAATACTGGAATAAAGGAGAAGATCCATCATGATGATGTTTTCCTGTTAAATAGTTTGGGTAAAAATAACGTTAAAATTAGCGGAGTTTATAGCCAGTGCTGATGGCTCTTTTTGCTTTTGCTTCATCGTGGAATTTTTTTACCTTATTTTGTAAAACGAACGAAGCTGACGCTTTGGTCAGGTTGCTGTTGTTCGAGCCTGAGAGCTGGTCTTTGGTCAGATTTACCCTTGCCCATTTATATTGATCAAGCATTTGGTCGATAGAGTTTATTGCTGATTGGTAATTTTTTAGTTTGATTTCCAACTGCTGCAATTTCGCAATGACTTCGGCTTCGGCAGAGGCTGCCGTATTACTTTGTCCTTGGGCATTGGAATTTTGTTTTTTAATCGAAGTCTTATTTATTTCTGAAAAGGTCTCATTAATTTTTGTTTCCATCTCTCTTAAAAGTGAGAATTTTTTTTCTTCAAGAGTTACTGTACTAATACATAAACTTTTTGATGTTTGGTTAGCAATTCTATTACAGCGATCCTTACGGTTTTGGAACATTTTTTTAATTGCGTTCTCTTCTTTTTTATCGAGTAGTTTTTTCACTTCTGGAATCTGTTCCATTTGACCGCGTACCCAATGTTGCAACTGGGTACGCCAGTTTTGCAGCTGAGTGACCCAGTTGGATAGCGTAACGGCGCGGTCTGCCGCATCCATCGCCCAGTTGATAGCATCTTGCATCATTTTGGCCCCATCAACAACAGGCAATACATATGAATTAGCTATCGGCATGGAAGTAAGCATTGTCGCCCCCACCAAAACTGAGGCGATTATCCGTTTTATTTTAGTTTTCATTACTATTCAATCTTTCTTCAAATTGGTTAATTTTAAAATATTTAAATTTTCAGTCTTAGGGTTGCCTGAAGACATACTGTCTTTAGATAACCCTATCTCATTTTTAGTCAAATCGGTTTAATCTGCATTACGCATCATATTAGTAGCCGACTTCTTGCCGGAACCTTTACGCTCATCGTAGAAGGTCTGTAACCAATCCTCCGGTCTTACCGCATCGATGCCGACACCAAGACGTTCGGCCGTTTTCTTGATGATGCCGTCCATGATGTCGATGTTGTCGGTACTGGCGGAGATAACTGCCAATTCATCGTCAAATCCGCGTAGGTTGAGCTGGCAAACAGCTGACGCATGACCTTGTTTGACCAAGAAGCAGCGGCTGCGCTCATCCAGGCTTTTGACAACTTGAAACTCGGAGTCGGTCAGCTTCAATCCGTCGATGTAGTCTTTTTTATCTGCATTCGGATTTGGCAGCAGTATCATAGTAGCTGTCTGCTCAATCAGCGCGGCGGAAATATCGCTTTTGAGGGCGTCTTCTGGAGACTGGGTAGCGAAGATACCCATACCGTTTTGCTTACGGATGGTTTTTTGTTTGTTTTTGGCAAACTCTTTCAAACCGCCTTCGCCATCAAGGATTTTCCAGAATTCGTCCATGATGTAGATGAAGCGACGGCCATCGATAAGCTCTTCCATTCGATGGATAAGGTAGCCGATGACTGGATCGCGTACCTGAGGGTTTTCAATCACATCGGTGTAGTCGAAGCCGATAATATTGGCTCCGCTGAAGTCGATTTTGTCCTGAGGGTTATCAAAAACCCAGCCGAGACTGTTCCCTCTAGTCCATTTGCGGATATTGGCATAGAGGGAATCGTCGCCTGTATTGGGCAGCGATTTTTGGAAGTTGGAAATACTGCGCAGTGCCATTGGGGTATCAAGCATAGCTCGGACGGCGCGCAGGATGTCGTCGTCTTCTGCTGCTGAATAGTGCGCCTTGCCACCTAACTGCTTCATAAGGCCACAGAGGAATTGGACATTTGCCTCTGTATTTTCGCATTGGAAGGGGTTGAAGCCGGTCGGCTGACCGCTTTCCAGCGCCATATAGGCACCACCACAGGCTCTGACGAAGATTTCTGCACCACGGTCTTTGTCGAAGAAAAAGATAGTGGGTTTGGGATCGTATTTTTGTACCTGGCTGAGGAGGAAGTTGATAAGTGCTGTTTTACCGGTACCAGACTTACCAATAACCATAGTGTTGGCAATGGCTTTTTCACCTTCGGAATCTTCACCTTCAAGGGTTGCATGGAAGTTAAAATAGTAGGGTTGACCATTGGTTGTTTGAAGAACGGTAACGCATTGCCCCCATGGATTGCCTTCACGTTTACCAGCGGCAAAGTTGTGAAGAGGACAAAGGCCCAAGAAATTTAACGATGAGAGATTGGCAATACGAGTGCGGTAGTTCCAGTTACCCGGAAGTTGGGCATAATATGCGGCGCAGACGGCCAAGTCTTCTTTGGTCGTTACGAAGCCTGCATTGGAAAGTTCGGCTCGAGCAGCGGCAATGTTTTGGGAAAGCTGCTCTTGGCTATCGGCGTAGATAGCAAGGCTAAAATGGTAGCCGCCAAGAACAAAATTGCCAGATGCGAGCTGATCCATTGCATGGTCGAGTTCTGCAATTTGGGTAAAGGATTTATCACCGGAAGAGATCATCATTCCACGGGTACGCTCAAGGGTTTTCATGGCGTCGTATCGGCTCATGGGGCTGAAACTATGAGTGATAACGTATTCGACATCCAAATATTTGAGCCCGTTAAGCACGCCGGGATAGGTGCCGTCAGGGTATTCTTTAAGGTTGAGTATGGCACCGTAGTGGTTTTTACCCTCAGGAGTACGGACGATATAGTCGCCAGTTTTGGCAGAAAAGAGATGCCGGCTAAGGGGTAAGTAGTTGTAAACAGGAGCAGGAAGTACAGGAACCGGCTCATTAATGCGGTTAAGGATATAACCGAAAAGCTCGAGGGTTTCAGAGAATACAGTCCCGTTTTTACCTTCGTACATGCCAAGTCGGTATGGATGGTAGTCTTTGAGAACAGCCTCAAGGTTGGTTGCTAATTCGTTAAGTGTACCAATAGCTTGTTCCTGTTCGGCCTTCAGACGATCGATATCGCCTGATTTATCAACAAACTTTTTGCCGTCAACAACTGGGCGATAAATCATGGTCAAGTAAAGCTCGTTATTCATGAGCTTTTCTTTAGAAAGTCGGGAAAAATAGCGGTCGGAGAGGCTTTGATTGAAAGACTCTTGGAATTTTGGGCGCAAATCGATGCCGCGGTGGCGGCGAATGTCATGTACCCAGAAGGCAACATTGACATAGTCCGGAGCGCGTAAGGATTGGAGTAAACGATTAAATGTGTTGTGTTTGTGTTCGAGCTCCCATTCTTCTCGACCCACAAAAGGAAGGCCGGATAGATGCCATGTTGTCAGGTAGTCCCCACCAGTGGTTTTGACAATGGTTGGGGAAACATGGGTGGAGAGGGATACGAATTGACTGATTGATGCGTCAGGAGTAAACATTTTATTTGTTTTTTGTGTTGAAATCGTCCGACAGACAAAGATGTCTGTCGGATGTTTTGTTGTCATTGTTTGGGAGGATTGTTACGGTATTCATTAGGCGAGAAGCACCACGTATCAGGAAACTCCTCTCGGTTTCTAGCTTTAAGTCTAAATTTCAGACGTAAACCTAGAAAACGAAAAATCATATCATCTCGCTTTGCCATCTGCCTCATAATCAGGATGATGAAGGGAATAGTCAATAAAAAAAACATATTGAAGTACATTCCCATCAATAATCCTGAACCGGCCCCTATAAAGAAAGGTATATAGGGTACGCCGAGAAAGGTTGCCGGACGCGTACATCCTCGAAAAACGATGTTTTTCTGCATGGTGTGAATCAGGCAAAAAATTGCAATACTTGAAGCATTGCTGATGTTGTACCGGCAGAGCAAGAGTCTGCATTACCAACCAGCATTTTTGCGATTTGGCCGGCCGCACCAATCAGTACGCCACCAATTAAAATAGGAGCGACGTCAGAAATGCGTTTGTGTGCAAAAGCAATTTGGTAACCGGCAAAAATAATGGCGATGGTTACAACAGCAACGGACATTAAGTTCAATACGGTATGGATGTTTTTAATGAATTTACAGGCACCACCAGAAGCTGAAGTAAAATCATCAGCAGCCATACCTACAGTCGGTGCTAAAAATGCTGCAGCAACAAATGCTGCTGTAGCAACGTTTTCAGCGGTAAAGTGGGACTTTTTTTGAATCTGAGTGTTTTTCATTTGAAATTTCCTATGTTTATTACAGGTTGATGTGGAAAAAACTATCTATCTAAAAGACTGCTGCGCTATCTCTATAAGTATTGCTTTTTGCTTGTGCAGTACTATTATCTTGCAAGGAATGTTGGTTTTTAGAGACAGTGGCCGAGTATGGCTGTGGATTAGCGGTAACTGTCAAATTTGGGCGGTTAGCTTGTTGTGCTGGCATTTGGCCCATAGGGCGAGGGGTATTCACAGTATTGCTGATGACTGGAATGGCATTTTGTGGGATTGCTCTCCCTTTCCCCATAGATGAAAAAATTTTTTGCACATATCCATGCTTATAACCAGTTACAAAGTTACCGGAATAATAACAGCTGAAAGATTTACCCCAGTCTTTTGCACGATTGTAGCATTCTCGCAATATATGCGAACCTGCCTTGACGTTTGGGCACACTTGGAATGCATGTTCGTAGGAATGCAACCCGTATTTTTTTAAATTGTATCGGTTAACTTGAGCTAATCCTAAGGAGAAGTTAAATCCTTTTTGTTCCAACATTTTAGCAGTAGCAACTGCTTCAGCCAAATTTTTAGGCTGTCTTTGTAAGCGTCCGCCTACAACACCTATAGCGTATGGGTTGCCTGAGGATTCAACTCTCACGACATGATGCATAATATCATGCGGGACAGCTAAGTCGGCGCAGGAAAAAAACATGATGTTGAGATGAAAATATGAATTTGTATTGACGTGAAATTTAGCACAGATTAAAATAATTAACAAGATTTTAACCAATAAAAATAACCAAACATGAATTGTCTTTTCTTCATTTTTAATTAAAGATGCTTTGGTTGTAACTTAAGTTATTTTATAAGGTACTATGTATGTTTCTTTTAAGAACGCTGTTACTGTCTGCTAGTGTGGGCGCGCTAATGGCAGGTTGTGCAAATCAGTCTGCTCCAGATTTCCCAAGTTCATGGAGGCCATTAAATGAACTACCTGATCAGGTAACTGAGATTCCTCTTGTCAAGCCTCATGTTTATCAAGTGACACGACTTGATACAACTGTAAAAGGTTTGTTGGAGCGTTGGGGAGAAGAGGCAAAGATGCCTGTTGTTTATGACTATACGCTTGATTTTACTTTGTATAAGAAAGTATCAACAATACGAAATACTGAGCTTGATAATGCCCTGAGTGAATTATCTAAACTTTATGAAGATAAAGGGATGGTTTTCTATGTTCAAAATGGTGTCATTATGGCGCATAAGAGAATGGATGTTGCTGTGAAAAACAGTGGAAAGAAAAAACATGAGAGATCAGCAAAAGCTGATGTAAAAACCCAAGATTAAAATGGAAACATATGTTCAAATCAAGTAAAAATACTACTGATGGCAATATCCAAAAGGCTGTAAAAAGATCTTTGGATTTTGAAACGACCTTGGTTGATATCCGCAAAAAAAGTGAGAAAAGGGCATGGATTGTTGCCGGTATTTCTACCTTCTCTTCTTTGTGTCTGCTTGGCGGATTATTTTATATTTTGCCGCTGAAAGAAAAAGAACCTTATCTTGTTATGGCTGATGTCTATACGGGACAAGCTACTGTTGCTAAACTAACCGGTGATTGGAATAATTTAGATATTACTAAAAATGAAGCAGTAAATAAGAGTAATATTTCTCACTTTATTATTGCTAGAGAATCTTTTGATAGTCAGATTATTTATGATAATGACTGGGCTACAGTTTATTCTATGTCGGTTGCAGGGGTATCTGACAGCTATCGCAATCTGATGAATAAAAGTAACCCGAATAGCCCATTTAATCTTTATGGGTCTGCTCAGTCAATTCGCGTTAAGATTTTGAGTATCGTCCTTAATAATAGTGGAAAGGCCGATGGTCGCGATGCTAGCGCAACAGTAAGATTCCAAAGATTTTTATTAAATAAGAGTACTGGCATATCAAGATTTATGGATAGCAATGTTGCTACTCTGACCTATACTTATAATAGCAATTTGAAGATGGATGAAAAGTATAGGTTAAAAAATCCTCTGGGATTCCAGGTATTATCTTATCGTGTTGATCCTGATGCTAGTGAATCGCCTGTTCAAGATTTATCTTCGGATTATCTTTCTGCAGGAACATCATCTGAAAGCCAGGTTCAGCAACAAATACAAAGTGTACCCCAGCCCCAGTTAGAAGCTCCTACATCTGTAGATAATGATGTTCCTAATGCTTCTCCTATATCTGTTGAAAGTGGAAATCAATAATGTTAAGAAAAATGTTTTTAGCAACGGCAGCATTGTGTTTGTTGCAAGGAAGCGTCTATGCTGCAGCTATTCAAGAGTATACGTTTCAAGAAAATACAACTTATCCCGTTCATACGGCACAAGGCGTAGTCACACAAATTGAACTTGATTCTCGTGAAAAGGTTAAGGATTTTGGTGCAGGCCTAAGTGGTGGATGGGATTTGGTACGTAGAGAAAATGTATTTTATCTGCGTCCAAAGGCTGATGCAGTTGATACTAATCTTATTGTTCGTACTCAGGCTCACCAATATATTTTTGAGCTTAAGGTTATGAAAAATGTTGTTGGTAATTTAGCAGAAGCTTCAGACAAAGGGGTAAATTATCAAGTTAAATTTAGATATCCCGATTCTACGGACTTCAGTCTTCGTGCTAGTACTTTGGCTGGTTATAGCCTGAAATATGATTCTTCTAAAATCTATAATACTAATTATGATGTGGCTGCAAATGAAAAATCTCGTTGGCTAGTTCCTTTAAAAGTCTATGATGATGGCAGATTTACCTATGTCCACTTGAATAAGGGCAAGTTCACAGGTGATTTTCCTGCTGTTTATGGCAGAAAATCAGAGAAAGGAGCTGAGTTTGTCTTAAACAGTAATGTTGAAGGTAATGTAGTTATTGTCCATGGGACTTATCCATTCCTAGTTTTGAGACATGGAAATGATGTAGTTGGATTAAAAAGGAATTAAGAATGTCTGATAAGCTAAATAATGAACATCACAAAGATAGTGAATCATCACAAAATTTATATTCAAGCCAATACGAACAAGAACAATTGGCGGGACTTGAGGAGAATGCTCCTCAACTAAATGCTCCTGTTGATCGCACAGTCAACAAAAAAGCTATTGCGTTTATTGTAGCTGCAGGTTTTGGGTTGGCTGGACTAGGGGCATTTGCCTATCATCAATTTAGCGGTTCTGATGAAGCTCCCCCTCCAGAACGTCCTCAGGTAGTTACTGTACCAGATTTACCTGCTCCAGATCCTCAAGTTACAGAACCCCCTTCAATTGATTTAGCAGAAGACAAAAAGCCCGAATTAGAAACAGATAATACATCGAATACAAAAACAATAGAAGTAACTACTCCACCAGTAGTGGAGACCTTGCCACCTATAACTCCAACAACTCCAACAACTCCAACAACTCCAACAACTCCAACAACTCCTCCTATACAGCCGATTATTCCAGCAGGAGATATGTATGCTAATATGAATTCTGCATTTGTTCAGGACGGGGAGGCTGCTCAAAAAGAGTCGGGAGTAAGTACAGCTCAGGCTAATGCTGTCCGTTATATGCATAATAGGGATAAGTTGCTTCAACAAGGGACTTATTTGCGTTGTGTATTAGAAACTAAAATTATTTCTGAGGTAAAAGGATTTACATCTTGTATCATTACTGAACCTGTATATTCTGCCAGTGGAAAATATCTCTTATTGCCGAAAGGGTCAAAAGTAATGGGGCAATATGGTTCCAGCAATCCTACTGGTCCACGGATGGAGATTATCTGGAATCGAGTTATAACACCCGAGGGTATCGATGTAACACTTGAATCTCCTGGAGTAGATAATCTTGGTGCAGCAGGTCATGTCGGTAAATTTAAGTCCCATTGGGGGTCTCGTTTGGCATCAGCTTTATTGATTAGTATGATTTCTGATGCTTTTAAATATGCTGCTACTGAATATGGCCCACAAGGACAAACGGTTACAACCAGCTCATCAACTACCACTAATCCTTACGAGAGTGAAACAGCCAATGCATTGAAGCAACAGGCTATCAATCAACTTGAGCGAAATAATGCTCGTCCCAATACGGTAACGATCAATCAAGGGACCTTGATTAATATTTATACTGCCCAGGACATTGATTTCAGTTCGGTTATGCAGTAATTTAAAGGGCCGTCTGTTTTTTCAGACGGCCTACTTATTATGCTTTCATCACAAAGAGGAATTATTGATAAAGCCTCTTGTTCTAATACAGTCTATAGCCCTATTGTTAAATATAGTGCTAAGAGTTTGTATATAGAGGTGTATCATAATTATGATGCAATAGGCGTAAACTTATTTCAAAAATATTTAGTTCAAATATACAGTAAAACTGCTAAGGATAGCACTAAAAGAGAGTGATAAATTTCTCATAATACACATCAGTAGAACTGAGCTTTCTCTCATCACCTTAGGCTGTCTGAAAACTAATATCTTCACTAGAAATCTAAAACAATCTATTCCTTTGACTTACAGGTATTGAAATGACTCTAAAAAACAAATCTATTATTACGGTAGTTTTACTATTAATTTCTTTCATATTAGGCTGTTACCTTTCAGGCTTTATCCTGCTGCAATGGTTAGGCTTAGATAAAACGCCCTTACTACTTACAACATGGTTCAAATACTATAATACGTTGGATATTCCTCAGGTTGCTAAATATTCACTGCAAATTAAAACATCAGGAATTGTTGGATTTGGTTTAACTTTTCTGATTGGTCTGCTTGGTTTAATTCCTATTTGGCGTAGAGCTTCCCAAAGTCTTCATGGGGAAGCACGATTTGCCGGGATGGCTGATTTGACAAAAGCAGGATTTTTCAAACAAACGGATACTTCAATTGTCGTCGGTAAATACAACGGCAAATTGTTACATTACAATGGCCAGCAATTCGCATTGTTGGCAGCGCCAACACGTTCGGGTAAAGGTGTCGGCATCGTTATTCCGAACCTGTTAAGTTATAAAGGATCGGTAGTAGTTTTGGACATTAAACAGGAGAACTTCAATTTGACTAGCGGCTACCGTAAAGAAGTATTAGGTCAGGAAGTCTATTTGTTCAACCCGTTTGCCGAAGATGGAAGGACACACCGTTGGAATCCGTTTACCTACGTTTCTTCTGATCCTGACCAGCGAGTATCGGATTTAATGTCGATAGCTGCAATGCTATATCCTGATGGAGATAGCCGTGATAAGTTCTGGGTAGCACAGGCAAGAAATGCGTTTTTGGCGTTTTCACTTTATTGTTTTGATGAGCATGAAGCAATGGCTGACTTTTCTGTGGAGGGCAAAGAAAATGAGCCAGCTTGTACATTAGGGAAAATATATCGTCTTTCATCAGGTAATGGAACAGAGCTCAAGGAGTATTTTACATCTTTATCACAACAACCATATCTCAGCGAGGCTACAAAAACTGCTTTTTCCGGTTTAATCTCTCAGGAAAAAGAAACCTTTGGTTCTATCATGGGTACGTTTAAAGAACCTCTCAACCCATGGATTAATCCCGTCATTGATGCCGCCACTTCCGCTGATGATTTTCTGTTGACTGACGTACGTAAAAAGAAAATGACTATTTATATCGGCATTCTTCCTAACAAGCTTGCTGAATCAAGGGTCATTGTTAACCTCTTTTTCTCTCAACTTATCAACCAGAATACGAAAGAGTTGCCTCAGGACAACCCAGATTTGAAACACCAATGTATGCTGTTAATGGACGAGTTCACAAGTATTGGTAAAGTTGAAATCATTGCTCATTCTGTCAGTTATATGGCGGGCTATAACATTCGCCTATTTCCGATTATCCAGTCAGTCGCCCAGCTGGATGCTGTCTATGGCAAAGAATATGCGCGTACTATTATCACTAACCATGCTTTGCAAATCATTTATACACCTAGAGAACAGCAGGATGCAAACGAATACTCCGAAATGCTGGGTTATACCACAGTGAAAAGAAAAAATGTCAGCCGTGGACGCGAACGTAGTGTCTCGGAAAGCGAAGAGCGCCGCGCACTGATGTTGCCGCAAGAGTTAAAGGCAATGAGCCAAGATAAGGAAATTATTCTTTACGAGGGTATGTCACATCCGGCGCAAGTGGGGAAAATCCGTTATTACCAAGATGGGACATTTACTAAACGATTGATGGGGTCAGTAAAGGTCGCCTCGTTAAAAGGAAAACGGTAATAGTAATGAAAGTTCGAGGCCGTCTGAAAATGAAATTTGCAAAATGACTAAAAAGGAATTTCTATGAAGCTATTGGCAATTACAGCCATATTAACAGTATGTTTGATGACTTCCTGTACTCCGCAGATTAGTAATAAAAATATTAAGGATTCTTCCAAGATGCAGAATATACAAAAGGAAATAACTATGGAACAAGTGCGCAATCGTTGCCGAAGTATGTTGCACAAAGTGGAAAATCGGGATGATTTAATTAAGCAGATGTATGATACGGCATTTAAAGATGACTGCCTTTATACGATGTACGCAAGTGAATTACAAGAGATTTGGCAAATACCCGTAATAGAAGCATATGATGATATGCAACATAATCAAGATATTCATTCATCTATAGGTATGTATGTCGTTTTCAGGCATACTGAACTTAAATCTAGTTTATATATTACTCAAACAAAAGAGTACCTAGATAAAATAGGTAGCATATTTCCTGAAAATGCATTCCCTAAATTTTTTCCAAAGCCTATGACACATGAAATACCTGAGGGGATGTATTTAGATTTTGAGTATTCAGCCAAAAGAAAAGATGATGATTCAATAAAAGAAAGACTAGATTATTATTGGAGAGAATCAGGCCGTGAAATAATTGCTACTAATTCTGGGGGAGGTGCAATTTTAGCTTTAGAGTTTTGTAGCAATCTTAAAATGAGCCCAATGCCATAAGGAGTTTTAGGATGCCAAAGATTATACTGAATAAAAGAGCAGAAGCAGAATTGATGACACTTGGTTTTCATAAAATAAGATTTAATAATCAAATGTCTGAACTAGATAGAATAAGGCAAAACTTAGAATTAGTGGAGCAAATTAACCATTTCGCTAGTAAAGGGGGACATATCAAACCTGCTCCAAAAAATCGTGAAGGAGCGTATTATGATCCAGAAAATAAAAGTATTCATTTTGAACAAAGTTTCCGATATAGTACCGCTAGAACAATGTCTCATGAGGTAGGCCATGCATTAGGTAAATATCAAGCTAAATCAGCTAGTTATTATGATACTGCTAAGGCTTATGCTTAAGCACGAGGCTATGGAGAAGCTGAGGCGATCTTTAACGAAGCGCGTATGGTTGCTTACGAAGAAAGATATAATGGTAGGGCATATAGTACAGGAATTAGTGGTGATCTTTACCCATACATTAAAGGTAAGAGTTTTGGGGAGGTTAAAGATTTAATTGCTCGCCAGAATATGTATGGTATGAACCCAAGTAATGGAACTGGATCAATCAAAATGACTTATTACGAAACTGATATTGAATATTTCCTGAATACCCGTACCAATTTTTCCAAAGACTTTAAAGAGGCATTCTTAAGCCCCAATTTCAAACAATTATTTGTTAAACATATGGCAAATTATGACACTTTTGGAAATAGGGGTAACAATAAAGTCGTTGCTGATGGATCATATAGTCGTGATAGTTTATTGATAGGCAGATCTAAGACTTATTTAAAAAGTGGTGCATATATGTATGGAGATACCGGAGATGATGTTTTAAAAGGTACTAATCAAAATGATATTTTATTAGGCGGCAGTGGTAATGATGTGTTGATTGGTGGTAATGGCAATGATATTTTAGCTGGTAATTCTGGAAGAGATAAATTGTTTGGTGGTAAAGGATATGACAAATATCGTGCTGACAATTCAGATATTATCCGAGATTCAGACGGCAAGGGTGAAGTGTCATTAAATGGTTATATATTACAGGGAGGTGTACGCGATTTATCTAAGCCAGACCGTTTTGTTTACCGCAGTTCTAGAATGGTATATGAATGGGATAGAAATACAGGGACATTAGATGTAAATGGTCTTAAAATTGAAAATTTCAAAAATGGTGATTTAGGAATTCATTTAAAAGAACAAAAAACAGGCCAAAAAACAGGCCAATATAATGATGTTGTTAGAGTACATTCTGCTACGGGAATAGATGGTATTAAGATTTTGCGTCAACCTCGGAATACCAACATGGCTCATACTCCAGCTCCTAGCAATGGGGATGATATGTACACTAATCAGCCTTTGAATTTGGAAGCAATCCCACAAAATGCCCAAAATATCTATCAGCAGAGTAAAAAAATTTTTACTGAATTCTGTAATAAAAAAGATATTATCTACGATGAAAGAAGCCTAGATAATATTGCTATGGCACTGGCTGCTGAAGGGTACGCAAACAAGATGAGAGGTGCATCTCTTATTAATATCAAAGAAAATGGACATATTCTTATTGGTGATAAGGCTCCTGAATTAAGAACTGCTTCTGTGGATATGCAGAAAGCTGCGGTTACTCCGATAGAGGAGAGTATTATCAAAGTACAAGCAACAACTCAGCAATTTGAATTAGAAACACAACAAAAGCAGTTAACACAAGCCAGAGGGCTGAGTATTTCTTAGGCTAAAATGAAAAATACACCTAAGGTTCAAGTATTATTGTAATTAAATTTTTGAATAAACTTATTTTAAACATGGATGAATTAAACTCAACAATTTCAGTAGATTTCTTAGATTATCAATACGAAGTATTGGGAATTACCTCTTTCCTGAAAGATCCTGATGTTACAGAAATTTGTATTAATAGGCCGGGAGAGGTATTTCTTGAGACTTCTCGAGGTTGGAAAAAGGTAGAAGTAGATACGCTAAACTTTGATAGGGCACGTCAGTTCTGTACTGCTGTTGTTAATGAAAGTAATACTGGGCAGCGAATTACGGAAGCGGAACCGATGGTATCGTTGACATTCCCAACAGGACAACGTGCCCAATTTGTGATTCCTCCTGCCTGTGATGCAGGAAAAGCTTCAATTACAATCCGTCTACCATCAAAACATACTAAGAGCTTAAGCCAGTATAGCAAAGATGGTTTCTTTAGTCAGATCATTGAATTAAATGGAGAATTATCTCCTCAAGATAAGGAATTAGTCGAACTGAAGAACAATCGGAACTACGAAGAATTTTTTAAAAAAGCCGTTGAATATAAAAAGAATATAGTCGTTTCAGGTGCAACTGGTAGTGGTAAGACTACTTTTATGAAAGCATTGGTTAATCACATTCCTTTAAGTGAGAGACTAATCAGCATTGAGGATGCTAGGGAGCTATTTATTCCTCATGAAAATGTAGTTCATTTACTTTACTCAAAAGGTGGACAAGGTAGTTCAAATATTACGGCAAAAAGTTGTATGGAATCCTGTCTGCGTATGAAGCCGGATAGAATTATTCTAGCAGAGCTACGTGGTGACGAATCATTTTATTTTATTCGAAATTGTGCATCTGGACACCCGGGATCTATTACAAGTTGCCATGCTGGTAGCACGGAACAAACATGGGATCAATTAGCATTAATGGTAAAAGCTTCACCAGAAGGAAGTGGTCTGGAGTTTGAAGTTATTAAAAACCTGCTTAGACAGACCATTGATATTGTTGTGCACATTAAAGCTCATGCTGGACAACGTTATATTACGGGTATTGATTTTAATCCAATCAAAACTTGATATTGAACATGATGCAATTGAAGCAATATATCATTTGGATGATACAGAATGTGTGAAACATAAAAAGCAACCGTAGGCTTATGTTGTTAAGGTTGTGATATTAATGAAGGCTTAAAGGCCGTCTGAAAATCTTTCAGACGGCCTTAATGCTTTACTACTTAAAAGCATCAGGTTCATTTAGCGGAATTCAAACAACTCTTGATGCAATGAGCGTGTCTTAAGATTTCCTGCGATACTGCTTGTAAAGCTGCGACTACCGCAAAGCCATAGGCTGCAGGTTTCACTATTCTGAATGCTTTGTGCAATATAATCAGCGGACAATCTTTGGGTTTCAGAAGGAATATAGTGGAACGTAACATTCGCCTGTTGAGCCAAATCTTTCCATTGGTCGATTATTTCTGCAGATAAATTTCTATCGGCATGGAACCAGTCAATTTGTTGATTGGATGGTTGTTTGGCTAATTCTTTGAGCCTTGCAAGGAAAGGCGT
>QWCT01000603.1_pt1 | contig 23134 bp, 18 predicted proteins | sample 1972681 | NCBI WGS metagenome assembly QWCT01 (sample SAMN09866701, study PRJNA288562) | Human oral metagenome isolate pre3_saliva, whole genome shotgun sequencing... | isolation source: mouth | host: Homo sapiens | place: USA: California | reverse complement strand
GTAATAGTAGCATTGTCGAGGGTGAGTGTATTCGAAGCTGGGTCGTACTTCGCCTTACCCTTTACACCGTCTATGGCTGTCAAGTCGCCACAGTTCTCAGAAGTTACCTTCTTTCCTCCAATCAGAAGATTGTAGTTTTCTGCCTGCACGTGCTGTGGTAGAACGAAAGCAGTAACGAACAGTGCGACCACAGCCGCATACATGTTCTTAAGTAAATTGTTTTTCATTGTTCTAAACGCGCCTCTCCATAATCCCTTTGCGTAAAGGGAAACGCCTTACCGAGGCAGGGGCATTTTGATTAATTAATTAATTGTTTAGCTATCTGGTTGCAAATATAACCTTTTTTTTTAATTTGTGCAAAAGTATAGGACTATTATTGAAAGAAACAACAATAACTAATACTTTTCTCATTCTTTGTTGCAGTCTGAAAAAAGCCTAATAGCACAAGAATAGCTGCGGAATATCCTTTAAACAGAGAAGTCTACAATATCTTTCTTAAATGTAATTCCTCCGATGAAATAGAAAGTACTCTTCGCTCTCGTTTTGTAAAGATAATTCTGTTAAAAAGTAACAACTGCGTTTTGGCATTGCAAAAGCGTAGGTTTTACCGACCAAAATAGCCGCTTTTACCGTGCAAAACCTACGCTTTTAGAACGCAAAACAATACGTTTTGTAATACATTGATAAACAAACAGTTAGATAATAGTTATTCTTGTGAAAAATATTTACACATTTCTCACCTTTTTTCGTTAATACAAACAACAAGGCATACTGCCATAACTCTTATTCTGCGTTACAACAATTACCCATTTTTGAGTATTGCCCAGAACATTATATTTCCTTATTTTTGCAGTTTCAAAATATCAAATGCTAAATGAGGCGAACAAGATACATACTTTTTTCTATATTTGTTTTTCACGCCATTATAGGTTTTGCACAAAATGTAACAGGTGGACTCGTCTTGGAAAGCCTAACGCATCAACCAGTTATAGGGGCTTCCATAACGCTTGCAGAAACCAAGAATGTTGTGGCAATAACCGATATGAACGGACGTTTTACGGCGAAAAACATAAATGGGAAAACTATCCGTATAAGCTATATTGGCTTTAAGCCATTGGTTGCAAAAGCTACCAAAGATGCTACCTACTATTTAGTAGAAGACACAAACGCATTGGCTGAAGTGGTAGTTACGGCACAAGAGTCGCGCGGACTGGCTTCTGCCTCTACCATTGGCAAGAAGGCTATGGAACATTTGCAGCCTTCTACCTTCTCCGACTTATTGGAATTGCTACCTGGCGGACGTTCTGTCGACCCTTCGCTGAATAATCCAAACAGCATTCGACTGCGCGAAGCTGCATCGAACAGTAGTGCAAATTATGCCACATCGTCGCTTGGAACAAGTTTCGTTATCGACGGAGCACCTGTTTCGAACAATGCCAACATGCAGTATATGAAAGGGGCTTGGGACACGCCTGTTACCAATCGCGACTTTACCAATAAGGGCATTGACATGAGAACCATATCGACCGACGATATTGAAAAGGTGGAAATAGTACGTGGTATTCCTTCCGTGGAATACGGCGACCTTACTACGGGACTCGTAAAAATAGAACGCCGTCGTGGTGGCAGCAATCTGAGTGCGCGTTTAAAAGCCGATATGAGCAGCAAACTCTTCTACTTGGCAAAGGGTTTCGAGTTCGGAAAGCGTTGGACACTCAACATTAGTGCCGACTATCTTGATGCCAATCGCGACCCACGCAATTCGTTGGAGCGTTACTCGCGTGTTACTTTCTCGGCACGTAGCGGCGCAACTTGGATAAAAAACAACTATACTTTGAAGTGGAAGAACAACTTCGACTATGGCGGTTCGTTCGACGGTGAGAAGTTAGACCCCGACTTAAACAAAGGAAAAATAGATACTTACAAATCGAAGTACAACCGTTTCGCCTTCAATACAGCACTCAACGTAGCATTTAAACACAGACTTTGGCTAAAGTCTGTAAACGCAACGTTCTCTTCAAGCTATCAGCACGATGTCATTTCGCGCACACGTTTGGTGCAATTATCGCAAATGACGCCTGCCGTAACTACCACCGAGGAAGGCGAATACAACGTTCCCATTCTGCCCTACACCTATTATGGCACTCAAGATGTAGACGGAAAGCCGCTCAATATATTTGCTCAGCTGAATGCAAAACTGCAGGTTCCATCTACCATCATAGCCAACACGTTGCTTGTTGGTACATCTTGGACACTGGATAGGAACTATGGCGACGGACAGATATTCGACCCTCTGCGTCCACCTTATACAGGTATTTCCGTCCGACAACGCAAGCTTTCAACTATTCCAGCCATGAGTACGCTTGCCGTTTATGCCGAGGAGCAGTTGCGCATACCCTTTGCACGCCACACGTTTGAACTAAATGGAGGTATCAGAGCGAGCCAAATGCTTAATCTACCCACTTCTTACACCATGCACGGACATTGGTATTTCGACCCACGAATGAATCTTGGGTGGTCGTTTCCGCAATTCACGATAGGCAAATGGACGACAAACGTCCGCATACAAGGCGGTGTAGGTCAGCACACGAAGAACCCAACAATGGAGTATCTCTACCCCGACCCACGCTATTTAGACATTGTGCAGCTCAGCTACTACCACCCCAACAACGATTACAGGGTCATCAACGTGCGCACATTCGTTATCGATGCCACCAACAAGGCATTGAAACCCGCCCGCAATCTGAAGTGGGAGTTTGGCACAGACATAAATATAGCGGGCAACAACTTCTCTGTTACCTACTTCAAAGAAAATATGACGTCGGGATTCCGCAGCAACACCGTTTACCGCCCCTATACTTTCAAGCAATACGATACATCGGGTATCGACCCCAACAGCATAACGGCAGCACCCGATGTTGCTACCCTACCCTACACTATGGTGCAGGAATTGTTTGGACGAAACGAATATACCAACGGCAGTCAGACGTTAAAGCGAGGCGTAGAATATACCTTTGCCACACGCCGCATACCGTCGTTGCACACCCGACTTACGATAAACGGAGCATGGTTCAGAACCATTTACCGCAATTCGCAGGTCGTTGCCTACCGTCCTTCAGCGGTTATCGACAACAAACAGATACAGTATGTTGGTTTATACCGCGACAACGACGGTGTGAAAAACGAAATGGCAAATACCAATTTCACATTCGACACCGACATTCCAAAGCTCCGTTTGGGCTTTTCGCTATCGGCTCAGTGCCTTTGGTTCAGCTCTACACAGCGACTTCCGTTAAGCAACGAACCCGACCAATATATCTCGCCCGACGGCACGATACACGATTGGCAAAAGGAATATGCAAACGACACGTATCTGCGCTTCCTCGTTCGCAACCACTCGGCAGTTGAATACAAAAAATATATCGTACCGTTTTCAATGAATTTGAACTTAAAGGTAACGAAGAAGTTGCTCAACGACCGCCTCAACATAGCGATGTTCTGCAACAGAATCCTAGACTACACTCCTGATTACGAACAAAACGGCATTAAAATAAGACGCAGCGTGCGCCCTTATTTTGGCTTGGAAATCAATGCAAAATTATGAAACAGGTACTTCAGATAATATTTCTTGCACTCATCGGCACAGCTTTAACAGCCTGCCACAATAGCACCGACGACTACATGGCTTCGGTTACCATCGTCATCAACGGTGGCGACACTTTGCGAATAGACCGTGTTCAGGCAACCGCCACCATAAGAAACCTCAACACAAAACAGGTTATCACTTCCACGAACTTCAATGGCAACACCCTTAAACAGCAGTTGCTGCGTGGTGCTTATCAGGTTAGTGTAGACGGCAGCATACAATACACCAACCAAAAGCAGCAAACCCGCATACGTTCGTTTCGCAGTCAGACCGACTTTATTGCCTTTGGCGACAACAACGACTACACTCTTGAAATGAAACCTATATTTACAGATTAAATGAGAATACTCCGACTGCTATATATTATAATAGGTGTAGCATCTGCCAACCTTGCCTTCGCGCAAGATTCGGCACGCTATGAGAGGGCAACCATTGCGAATCTGCCTTATCGAACAGCGTGGCAGAACCCTGCTATCTACGGTACTGCCTTTCGGTTTACACAAAACGAACTTATGCTGACAGCCCGTTACTCGCACGCATCAGCCCCTTTGCTGCTTGAGAAAGGCGACGGACATTCGGCAGCAGAAGCCAAAACCACAGCCTATATTCGCCTTTCCAACCATACAACAGTGTGGGGGAAAGCAGCATATACAACCCAAAAAACGTTTAATATACGGTGGAACTCCACTTCCGACTACGATTTGCTTGCCCCATACATACTTGCCGATACCGTAGGAGGCAACACACAGGGCGAAAGATACACCTTTTCGGGAGGCTACGCCACTGCCATTGACAAATGGAACGTAGGTGCCGAGATGCTGTTCCGTGCCGAACAAGAATGGAGAAACCGCGACCCGCGTATGCGTGGCATTGTTTCCGACCTTACAATAAAAGTTGGTGCAGCCTATCAGACCACAGGCAACTACCAGCTGGGGGCATCTCTTTCGGGCAATATATACAAACAATCGAACGATGTAGACCTATACAACGAACAGGGAGGAGCAGCCCAATACGTGATGACGGGGTTGGGAACGCACTACAAACGCTTCTCTGGCTTTGCTTCCGATGTAAACTATACGGGTAGTGGAAGTACACTTCTGCTTTCGGCGCAACCGCTTACGCAACGTGGCTTCTATGGCGATATAACATTAGAGAGCAGCCGTTATAAACGTATCAGCAACGAATACAACTCGTTACCGCTCACAACGTTATACAACAACAATGCAGCTATAACCGCAGGCTACAGAAACAAGGGCGCAAAAAGCCAATGGGCAACATTCGCGCACTACGCTTTCGACTGCAAGCACGGCGACGAACACGTTGCAGGCGATGCCGTTGCAGGTGTTTATCCTGTATTGGCAGACCTCACAATGTACAAGCATTACCGCACTACGGCATACGCAGGCGCCATGTTTACTGCTCTTTCAAGAAGTCAATGGACTATCGGAGCAAAACTGGGCTACATTTCCAACCGCTCAAAATATGTTTATCCGAGCAGAAAAATAAACTTTTCGCACATTTTCACCGAAGCTACCACACAGTTGTTGTCGCACATTGGCAAACGTTGGCTTACCGATTGCCAACTAACGGCAGCTTATTTTGCAAAGGCAAATGCAACCATTGATATGCCATACACCGACATGGAGCCTTTCTTTGTGCAGATGATAAACTATAATTATATACAGCAGCGTGCCAGTTATGGGCATATAAACACCCGTTTTCGCACCGAATACAAGCTCAACAACCCACGTTATGGTATGTTTGCTGAACTACAAGGCGCAACAACCTTCACGTCAGAACATAAAAAACAAACGACGATGAGCCTTACAATGGGGCTTACGTTCTAAATAAATTATTCAGTAATCAATTAAATAGAAAGAAAATGACAAAGAAAATTTTAATGAGCACAATGCTGCTCTTAGTTATGTGTCTTGGCTTTGTGTCTTGTTCAGACGACAAGGACCAGCCAACAGCAACCTCTTCGGTGGTTATCAATCTTGAAATGCCGCTTACAATCCAAGGCGGAGAGCTCACCGATGCACAGATTGTACTTATCAACAAGAAGTCTGCACAACCCTATACAACACAGCAGATTAAGAAAACAGACAACGGTTACACAGCAACCATAGAGAATGTACCCGTAGGTTCGTACTCGGTAATGGCTGTTGGAACTGCCAAATTCACAGTAGACGGAAAGCAAACCACCACCCAGGTGAAAGCTACGAACGAGAATGTAGAGATTGCTGACAACCAATCAGGCAACACCGTTAAGCTCTTGTTCAACGTTTTCACAGGTAAAGAAGGCTTTGTAATCTCTGAAATATTCTTCCGCGGCTCACCAAGAGACGGCGGTGCTCCATACAACAGAGACCAATACTTTAAGATTACCAACAACAGCAACCAGATTTTGTATGCCGACAGCATTATTATCATGGAGTCAGCTTTCAGAAACGACAATCCACAGAAGTATCTGAAGGACTTGCGTAACGAAGGTTTTGCCGCACAAGCCATTTATATGATACCTGGAAGTGGAAAAGATGTTCCTGTAAAACCAGGCGAAAGCCTTTTAATAGCACTGAATGCAAAAAACCATAAAACAGTAAACGGTGCCTCTTTCGACCTCAGCAAGGCTGACTTTGAGTTCTATGATGAGTCTAAGGTAAGCGTAAAGGATGAGGACAACCCATCTGTCAAGAACCTCGACAAGTGGTATTGCTATACCCAGTCTTTCTTCATTCTCAACATGCACGGCAACAATGCCTATGCAATAGCTAAGATTCGTGGCACAAAAGACGACTTCCTGAAGAACAACACGTACGATGCAGAATACTACGCTAACGGTAAGCTGATGACAACCAAAGCCTACTTCGTTCCAAATGCGTGGATTATTGATGCCGTAAACCTCTCTTACAAGGACAACGACCACCAATGGCGCGTAATGTCTATATTGCTCGACAAGGGCTATACTTATTGTTCAGACAACAAAAACGACAAGAGCGGTATTGGAACAGCCGTAGTACGCAAAGTGGCAAACGGCAAATATGCCGACACCAACAACTCGACCGAAGACTTCACACCGAAGGCTACACCAACCGTCAAGTAATTTTTTCTAAGCTGTTGGAGGCGCGAAAAGCGTTCTCCAACAGCTTTTTTCATTATAAAAACATTATGAACAAACTTTTTTCACAGCTACTTGTCGCACTCTTCCTGCCGCTTTCGCTATCGGCACAGACGATGGAGACCGACAAGTCGTACAGAACGGGTAAGTTGGAAAACGGACTTACCTATTATATCCGCCACAATTCTAAAGAACCAAACCTTGCTGATTTCTACATCGCACAGCGTGTTGGGTCTATCCTTGAAGAGCCTCGCCAACGTGGTCTGGCACATTTCTTGGAACATATGGCGTTCAACGGTACAAAGAACTTTCAAGGAAAAGGCAGCTCATTAGGCGTTGTGCCTTGGTGCGAAAGCATCGGTGTGAAGTTCGGAACAAACCTAAACGCCTACACCAGCGTAGAACAAACCGTCTACAATGTATCTGCCGTGCCTGTAAAACGCGAGGGAATTGTAGATTCTACTTTGCTTATTCTGCACGACTGGAGCCACTTCCTCTTGCTCAACGACGACGAAATAGACAAAGAACGTGGCGTTATCCACGAGGAATGGCGCACACGTCGGGCTGGAATGGCTGTGCAACGTATGATGGAACGTGTGCTTCCCGTAGTCTACAAAGGCACGAAATACGAGGATTGCCTGCCTATTGGCTCGATGGATATTGTAGACAACTTCCCTTATAAAGACCTGCGCGACTACTATCAGAAATGGTATCGCCCCGACTTGCAAGCCATTATCGTGGTGGGCGACATTGATGTGGACAAGATGGAACAGAAAATCCGCCGTACATTTGCCGATGTTCCGAAGCCCACAAACCCTGCCGAAAGAGTTTACTATCCCATTGCCGACAACGACAAAATGATAGTTGCCATCGACAAAAACACCGAGCAACCCATTATGCTCGTAAATCTCTACATGAAACAGGAAGCCACTCCCGACAGCGAAAAGAACCTTGTGGCAACTGCTCGTAAGAGTTATGTAACAGAACTTGTTACCTCTATGATAAACAGTCGCCTCGCCGACATCAAGAGACAAGCCACGCCACCTTTCCACAGTGCATCGGTCGGCGCAGGACAATTCCTTATTTCAAAAACGAAAGATGCCTTTTCGCTTTCGTTCGGCTGTCTGCAAGAGAACGTGAAAGGTTCGTTCCAAGCTGCCATTGCCGAAACACAGCGTGCCCGACAGCACGGTTTCACGGAAAGCGAATTGCAGCGTGCAAAAGCAGGATTCCTGAAAGCTGCCGAACGCAGATACACCGAACGCAACGACCGTCGCAACCGTTACTTTGTAAAGGCAGCCCTGCAAAACTTCTTGGCAAGCGAACCGATAACGACAGCCGAATACGATTACAAGCTGATGCAACAGTTCGACAAGGAAGTTACGCTGGCCGACGTGAACAAGGAGGTTGCCGAGCTTGTTTCAAACAAGAACCAAGTGCTTACGATATATGCGCCCGACAAGCCCAACTTCCCCATTGCCGATGCGCAAACCTTTGAGAAATATGTGCTCGATGCGCAAGCAAAGAAGTACGAACCTTACAAGGAGGAGTCTGCAGGAAAAGAACTCATAGACAAACTGCCGAAGAAAGGCAAGATAAAGAGCGAGCAGAACTGGGGCAAGTTCGGTGCAAAGAAACTTGTATTGAGCAACGGCGTAGAGGTTTATGTGAAGCCTACAGACTACGCAAAAGACCAAATCAGTATGCGTTTCTTCGGCGAAGGCGGCACATCGCTCTACCCCGACACCGATGCGCTGAACTTCCACATGCTTACAAGTGCCATTACTGATGCAGGAGTGGGCAAGTCCGACAACGTCCAGCTCAGCCGAATACTCAGCGGAAAATCGGTTCGCATAAGTCCAAGTATCGGATACGAAACGCAAGCCATCAACGGCAACTCCTCAGTAAAGGACTTGCAGACACTCTTGGAACTCACTTACCTTTACTTTACTGCCCCTCGCAAAGATGCAGAAAAGTTCAAAGGCAGCATTGCCACTATGCGTTCATTCCTCAAAAACCGCGAAGCCAACCCACAAGTGGCTTACAACGACTCGGTTTCGGCTATTCTTTACGGCAACCACCCACGTTTGCAATCCATTAAGACAAGCAATATCGACCGTGTGTCGTACGACCGCATTTGGCAAATCTACAACGAACGCTTCAGCGATGCGTCAGGCTTTAAAATGGTCTTGGTAGGCAACATTGATATGGAAAAGCTACGCCCGCTGCTCTGCCAGTATGTTGCAACACTGCCGTCAAAGGGGAAACGTGATACAGTAAAAGACACTTACCCTGCGGTGCGCAACGCAAACGAAACACATACCTTCAAGAAGAAGATGAACACACCTTCTACCTTGGTGAGCGTTTTCTATACTTTCGACGAACCTTACACGGCAAAGGCTGACCTCGCACTCGATGTCTTCAAACGTGTACTGACCATTGCTTACACCGATTCGATACGGGAGGAGAAAGGCGGAACGTATGGCGTAAGCGTGCAGAGCGAACTCGACAGGAACTCAAAGCCTACTACTTTGATAAAGATAGGCTTCCGCACCGACCCTGCAAAGTACGAAATGCTGATGCCTATCGTTTACAGACAGATAGAGAACATTGCCAACAACGGGCCGTTGGCAGAGAGTATGGCGAAAGTAAAGACATACCTGCTGAAAGCATACCAACAGAATGCTATCACGAACAACTATTGGGACTATGTTATTTACAACAATCTGCGACACGGCGTAGACTTCCACACGGGTTATGAAGACCTTCTGAACGGAATTACTGCGCAAGACATACAGCAGATTGCAAAAGATATGCTGAAGTCCAACCGCCGCATCGAAATAACAATGATGCCAGAGTAAGACTGAACAGGGCTGCTTTTCACGAAACCGAAAGGCAGCCCTATTATTTTCATTCACAGTGATTTACGCTGCAAAAACATTTCTCTGCTAATTTCTTTACACGTAAATAAATATTTCTTTACGTGTAGATAAATATTTACTTACACGTAGAAAAAGAATTATTTACGTGTAAAAAACTTGTTTTATCAAACTATCTGCAACATACTTAATTGGTATCGAAATGAATATGGTTATTACCATAAGCACTAAAAAAATAAGAATGGGATTATCGAAACCATATATAAAATTATGAAACAAATAATAACAATAAAAGGTATGTGTAAGCCACATAACCATAGAATACTTTCCTAAAAACTGTAAACACAAACTTACTACTTTTCCTATACGTAATTGCAAAAATAAAATAAAGAAACAAAAAACATAAATAAAGGAAAAAGCACTTGTTTTCACAAAGCATTGTAAAGCTATTAAAACTAAAAGCAAAAATAAAACTAATACATTATTCCCCTCTAATATTTTTATTTTCTCTCCTTTTATTTGATGTATCTGATAGAGGAATGCACCTAATACAAAATCAAAAGTAAGTTCTATATAAGTTATAAAATGTGCAAAAACACTATCATAACTCTTTTCTACAGCTATATAACGACTTATAATATACCCAGCAACAAAATGAAGCAAAGCAAATAAAGTCAAGTATTTCCATTTTTCTAATCTATCAATAAGCCTAAAAATATAAACAGCTGTGAGGCTAAGGCAGGCATAGGGAAATAAAAACCAATGTTCAGCATTATAAGAACTATTCCAACTCGTTATGTTACCTAATATTTCCAACCAATTACCAGGATATTTTGTTGGACGAATATAAGTTCCTACACCTACAAAGATAAATAATATTATCCAATAAGTGATATAAAGACGTAACAATCTTTTACCTTGTGCTTTCCAACCCATATCTCTATTATGCGAGTATATATAATATAAGCCATACCCACTAAGCATCAAAAAGAACTCAACAGGCTTACAAACTCTTGTTAATATACTGACAATTGGTACATCACCTATAAAAAATAATGGGTGACAACTATCCAACAAGTTAGGAGAATTAAATAAATGCAAGAATAACATCATAAATATTGCTACTCCTTTTAGCATCAAACTTGTTTCTTTCGACATAATTTCTAAAAATAAATAGTGTTTATGCGAGCTTAAATATCCTATATTCTTATTTCCAAGCAAGCACAAAAAGAAACGTGGACATTAAACTTATCCACGTTCCTTAGGTACTTGCCGGAAACCTATAAACCTCAGATAAGTAAAGACGTCCACGCTATCGCAGACGCTCACCTTTTATTTTGGGGTTCGTTCTATCTACCGGCAAGTTTCAGGAACGTATAGAATAAATAGCAAACGCTAATATTTTAACCAATAAAAGATTAACTTCACAGTAACATACTGCTCTGTTAAATTGCAAAATTACAACAAATAATTGACATCATAGTCAAAAAACTAAAATATTAGCTAACAACCAACTGATTTGCAGAGTCAATCTATGCAGGAACAGAAACATTCGCCGAATAGTTCCGTTTTTCGACATATTATTCGTTTTTATTTATTAACTTTGCGGTCTAAAGGCTTCTGTAGGAAGAACAAGAAATTTCAGAAGACTTTCAAAGATTTAAGCAACAAGAGAAAGAAATGGACTTTTCGGAAGTTATAGGACAAGAAGAGGCAAAGCAACGACTGCTGAAAATGGCAGCGGACAAGCACGTTCCGCACGCCCTACTCTTTTGTGGCCCTTATGGTTCGGGCAAGATGGCTTTGGCAATGGCATTTGCAAGCTACCTGCTCGAAACTTCTTCAGCATCGCCCGAAAGCACAAAGGCTATGCTGAAGAAGTGGGAACACCCTGATCTACACTTCACCTACCCTACCATAAAGCTACCGAATACGAGTTCGGAATATCAACCCATAAGCAGCGACTTTGCCAAGGAATGGCACAAAATGATAATGGAAGGAACCTATTTCAACATTCGCAAGTGGATGAACGAAATGGGAGCAACCACACAGCAAGCCATTATAACGGGTGCGGAAAGCGACAACATTTCAAGACAACTTGCGCTAAAATCGAGCCAAGGAGGGTATAAGGTTTCCATAATATGGCTGCCCGAACGAATGAACCAGACGTCGGCAAACAAGATTTTGAAACTCTTGGAAGAGCCAACCGAAGGAACGGTGTTCCTAATGGTAAGCGAAGAGCCCGAAAAACTGTTGGAGACGATTGTCAGCCGAACACAACGCATTGATGTAAAGCGCATAGACGACGCCGATATAGAAAAAGCATTGATTGCACAACGCGGCTTGGACGCCGACGTAGCCCACCGCATAGCAAGAAGGGCAAGGGGCAGTTGGCTGAATGCGATAGAGGAACTGAGCAGCGACAACGAGGCAAAAGAGTTTCTGACACTGTTTCAGCAACTTATGCGTTCGTGCTATATGCGGGACATAAAGGCATTGAAACGCTGGAGCGAAGTAGTGGCGGCATTCGGCAGAGAGAAAGAAAGGCGTATGCTGGTGTACTTCCAACAGCAGGTAAGAGAGAACTTTATGTTCAACTTCCGCAATCCCGAACTGGTTTATATGTCGCTGGAAGAAGAGGAGTTTGCCAAGAACTTCGCACGCTTCATAAACGAAAAAAACATTATAGAAATAAACGAACTGTTTGGAAAATGCCACAGAGACATCGGACAAAATGCCAATGGCAAAATTGTATTCTACGATATGGCATTGAAAATGATAGTTCTGCTTTTAAGAAAGTAATATTTGCACATTTCAAACAATATATATACCCTTGCGGAAACAACAGAAAAAGGCGTTCCGAAAAGCAAGGTCTCAAAGTTAAACAATGGATTATAAAGATATGAAATTTAAGATGTGGACAGGCTGCGACCGCGGTTTGTGCCATCAAGCGTGTGGATGCTCGGACAAACAGCTGAATACCTTCGACTGGTTGGAAGATGTTCCGGGCAACACAGATACAACCGACCTTGTGGAAGTGCAATTCAAAAACACGCGCAAGGGATACTATCACAACGTGAACAACCTTGATTTGCACAAGGGAGACATTGTTGCGGTAGAGGCAAACCCTGGCCACGACATTGGCGTAGTTACACTTACGGGCAGATTGGTGAAGTTACAACTCAAGAAAGCCAACTGTACGAAATCGCCTGATGATATTAAGCGTGTGTATAGAATTGCAAGAGAGGTGGATATGGAGAAGTACAAGGAAGCCAAAGCAAGAGAACACAGCACGATGATAGAAAGCAGGCAAATAGCAAAAGCATTGAATCTGCAAATGAAAATAGGCGATGTGGAATATCAGGGCGATGGCAACAAAGCCATATTCTACTACATTGCCGACGAGCGTGTGGACTTCCGACAACTCATTAAAGACCTTGCTGCTGCCTTCCACGTGCGCATCGAGATGAAGCAGATAGGTGCCCGACAAGAGGCGGGACGCATTGGCGGAACTGGTCCGTGCGGCAGAGAGCTTTGCTGTGCTACGTGGATGAAAAACTTTTCGAGTGTTTCTACCAATGCGGCACGTTGTCAGGACATTTCGTTAAACCCAACGAAGCTGGCTGGTATGTGCGCCAAACTGAAGTGCTGCCTCAACTACGAGGTAGACGACTATATGGAATCAAGTAGGAAACTACCTGCAAAAGACATTCATCTGTACACAATGGATACCGAGTATTTCTTGTTTAAGACAGACATATTGAATGGTCTTTGCACGTATTCTACCGATAAGAACTTGGCAGTAAACCTTGAAACGATTTCTACAGCACGCGCAAAGGAAATCATAGAAATGAACCGTCAGGGCGAAAAACCACTTTCGCTGCTGAACAACGGACAAGCCAAGCCTGCGAAGAAGCCTATCGACCTGTTGGCAGAAGCCGACCTCAGTCGTTTCGACAAGGACAAGACAGGTAGAAAGAACAATCGCCGAAACAACAGAAAGAACGGTCAGCCACGGAACCAAGAGCGCAGTCAGCAGAGGGCAAATCCGCACGAACAGAACGGACAACCGCGCCAACGCCGAAACGGAAAGCCCAACAAACGACCGATGCAGCAAGGCAACCAGCAACCGAGAACAACAAACAACAACGACAATGAATAGGAAAGGATATTCCTTTTCGCACATCATAGCACTTGCAATCGTTGCCATTACAGCGATTGCGTGCAAAGATGCTCGCACCTACGACAGCTATAAAGCCTTGCCAATCAATGGGTGGGAGCGCAACGACACAGCTGTCTTTTACATTCCACGCCAATGGGAAGGAATGTACAGTATGGACTTGGGCGTAAGGGCATCGCAAAGCTATCCCTACAAGAACATTACGTTCATTGTCGAACGCACCGTAATACACAAGAAAAGAAAGAAACTAACAAGTCGCAGCTACCAAGATACCGTAACTTGCAACATCATAAACGACGATGGAAGATTGGCTGGAAAACGCGGAATTACAACAAGCGAGATACAACAACGCATTGCCATATTTCCGCTACAACGCAACGATTCGCTCCGCATTTCAGTGCGCCACATCATGAGCAAGGAGCTGCTTCAGGGCATAAGCGATGTAGGAATACGAATCATAAAACGCAGATAAACAAATAATAAAAGGTAGATAAACAAAACGAAACAGGGCATCTGAACAGCTGACACTTTCCTTTCAATAAGACTGAATCTTCCTTTTAAAGAAGCCAACTCTCCCTTTTCAAATGGCAGAACGGCTGACAAAACTCTTCTAAAAAGGCGTAAAAAAACATATATTATTCTGTATTTCCTTGCTCAACTCACTGTTTTTGTGTACATTTGTCCAATCTTAATATCAATCCACGATACAGATGAGACAACTGAAAATCACCCAGTCGATTACAAATCGAGAAAGCACAGCACTCGAAAAATACCTTCAAGACATAAGCCGCGAAGACCTCGTGAGCTTAGATGAAGAAGTTGAGTTAGCACAAAAAATAAGGAAAGGCGATGTAAAAGCCCTCGAAAGGCTTACAAAAGCCAATCTACGATTTGTCGTCTCGGTAGCAAAGCAATATCAAAATCAAGGTTTATCGCTTCCAGACCTTATCAACGAAGGCAATTTGGGACTGATAAAAGCAGCTAAGAAATACGACGAAACACGGGGATTTAAGTTCATTTCGTATGCTGTATGGTGGATTCGGCAAAGCATAATGCAAGCCATTTCGGAGCAAAGCAGGCTCGTACGTGTGCCAATGAACCAAATGGGCTCTATAAACAAGGTGCGCAAGGTTATCCATCAGTTCGAACAAGAACACCAACGCTTGCCCAGCATCGATGAAATAATGGAAGAAGTAGACTTACCGAAAGACAAAATAGCGGAAGTAATGTCTATGATTACAAAGAAAGTATCGATGGATGCCCCTATTTCAAGCGGCGATGACGGCAGCTTACTCGATGTATTGCCCAACAAGAACTCCCCTTCTGCCGACGAACAACTGCTGGAAGAAGGATTGAAGAAAGAGATTGAGCGGGCATTGGTAACACTTTCAGAACGCGAACAAACCATCTTGAGAGGATATTTTGGCATCAATCAGCGAGAAATGTCGCTCGAAGAAATAGGCGAACAGACTGGTCTGACACGCGAACGCGTTAGGCAACTCAAGGAAAAAGCCATAAAACGCCTGCGCCATAACGTAAAAAGCGATTCGTTAAAAGGATATTTAGGAGAATAGGAATAAAGCCAAAGGCGACTCTTAAAAAGAAGATTTAGGAAAATAAAAATAAGGATATGAGATACTACAAATTTGTTTTAATAGCAGTAATGCTATTCGGTCTGACAACTACCATAACTGCAAAAGACGCTTACAAAGCCGTAAAGGTTTATATGTTCGGCTTTTCGGCATCGTTCAACGACTCTACCGTGAACTTCACCGATATACAAGCCGTAGACGCTTACGTTGAAAACAACCACACACACTTCTTGGTAAACCGCGACGAATATTCGTATCAGCTGCGTTATTATATGGAAAGCATACAGCCAGACAGCAACCCAACCTGTCTTGTTGTCTATGCCTTGACCCAAAAGAACGCTATAAAAAAGTACTTGAAACTACAAGAACAGTACACCAAGAAAGCAAAAATAAAGTATATTGTCAATGCCATTCCGACATCGAAGTTCAGCTTTAAAACGGTGTTACCAGACGAATTGCAACAGCAACTGATACAAGAAAGAGCTGCAAACCGCAAGGAAGAGTAAAGAAAACCATAAACAATGCAAGCACACAACTTTAAAATAGCAGAGCTAAATGTTCGCATTGTCTTTGCTGATAGCGAGAAAAACAGCATAAAACTTCTACCGTCGTTTGCTCCGTTCAGCACGGAAGCATTCAAGGAAGACTTGTTTTTCCAGCTCACAGTGGACGACCAACTACGCCCAGTGCCCAAGGAAGAACGGAAACACATACGCAATTTCGACACGGGAAATGGCGATACGATAGTCGATAAATTGGAAGACGGCGGCTATCAATACATTATAAAAGATATAAAAGGGGCTGACTGCTGCTTGCTGATAACCAACAAGGACTTCTCCGACTGCCGTTGCGCACTCAACGGAAACTACAATATGCGCAGCTTCGGACTGAATAACGCCCTCATGTTGATATTTGCTTTCGCTGGTGCGCACAAGCAAACGCTGCTGATACACGCATCGTTGGTGCGCAACAACAACTTCGGCTATGCGTTCATAGCAAAGAGTGGCACAGGCAAATCCACTCAAGTAAGTATGTGGCTAAGGCATATAGCAGGGTCAGACCTTATGAACGACGACAATCCCATTATCCGATGCATCGACAACGAGTTTTGGATTTTCGGCAGTCCGTGGAGCGGAAAGACACCGTGTTACAGGAATATAAAAGCCCGACTTGGTGCCATCACGCGCATAGACCGCGCCACCACCAACTCCGTAGACAAACTTCCGCCTATTCAGGCATTTGCTTCGTTGCTTCCATCGTGTTCAAGTATGAAGTGGGATTCTGATATTTACAATGCCATTTGCGACACAATAACAAAGATAGTGGAAACAACAGGCATCTACACGCTGCACTGCCTGCCCAACAAAGAGGCGGCTGAAGTGTGTTACAAGGCAATAAGCAAAGTACAATAATGCCGATAAACAGCACAGAAACAAACAAGGTTCAATTTGAAAATGCAATCTTCCTACCCGAAATAGTGAAGATGCTGAACGAGGGGCACACCGTTACGCTCACGTTGCGAGGCAACTCTATGCGACCGTTTTTAGAGGATTGCCGCGACAAAGCCCTATTCGTAAAGCCCACAACCATCGCCGTTGGCGACCCTGTTCTGGCAGAAATAGCCCCTAAACATTTTGTGTTGCACCGCATTGTAGCCATCAATGGCGAAGCCGTTACACTGTTAGGCGACGGCAATCTATTGACGGAACACTGCCAAAAGAAAGATATTGTGGGGGCTGTAATCGGATTTTACAGAAAAGGACGGACCACTTTAGACCGCACCAATGGCTGGAAATGGCGTTGCTACAGCTATGTTTGGACAGGCTTGCGCCCCATACGACGCTACCTGTTGGGTATTTACCGCAAGATATGGATTCCACTTTTCGGAGTCATTTAAATAGAATAATCCAATAAAAACGACAATAAATGAAAACAAAAATAGGTTTCAACCTGCGCCAAGTATGTGGCGAAAATATTATAGTAGCCGAAGGCGAAGAGAACATAGACTTCAGTAACATCATCTCAATGAACGAGAGTTCGGCTTTTCTTTGGAAAGAAGCGCAGCAATTGGAAAGCTTTACCATAGCCGACTTGGTGCGCATTCTTACTGCCGAATACGAGGTAGAAGAAGCCACTGCCACCGAAGACGTTACGAAACTGACGGCTCAATGGGGAGCAGCAGGCATTCTTGAAGGCGACGACATACCCGTTCTTCCAACACAAGAAACTACCGAAAAGCTTTCTGCTACACCCTCTGCACCTGCCGAAAAAACAGAAAAGAAAGAAAAGAAAGGATTCTTTAAAAAACTATTTGGATAAAGAAAACAAAAACTCCTAACTGCAACAGTTAGGAGTTTTTTATTTTATCAAGGATTAAGAACTTACATATTAAGATACTGCTGATACTGCTTATCGTTTAAAATCTTCTTCAACTCAGCAAGATAAGCTGTGCGTCTTGCTTTCATATCCTTTACGTGCTGTGAACACTCAGCCATCTTTTGCTTGTCGCACTGAGCACCTTTACCTTTGCATTCAGCGTTACCTTGCTTGTTGCAATTGGCATTTTCGCCCTTGCATTCAGCTTTAGCCTGCTTGCTGCAGTTAGCATTGCCACCCTTGCAGTCAGCATTACCTTGCTTATCACAACGTTTTCCTTCGCCTTTGCATTCAGTATTGCCTTGCTTATCGCATTTCTTAGCTTCGCCTTTTTTGCAATTACCTGCACCCATCTTGCAATCACCGTCGGTCTTCTTGCACTCTCTGTTACCTTTATTGCAATCACCTGCACCTTGCTTACAATCGCTTCCAGCCTTCTTGCAATCGCCTCCAGCTTGCTTACAGTTACCTTCAGCCTTCTTACAATTTCTCTTAGCATGTGGGCAATCAGCAACATCTGCATAGTCCGTATTAAGCTTCAAGAGAGCCTTAGCCTGTTTCTTGTCGAGCTTCAATTCCTTTACAAGTTTATCGGTAAATGCCTGTGGGTCTACCTTCTTTACTCCTTCAGGACAGTTTGCTACTACTATGTTGTTGTTAGATGCTACCGAAGTTGCAGGTGCAATGGCCAACACTCCCATTGCAAATAAACCTAAAATTAATCTTTTCATTTTTTGTTGAATCTTTATTATTTTAATTTATTGATACAATCTAAATTCTTTTCTGTTATCTATCAGTACTTTTTACACCGATATTTTAATCGATTACAAAGATACACTTTCTATTTCAATATTGTTTGTAATAAGTTCAATATTTATTTTTTATTCACAATTTAAGGCAAAACAAAGATTAAAGTAAGGCATAACAAGGTATTAAGGTATGCTTAATTACTGAACAAGAACCATCAGAAATTCTCTTGAACGTGGCTTTGTTACAAGTATGCTTGTAGTTACACTCAGACTCTACCCATCGCCCTAAGCCTTTCCATCCTAAAAATTGTATAAAAGTGTTTAGTGTAAAAACTCGATTTGAACAAGCAAAATAGAGTTGTGAAACACCCAAATAAGCAGTTAATCGTCCAAGAAAAATGTTTTCAGATTCTAAAAGAGCCGCTTTCGCATAGCGAAAGCGGCTCTTTTACACGGCAAAAGCTACTCTTTTGCAACGCAAGACATACGCTTTTACAATCCAATTCAGCTCTGTACGTCATATTTATTGACTGTTTTGCGAACACATTCTTTCTATTTCATTGCACAAACATCACACATAAAAACATAAACTGCTAATAATTAAGCCATTAAACTTGCACACAAATGCTGCGATTATTTGCAAATAATTTTCCTTTCACGCAAAAAAGCCGCCTTCTCGCCGTTGTTCCACGCTTGAATTTTAACAAGTAGCTACTTTTATTTCACCGAAATTAACAAACGAGTGAAAAGCATTATAAACCACCTTACTACCTATTTGTAACAAAAAAGCTGCGCACCAATGTTTTATAGGTGCGCAGCTAATATACTTATTGTATAGACATCTATGTGCAATCTGCACAATATGTCCATTCTTTAATACATATCGTCTACTTCAGGGTCTTCCTCCTCCTCATCAGTTTGTCCGCCTACAGGAACTTTAGACTGTCCGCCAATTGCCCCTTCAAGGTATTCACTGTTTAACTGTAATGTAACCACTTCGCAAGTGGGCATTTCATATTCTATCTTTTTCATTTTATTTCCCTCCTTACTTAATAATTACTTTCTTACCATTCACGATATAAATACCTCTGACAGGGTGGTCTACACGGCGACCTTGCAAGTCGTAGTAAACAGCATTGGCGTCTGTTTCTACAATTGTTTCAGTAACTTCGTCGATGCCATTAACTGTTCCTTCGTCTTCCATATCGTATCCGTCTAACTTCGCACCAGATGAATTAGCATCTATCAACAAGAATGCTCTGTTGCCCTTTATAGTAGTACCACTATAACGATAGAAACCTAATGGGTTACGAGCAGTAGCCTTAGGATTGATGTTGAATACACGAACGGTCTTTCCACCTACTTCAAGATTTGTCTTTGGCTCATTGAAGAACACGCCTTTAAGTATATTGTTGGTAAGAGCAGGAGAAGCGTCAGCTACAGGCAACAAACGGTTTGTATTGCTTTGAGTAGACTCGCATTCAAGCACTATCGGTGTGCCTGCAGGAACAATGTCACCTTGCGATGCAATCTTTTTACATTGTGCATAGCCCTTTTGTGCACCAGTTGTACCGATAGATTCTACTATGTAGGCATTCATATTGTCTACTATCTTCATTGGGAAGTCGGTGTAAAGCGAAGTAAAATACTTGCCATTCTTGCCCTTCATCTTCTCTGCAGGAGCAACACCAAAGTAGTGTGCAGCTTCGTTAGTTACAGGTTCGAGAAACCACTTCGCAGCATCGCCAGCAACTGGCAGTTCTGGACCATAAATATCATCGGTAAGATTATTGTTACAGAAGTCGAATTTAGCCTCGCCCTCAACATATTTGTTTACATCACGACCATTCTCTTTTGTTTTACTAATATGGTCGCCTTCCATTAGGTAATAGGTCTGACCATGATTGATACGGTCATTATCAAAATAATATTTCACAACTTTAGCCAAGTCGCTGTCCGCACCAAAACGATTAGCAAGAGCTTGCACCGCATACTTCTCAACAGCTTTCCAAACTTCGTTAGCATTGTCATGTTTCAAACCATCAAGGATATCTTTATAACCAGAAAGAGCATTCTCTATACCCAACTTTACCGAACTACCACTACCATTATAAAAATCTACAATAGGTTGCATAGATGGTACTGTTGCATACGCGTAATAAGCATCAACTCCATTCTTTGTTTTGGTTTTCTCTAGATGCATATCTAAGTCCCATTTATTAAGCACTTGGTGTTTTAAATACGACATTGCAAGAGGAGCCATTATACCAAGTTTTTCTTCTAATTTAGCACGTATTTTATCCTTTACCATACCTATGGCTTTCAACAGATAACCATTAATTACATCTACACCCTGTGAACGTAAAGTAGTTACAATGTATCTGTTTTTAGCATTATCCCATTTAGCTTCCAACTGGATAACGCTTCCAGGCTGTGTTTTTACAGCATCAATCGTCTGGTTTGGCTGTGCCTGATACTTACCAGTTACTTGCACGTACTGCTTTCCATCAGCTCGCGTATGTGCATTCTTAATGCGGAAATAGCCTGAAATAGGCTCCGTAGCATACATTCCAATTGCTAAAAAGAGCAATAAGAATAAATGAATCAAACGTAATTTCTTCATCATCTTTTACTATTTAATATTATATTATAACTTAAAAAATATTGTTAAGCTATTTAGTTTGCACATAAAATTCAAATTATAATGCGCGTTCTTAAAGTATCATACTCACTTTCTTGGCTTTAACACTGCTGTACTTATAAGCTAATATGAATATACTACTGCTTTTTAATGGTGGCAAAGATAGAAAGAAAAAGATACATGAATACATCTTTTCTCTAAAAAACTGTTGCAAATAATACTTTTTAGCAGTCTTTTAATAAAAGAAACAGAGGTATTTAAGACTGACTTCATCTCATCATTTTGACAATAAAAAAAGCTGCACACCAATATTTTTATTGATGCACAGCTTATATACTAATAATGTGTAAGAGCTTTAAAACTTTGCGATAAGTTTACCTTACAAGCACTTTCTTTACACTTACGGTCTTATTGCCGTTAGTTGTTTTCACGACATAAACGCCCGAAATTATTGGGCAAACACTGCCAATATATTGCCCACCGATGGTGTAATAGCTGTATTGGAGTGTTCCATTGTTAGGCGCAATAGGAGCAATGGCGGTTGCAGGGTCGAATTCACAAGCACCTATATCAATGGTCTTGCCCATCACACGGTCGTTGCCATATATGTCTTCTGTATAGTCTTCTACCTCTATGGCTACGCCTTTATCAATAAACTCGCTGCCCATTGTCAGCTCCCAGTTAGCTAAAAGAATCTCTTGCAACTCTTTATCGTCGATTGTACAACCTTCAAAAGTTGTTGGTTTTACGAAGTTTGCTTTGTCTACACCAATACCACTGATAGTGTTTATCACATCTTTTATTTCATCAGTATAGGAAGAATGGTCGATATTGGCACTGGGAGCAGCTTTTCTTGACTTATTGTTCTGCACCGTACAGTTTATAATCTTTCCGCCATCAGCAAAGATACCACCACCATGAAACGATGTACAGTTGTAGATAATGCCGCCAACAAATGTGCCTTTGTTATACACACCACCTCCAGCACCGCCTTTTTCATCGCCCAACAAAGTGTAATCAGCAAAGCAATTGGCAACAATATAAACAGCACCACCAGCATCTAAGGCAACACAATCTACGAATATACAATCGTCGATTTTAGTGTTCTCGGCATATACCGCACCACCTTGTGCTTGGGTATTTGGAGAGTGCCCGTAGGTGCGTTCAAAGTAACAATCCTCAATCTTTGCATTGCCCTTACCTATTAAATAGACAGCTGCTCCATTAGCATCTCTGTTGCCTTCAGCCGTGAAATAGCAAGAGTTTTCTATGAACTGGCAGGTTGTAATGGTAACATCGCCCACTGCATAGATAGCTCCACCCGAACATTGCACGTTATACACCATAGCGTTTGCACCTTTCAGGGTAAGTCCATCAATTGTTATCGGAGCCGTCAATTCCTCCTTTTTAAATAATATATGGTTGGCATTGTTCTCCGTTCCTAGTATAATGTTGTTTTCAACCTTCCACCCATATACAAACGGATTAGCGGGGTCAGACTCTCTTACCCATTCGTCGGGCACATCGTCGTCGGCACTCAGTATTGTCTCATTAACGTATTTGTAAGGACTATCATCGTCTACCTTGGCACGTTTGTCTTTGTCTTTCTCTGTACCAGCAAAGCCGCCATAGAGCGATACACCATCTTTTAATGGAAAGTGGCGTGAGTTTTTCTTCGATGACTTAATGAGTTGTGTAGGCTTATAGGTGCCTGCTGCAATCCAAATCTCGTCTCCCGAAGTTGCTTTTGCCAAGGCATCGTCTAAACTTCCCATAGCTTTTTCCCACGAAGAGCCGTCGCCTGTACCCTTTGTAGTAACGTGATATACTCTCGCTTGTAGCGGTGCAGCCACAAAAAGCAAGCTGATTCCAACCGCAAAAAAATAAGAATGCTTCATATCTCAATATGTTTTGGTTAATGTAAATCGGAACAAATATTATCTCATTTCAGTA
>QWCT01001429.1_pt1 | contig 23213 bp, 15 predicted proteins | sample 1972681 | NCBI WGS metagenome assembly QWCT01 (sample SAMN09866701, study PRJNA288562) | Human oral metagenome isolate pre3_saliva, whole genome shotgun sequencing... | isolation source: mouth | host: Homo sapiens | place: USA: California | reverse complement strand
GTCTTAACGACACCGACCCACGCAACTGGCCCAACTACAATCAACATTTCAACCGCGATTATCAGCTACTTATTAATGCCTTTCGAAAGGAAAATCCCATGGCCAAAATTTGGATTTGCCTCATGACGCCTATCTTTCACACGCATCCTCGATTTGAAAGTGGCACTCGCGATTGGCATGCAGCAATCCAACAACATATCCGCGACATCGCAAAGGCTAATAATGTGGAACTCATCGACCTACATACGCCCCTCTATTCTCGCCCCGACCTCTTCGCTGATGCACTTCATCCGAATGCTGAAGGTGCTGAAATCATGGCACAAACGATTTGTTCTGCGCTCACAGGTGACTATGGTGGACTGAAAATGTCACCGCTTTATGCCGATGAAATGGTGATGCAGCGACGCGAACCCATCGTATTTCGTGGAACCGCCAATGCCGGAGAACAAGTTAAGGTGACATTCCTCGGCAAAAAAGAAACTACAAAAGTCAAGACAAACGGCCAGTGGGAGGTAAGTTTTCCGGCCATGGAAGCAGGCGGACCTTATGAGGTCCACATCGCAACAAAATCCCAACAACGCACGATTCGCCACATTTATATTGGTGAGGTGTGGTTATGTTCAGGACAATCAAACATGGAATTTCCCGTCAGTCAATCTACTTCTGCCCACGAAGACCTTGCCACCGCTGCCAAGCAACCCCTACTCCACCTTTTTAATATGTATACTCGCTTCCCAACGAATGCCGAGAAATGGGATGAAACAACCCTCGATGCCGTCAACAAATTGGCACTCATGGGAGGAAATATATGGGAAACAGCCAACGAAAACACCGTTAAGAACTTTTCTGCAGTGGCATATCACTTTGGAAAAGCATTGACCGACAGTCTCAAAGTGCCCGTAGGCATCATCTGTAATGCCGTGGGTGGCACCACAACTGAATCATGGATAGACCGAAACACACTCGAATGGCAGTTTCCTTCCATCCTTTATGACTGGTATCATGGCGACTTTGGGCAGCCCTGGGCACGTCAACGAGCACTTCAGAATATTGCGCTTGCTCCAAAAACAGCCTTGCAACGCCACCCTTATGAGCCGTGTTATATGTTTGAAGCAGCTATGTTGCCATTAAAAGATTATGCCATTCGTGGCGTGGCTTGGTATCAAGGAGAGTCTAATGCCCACAACATCGAACTTCATGCGCGCTTATTTCGCCTCTTGGAGAAAAGCTGGAGACACTTCTTTCACCGCCAAAAGCTGCCGTTCCTTGTCGTACAATTGTCAAGTCTTAACCGCCCGTCATGGCCTGAGTTCCGTGATTCTCAACGGCGGTTATCTACAAGACTTCCCGAAACATGGCTCACTGTGACCAGCGATCTCGGCGATTCTTTAGACGTACATTACCGAAACAAACAGCCTGTCGGCGAGCGTTTGGCGCTTCAAGCCTTGCATCATGTCTACGAACATCACCTTGTTTCCGAAGGACCTACATGCATAAAGGCCCGTGCAGTGGATAATCTGGTCTACCTTTATTTTGAGAATGCACATGGGTTACAAGCCAAAGGAGGTGCTGTTCAAGGTTTTGAAGTAGCCGGAGATGATGGAGTTTATTATGTAGCAAAGGCCGAAATAGAAGGTGAGAGCGTAATTGTCAGTAGCGACAAAGTGCCAAATCCGCGAACTGTTCGCTATGGTTGGCAACCCTTTACGCATGCAAACCTCATCAATTCTGCCTCACTCCCCTGCAGTACATTTAAGAAAAAGATAGCTCAATGAAGTCAATTCGAATATTATTAATCATATATCTTGTGATGAATCCATTCATAAAAGAAACTAAGCTGCATGCACAATCGTTGCACTTAGCACGCGTTGAACATGTGAAAGGCTTTCCATCAGACGAAGCCGGAATAGAAAAAGGAGTGTCAGCCTGCTTTGCTGGCACTGTCGACAATATGCTTTTAATGGCTGGGGGATGTAACTTTCCAGAGAAGCCCGCGGCAGAAGGTGGTCTGAAACGTTATTATCAAGGCATTTATGCTGCAGAAATCACACACGAGAACCAACTGAAATGGACTCTTGTTGGAAAGCTTCCGCAACCCTGCGCCTATGGCGTGAGCATTTCTCTCCCAAGTGGTTTGCTCTGTATTGGAGGCAATAATCTTAATGAAAGCTTTGATTCTGTGTTTGAAATCATCTTGAAAAATGGTAAAGCCACACTGAAACCATTTCCTTCATTGCCTATAAAAATGGACAATTTTGCTGGTGCTTGCGATGGGAACCAAGTTGTTGTAAGCAATGGTTTGCAAACGTTCGCCCTCAAACTCAATCAACTCGATGACGGATGGGAAACACTTCAGCCACTCACCCCCAAGAAATTGAGTCAGCCTGTAGGTGTGTTTGTTGATGGAAACTATTGCCAATGGGGCGGCTGTACAGCCAAAACAGCAACCGAAGACTGCGAACTCAATCTCTCTGGTCAATGCTTAGGCAAGCCAACAACAGCGCTTGCACCACCTAAAAACAATGATGGTGAAGATATTTTCTTAGGAGGAGCTGCAGCTATCAGTCTCACTCCACAAACCTTTGTGGCTGTTGGCGGCGTGAACAAAGATATCTTTTTAGATGCCGTAAACCACCCCAAACCAGGTTATATGACACATCCAGCTGAATGGTATCGCTTCAATCCCTTTGTTTGTATATATGAAAATGGAGCTTGGAAGATAGCTGGCACCGAAAAGATTGCTGCACGTGCAGGAACAACATTAGCCAAACATGGTAACGACATCTATGTCATTGGAGGTGAATTGAAACCTGGTGTGCGCACGCCTGATATCTATCGACTAACCTTTAAGTAACCTATTCCGCATGAAAATCATTGAAAAGAAATACTATCCCTGGGCAGTTGTAGCCCTATTATGGGTTGTTGCCCTCCTCAATTACATGGATCGTCAGATGCTTTCTACCATGCAAGCATCAATGAAAGCAGACATTCATGAACTCAATCAGGCTGAAGCCTTCGGCGCATTGATGGCAATCTTCCTTTGGGTTTATGGCCTTGTGTCGCCTTTTGCAGGGATGATTGCCGATCGTCTCGACCGCAAATGGCTTGTGGTGGGTAGCTTATTTGTGTGGTCTTCGGTAACTTTGGCCATGGGATATGCCACAAGTTTCGACCAATTATATTATCTCCGAGGCCTCATGGGCATAAGCGAGGCATTATATATTCCATCAGCTTTATCGCTATTGGCAGACTGGCATGAAGGCAAAAGCCGTTCAATGGCGATAGGAATCCACATGACAGGCATCTATATGGGACAGGCAATAGGAGGTTTCGGCGCAGTTGTTGCGGCCATGTTAACTTGGAAAGCCGCCTTCCATTGGTTCGGAATCATTGGTATAGTCTATGCCATTGTTCTGGCAATCCTGCTATATGAGAAACCACTTCGCAATGGTTTGAAGCACGAAAGTACAGCATCAACAACATCAAAAGCCAGCATGTGGCACGGATTTAGTGCGGTATTATCTAATTGGGTGTTTTGGATTATTCTCTTTTTCTTTGCCGTTCCGAGCTTACCAGGCTGGGCTACAAAGAACTGGCTGCCCACTTTGTTTGCTCAAAACTTAGGAATTCCGATGCAAGAAGCAGGCCCTATCTCCACGATTACAATCGCTGCATCTTCGTTCTTGGGCGTAATCATGGGCGGATATTTGTCTGACCGTTGGGTAAAACGTAATCTCAAAGGACGCGTTTACACCAGTGCTATTGGCTTAGGACTAACAATTCCAGCCTTAGTATTATTAGGATCTGGTCATAACTTGCCTGCCATTGTAGGGGCAGGCCTACTTTTTGGCATAGGCTTTGGCATGTTTGATGCCAACAACATGCCTATTCTTTGCCAGTTTATTCCGTCAAGACAGCGTGCCACAGCGTATGGAATCATGAACATGACAGGGGTTTTTGCTGGCGCATTGGTAACCCAAATGCTTGGGAAATGGACCGATGGAAATAAGCTTGGCTTTGGTTTCGCCCTCTTGGGAGCCATCGTTGCCTTGGCACTCTTTGTGCAATTGCGGTTCCTCAAACCTCAAACCGACAACATGGAATAAGCAAATTCCAATAAAAGAGCTTTCTGAAAACAACATAAAACAAATTCATATAAGACATCATATAAATCAGATTACAATGGAAAAGATTATCGGATTGATTGATGCACCATTCACTCCATTTCATGAAAATGGTGATATCAACCTCGAACCCATTGCTGCTTACGGAGCAATGTTAAAGAAAAATAGTCTAAAAGGCGTATTTATTAATGGTTCTTCTGGCGAGGGCTACATGCTCACAACAGACGAAAGGAAGGCCTTAGCGACTGAATGGGTGAAGCAAGCACCAGCAGATTTTAAGGTAATTGTACACGTTGGCAGTTGCTGTTTGCGTGAAAGTGTGGAGTTAGCGCACCATGCAGCCGAGATAGGGGCATGGGGAATAGGCGCCATGGCACCTCCTTTTCCACGCATAAATCGTATAGAAGAGCTCGTAAAATATTGCGAACAAATTGCTCAAGCGGCACCAAACCTCCCCTTCTATTACTATCACATCCCCGCTTTTAATGGTGCTTTCCTTCCTATGGTCGACCTTTTGAAGGCCGTAGATGGGCGTATTCCCAACTTCGCGGGCATCAAATATACTTACGAAAGCCTTTATGAGTACAACCAATGCAGGCTTTATGCCAACGGCAAATACGACATGTTGCATGGTCAAGACGAAACTATCTTACCGTCATTAGCCCAAGGGGGTGCCCAAGGAGGTATCGGTGGAACAACCAACTACAATGGACGTGAGTTGGTTGCCATTATAGAAGACTGGAAGAAAGGCGACATTGAATCGGCTCGAAAGCATCAAAACTTTGCCCAAGAAGTTATTAATGTCATCTGTCATTATCGTGGAAATATCGTTGGAGGCAAACGAATCATGAAGCTCATGGGCTTTGATCTCGGACCAAATCGTGTGCCTTTCCAGAATATGACGACTGAAGAAGAAATGCGTATGAAGGCAGAACTCGATGCAATTGACTTCTTTAGCAAGTGTAATCAATTCTAAATGTCAATAAGAATGAACATAGATCCTAAAACTTATCTAAGGCAATGGGCAGACCGTTACAAACAAGAGGTCACCGAAAATATCATGCCTTTCTGGATGAAACATGGCGTTGACCACGTCAATGGTGGTGTATACACCTGCCTAAATCGCGATGGTTCACTCATGGATACAACCAAATCGGTTTGGTTTCAAGGGCGTTTTGCCTATATATGTGCCTACGCTTACAACCACATTGAAAGAAATCGTGAGTGGTTAGAAGCCTCAAAGTCTACCATTGACTTTATAGAAGCGCACTGCTTTGACTCAGACCGCCACATGTTTTTCTCTGTAACGGCCGATGGAACGCCTCTACGCAAACGGCGATATGTGTTTAGTGAGACCTTCGCTGCTATCGCTATGGCCGAATATTCCATAGCATCAGGCGACTCACATTACGCTAAACGAGCCCTCGAAGTGTTTGATGACACGCTGCGTTTCCTATCAACTCCAGGCTTCCTTCAACCCAAATATGAGCCCAACGTGCAGTTGCAAGGTCACTCTATCGTGATGATTCTCATCAATGTTTGCAGCTGTTTGCGCAATGCAGTGAATGAAGAGAGGCTCACAAAGCAAATTGATGAGTCGATAGATAAACTGCAACGCTACTTCATGCACCCTGAATTTAAGGCGCTGTTAGAATGTGTTGGTCCTGCAGGGGAATTCATTGATACGAATATGACACGTACAATCAACCCGGGACATTGCATAGAAACCAGTTGGTTTATTATGGAAGAAGCACGCCATAGACAATGGGATAAGAAACTCTTAGACATGGCACTCACCATCTTTGATTGGTCTTGGGACTGGGGATGGGATGAAAACTACGGCGGAATCATTAACTTTCGCGACTGCAAAGGCTTGCCTTCACAAGACTATGCACAAGACATGAAGTTCTGGTGGCCACAATGTGAGACCATCATTGCATCGCTTTATGCTTACATGGCGACTGGAAACATGAAGTACTTAGAACGTCATCAGCAGATTAGTGAATGGACTTATGCCCACTTCCCCGACCCTGATTATCCCGAGTGGTATGGCTATCTGCATCGCGATGGCACTGTAGCGCAGCCGGCAAAAGGCAATCTTTACAAAGGACCTTTCCACATTCCACGCATGATGATAAAGTCATTTACCCTCTGTAATGACATTCTCAATCGGATGTAACGCTTGACTTCGTCACTTCAAGGATAACTATCGTTATCTTCATATCGGGCACATCATTCTCCATGGTGTGCCCGATAGTTCTTTTATGGAAATCAGATGACAATACATGAAAAGCCAAAAAAATTGCTTTTTTATTAGGAATTGTTCTCCTTTTTCCGTATGTTTGTTGCGTAAAACCTAACCTATCATCCTTAAACCAAATGCCATGAACCTAAGAATAGGCTTTTTTCTGCTTCTCATAGGCTTATTATCGACAGCCAAAGTCTATGCCCAACAAGAACAACGCTGGGAAGATTGCTATGCAGAACTCATCGCCATGGAGGGTGAAAGCGAAGAAGACATCCCCGATTATGACCTGCTTTGCGACATTGCTAACCATCCCATAAACATCAATCAGGCTACAAAAGAAGACTTAGAACAGCTTCCTTTCCTCAGCGATCAACAGATAGAAGACATCATGGAGTATCTTTTTCGTTACCATTCTATGCAATCTTTGGGCGAGCTTTACATGATTCCATCTCTCGGTTACACGTATGCACGCCTGCTTTCTTATTTTATCTATATCGGAAAACCTAATGAAAACCATCATCTTTCATGGCAAAAAATCATGCGTTATGGCCGACATAAGCTTATAACTGCCATGAACATCCCCACTTATTCACGCCGAGGCTTTAAGGAAAATCAATATCTTGGCGGACCTATAAAACACTGGTTACGCTATACTTTCAATTATGTTCATCAGTTAGAAATAGGATTTACAGGGGCAAACGATGCGGGAGAACCTTTCTTTAAGGGTCGAAACAGCTTGGGATATGACTACAACAGTCTCTATCTTATGCTTCGAAATCAAGGCTGGTTAAAGTCACTTGCCATAGGGAAATACCGCGTTCGGTTGGGTATGGGACTTGTAATGAACTGCGATTATGGCTTTGGAAAGCAGATGCTTATTGCCTCTTTAGACCGCTCTTCTGCAACAATCCGTCCTCACACTTCACGTGCAGAAGCAAACTATTTGCAAGGGGTTGCAGCAACTTTTAAGTTGAACCGCCATTTAGAAGCTACCACTTTCCTCTCCTATCGCCAAATAGATGGTACCTTATGTCATGATAGTTTGGGAGCAATCTCCGCCATATCGTCCAATGGAGCCCATCGCACTACCACCGAAATGGCACACAAACACAACACCGACCAATTCGTTGCAGGAGGCCATCTGCATTATTTTCATAATGGTTTCCACGTTGGAATCACGGCGCTTTATACCGCCTTAAACCGCGAGTTGCATCCCGACACCACATTACTCTACAAACGTTGGGCCGCCACGGGTAAGAGATTTTTCAATGCGGGCATTGACTATGGATACACAGGAAGCCGACTTTGCGTGAGCGGTGAACTGGCAACAGACGCTCATCTGGCGCTTGCCACCATCCACAAACTAACCTATCGCGTGGCCAACCCTCTGCAATTAGTGGCAATTCAGCGTTTTTATGCCTACAAATACAATGGACTTTTTGCTCGAAGTTTTGCCGATGCAGGAGCCGTTAAGGATGAAAGCGGTCTATATCTTGGTGTGAACTGGAATATCAATCGTGCCTTTTCATTGCTTGCTTATGGTGATTTTGCCTACTTTGCATGGCCTAAATACGGACAATCTATAGCCGGAACACATGCCCTTGATGGCTTTCTGCTGCTCCATTACCAGCAAAAACAATTACAATGTGCCGCACAATATCGCATCAGACACCGTCAACGTGACGATGAAACGAAGTCAATGCTCATTGCACGGAATGAACATCGAGGACGTTTGAAAGTCGATTATTCTCCTGGTTCGTGGCATCTACGCACACAGGCAGACTTCACTTATGCCATGCAACAAACGAGAAGTTTTGGTTATATGCTTGCCCAAAGCATACAACGTGACTATAACCGCGTCATCATTTCAGGCACATTGGGCTATTTTCACACACAAGATTACAATAGCAGGGTATGCACTTATGAACGTGGAATGCTTTATGATTTCAGCTTTCCTAACTTCTTTGGGCATGGAATCCGTTATAGTTTTATGGCTCGAACAATGCTCAACAGCCACTTAACACTACTCATCAAAGCCGCAACAACAGATTATTTCAATCGCAATACCATTGGCAGTGGATGGCAAAAGATTGCGCATTCGGCTCAAACGGATATTCAACTGCAAGCCATTGTCAAACTTTAAACCATGCGAAACAACCTGTTACAGCGTCAAAGATGTAATTTTTCTTTCGGCTTCACCCATGATTTCTACCAACTGATCACACCACTTATCAAACTGTTCATCGGCAGGTTGGCATTCAGGATGATGCATCACATAGTCTAATGTCTGCCGAACACCTTGGTCAAAACGCATGGAAGTGTGGAAATCGGGAACTGCTTGATGCAACTTTGACAAATCAAAGACCACCGAATTTGCCTTATCTCCTAACAACGCTCCCTTGAAATCGTATTGTGGTGCCAAGGCCAACAGCGTACTCGGAACATAACATGGGCGGAACGTTACACCCAAAACGTCGGCTATTGTCTTATGAATTTGATTCCAAGTCAACACCTCTTCACTCATCACTTGATAGGTTTCGCCTACTGCATGCACGTTGCCCAACAAGCCAACAAAAGCCTTGGCAAAGTCTGTATTGTGTGTAACGGTCCATAAAGACGAACCGTCTCCTGGCATGATTACAGGCTTTCCATCGAGCATTCTCTTAATAACTTGCCAACTTCCTCGCTGCCCATGAACAGCCACGGGCACCGACTTGTTGCCATAAGTGTGGCTCGGTCGGACTATCGTTATAGGGAAACCATAGTCCCGATGATAATGATGTAACAGGTCTTCACACGCAATTTTCTCCCGTGAATAGGCCCAATAAGGATTCCGAAGCGTTGTAGACTCGGTGACAAATGGACTTGATAGCGGTTTGTTATAACACGAAGCAGAACTAATAAAGACGTATTGTTTCGTGCAATTAGCAAAGCGTTGGAAATCCTTCTCTACGTGTTCAGGACGAAAAGCAATGAAATCAACAACACAATCCCACATCATTCCACTCAACAGTTTGTCGGTTTCTGCACTATGAATATCGCCTACAAGCGTGTTGACCTCACGTGAAAAATCATGCTGTTTACCACGATTCAGTAACGTGACTTCCCACTCATCACGCGCACAAAGCAAATGCGTTACCGCACTACTAATAGTTCCTGTACCACCGATAATCAATATCTTACGTTTCATTTCCAGCCCAAATCTTTTATTGTTGATTGATATATAGCACACAAATATAATGAATCTATTATACAATGGCAAAGAGAACCCATTCTATTTCACGGAAAAAAGATTCAGCCAACCATATAGATTATATGTAGAAATGATACGCATCCCGTGATGTTTTTCCATAAAACACATTGTGAGAAGTGTGAACCAACGCCATAGGTGTTGCGATTTCTTTGTATAATCCGTCATAAAATGTTTCATTGTAACACCTATGGCGTTGAATCTCCTTGCGAATGTTTACCCGGGGTAGGCTCGTTCCTCGCCAACCCCGGGCTATCAAAGACACAACTCGTACCGAGTTGCACCATGAGGACAGTCACAATGTTAAACATATTCATTGAGTAATCATCATAATACATACGATGTCGCGGGTTGGAAATATTCATAATGACAAATACGCTCATTAGAAGATAGACATAACACCTACGGCGTTGCATGATGAGCGCATTCATCATAGTGGATATATCCATTGAACTATTGGCACATTTTGGCGTTAATTTATTTACATGTTGGCGTTAATTGTATTATGAAATGAACGTTTCAACGCCGTAGGTGTTGCGCTTTTGATAGCCCAGGGTTGCCAAACGATAGTGCAGGCTACCCTGGGCTAGCGTATGTTGTGTGTGGAGCAACGCCACAGGTGTTGCGGTTTCTTTGTATAATCCGTCATAAAATGTTTCATTGTAAGCGTGCCTTCACAGAAAAAGCTCAACACCGATGGCGTTGAATCTCCTTGCGAACGTTGACCCGGGGTAGGCTCGTTCCTCACCAACCCCGGGCTATCAAAAGAACAACTCGTACCGAGTTGAACCATGAGCGCATACATAATGGAAGATACATTCATTGGGAGATTGGCATATTTTGCTATTTACTTATTCGTATATTGGCATTAATTGTATTATGAAATGCACATTTCAACGCCATAGGTGTTACGCTTTTGATAGCCCAGGGCTGCCAAACGATAGTGCAGGCTACCCTGGGACAGCGTATGGTTTGTGGGAAACAACGCCGTAGGTGTTGCGGTTTCTTTGTATAATCCGCCATAAAAGGATTCATTATAAGCGTGGCTTCACAAAAAAAGCTCAACACCTATGGCGTTGAATCTCCTTGCGAATGTTTACCCGGGGTAGGCTCGTTCCTCGCCAATCCCGGGCTATCAAAAGAACAACTCGTACCGAGTTGCACCATGAGCGCATTTATAATGGAAGATACATTAATTGGGAGATTGGCATATTTTGCTATTTACTTATTCGTATATTGGCATTAATTGTATTATGAAATGCACGTTTCAACGCCGTAGGTGTTGCGTTTTCGATAGCCCAGGGTTGCCAAACGATAGTGCAGGCTACCCTGGGTTAATGGATGTTGTGCGTGGAACAACGCCGTAGGTGTTGCGCTTTTTCGACATTACCCACCATGAATCTCCTCGTTATAACCATGCCTTCACAAAAAAAGCTCAACACCTATGGCGTTGAATCTCCTTGCGAATGTTTACCCAGGGTAGGCTCGTTCCTCGCCAACCCTGGGCTATCAAAAGAACAACTCGTACCGAGTTGCACCATAAGGGTATACATAGTGGTATATACATTCATGGACATATTGGCATAATTTGCCAAACACCTATGGCGTTGAATCTCCTTGCGAACGTTTACCCGGGGTAGGCTCGTTCCTCGCCAACCCCGGGCTATCAAAAGAACAACTCGTACCGAGTTGCGAAGTGAGAGTATATATAATGGAAGATACATTTATTGGAATACCGGCATAAAACCTACGGCGTTGCACCATGAGCGCATTTATAATGGAATATACATTCATTGGAATACCGGCATAAAACCAACGGCGTTGCATCGTTGTGACATTCTCAATGGCAAATACATTCATGGAAATACCAGCACCAAACCTACGGCATTGCACCATGAGGGCAATCACAATATTAAACACATTCATCGAATAATCATCATAAAATACACAATGTTGTGGGTTGAAAACATTCATAATGGCAAATATAATCATTGGAATATGGCATAACACCTACGGCGTTGCACCATGAGGGCAATCACAATGTTAAACATTTTTATTAACAAATCATCATAATACCCATGGCATTGTACATTAATAACGTTCAACATTCTGAACGAACGCATTGGATAGTTATCATGAAACAAATGGTATGATGAGCTAACCCTGTTTCAAGGTGCATATCATTTCTAATTTATGATGATTCAATAACATAAATCACATTAATCCAACAGCTATAAAGGACAAAATGATTTGACATAGATTGTGCGGTGATTTGACGCTTATTACACGCTAAAATGATGCGGATTGTAATGTAAAATGATGCAAAACACGAAATCAAATCTCATTCTTTATCTACACATCTCATTAGGAAACTTATACAAGAGAATGCAAATTAAACCATAAATAACCTTATTTTTAACGTAAATATTTTGTTCTTGATTATTATTTTCCTATTTTTGTAGAAGAAGATTTCCATGCCAGCACGGACAAGAAACATTCAATTCATGTCAGCATGCGATATTATATGTAACATATACGCTAACCATTCACCCAATAATGACCTTAAAACTAAAGAAATGAAAAAGAAAGAAAACAAGAAAAAAGATAGCCAATTATCCTCCACTACCACTCGTTTTATCACGGAAGAAATGCGGTTATTGAAGATTGGTCCATGCTTTATGTCGACCGACATGCAGGAGATTGGACTCGGTCTTGTCATTGTTGGGCGCATACATCAAAGTGGAAAAATTAGTATTGCCTTTTTCCTTGTTGACTCGTTTTGCTTGGGTGTGAAAGATTGTGGTTATAAACTATATCTCAAACAAGATGAAATTGAGGACATACTAAATATGTTTTACAACTTTGATTTTAAGCCATGTTCTTATGAAGAGGCGCATAACATGATCTATGGTGCCGTGCATTTCGCCGAGAAAGGTGGTGTTAAACCCAACGAGAACTTTGAGTTGATGAAATATTTCTTGGCAGAAGACAACGCAAAGATACCTCACATTGCATATGAATTTGGTCGAAATGGAGAACATTATCTTTGTGCAAAGGACAAAGAAGAACTCAATCGGTTCCTACCCTTGCTCCAAAAGGCATTGGGAAAAGAGGTTGAATATATTATACTTGATGAAGATACAGAAGAAGAAGAAATAGAAGAATATTCAGAAAGAGAGTCAGAATACACGTTCAAAATCCCAGACTATCCACGCCAAGTGACGTTGATTCATCCATGGGTATACAAAGAACTTGCAAAAGAGTATGACAAAGGACTGCCTGACGAGCAAACCATCAGTAGGCTGTTAGACCTGCCTCACGACGAGTTAAAACACGATTTAGAACAAATTATCCTATATAAATTAGGACAGTTTCATCGTGTTCCAGTAAAGAAACAAAAGGAAGATTCGGTGGTGTTAGCAGCCGTCATCTTGCTTTCTGTAGTGGGTAACGAAGAAAGTCTTGGCTATGTGTTAGAGTGTTTGCATCAACCGGAGGTATTCTATGACTTGTATATCGGCGACTTTATTGTCGAATCAATCATGCCAACACTTTATTTCACGGGCAAAAATCAGTTAAGGAAACTCATGGAAGAGATGAAAATACCAGGTCTTTATCCTTTCGCCAAGTCGGTAATCCCTGAAGCTGTTCTACGCATTGCTATCGAAACACCCGAGAGAAGGGCTGAAGTCGTGGCATGGTTTCATGAACTTTTGCAGTTCATTATCCATGACCCACAGCATGGGGCAAGTGTTCCGCCAGTATTAGTAGGCTTGATTTTAGATGATATAATCACGCTAAAAGCTTTTGAACTCCTACCTGAATGTAAAACGATTATTAAGGAAAGACTGGCTGACGAAGATACTTTCAGCGACTTGGAAGACATCGAACAGCTGATGATTGAAGAAAAAGAACAGATGAAACTCACGTTAGACTACAGAGAAATCATTAAATGTTTGCGTGGCGAAAAAGACTCTTTCGGCGTTGGAATGAACTAAATCATAATAGAACTACAGAGATATTACATGGGAAAAACCATGAAGTAAAGATGTGATTTTCGTAAACTTGTGAAAGGAGACACCACATTTATTTCGATGATTCATCTCATCTTAAAATGACAAACGACCGTAGTGAGTCGCAAACAGAAAACAAAAGAGAGCCGGAAGAATGATTCTTTCGGCTCTCAAAGCTTTGGTTAAGAAGATTGATATGTCTGTTATTTCAGCTTGAATGTTGGTTGATCAAACGACTTTGCACTTGCTGTTGTGGGCTTAAGTCTATAGAGATAGACATTTGTTCCCATCAAATAGAAGGCTTTATACGAATCGTTTGAGAACTGAGGTGAATCAAAAGCACCAAGGATTAGCATGGCAGGCTTACCGAAAGTCAATACCGTTCCATCAAGATCTGCCACCTTTTTAGTTACTTCTTCGCTATAGTTGAACTCACCAGAGATTAGATTTGATGGTGAAAGACTAAGCTTACTTTCAGATGCTCCGACTACCGTTCCGATGTAATATTGCTTGAACTTGCCGGCAGCTTGACCAGAAGCAATAGACAAGCCAACATTATCGGCGTCGTAAATCACAGGTACTTCTACTCCAGAATTACCTACTTTAAGCACATAAGCATCGCCTTTTTTCTCTAAAGAAGCATTGTATAAGGTAGTAACCTGCTTGTTATTCTTGTCTGTTTCGTCAATCTGCAAATAATACTTACCTTTCAAATCCTTATCGAAGTTCACCTGAACGACCTTCACTTTCTGTTTACCAGCTTCACTCTCTATAGTGAATTCACCACGGCGTAGATGCCCTTCATCATTCTTTGCAGTAGTAATGGTCAATGCACCATGTTCATATTTCGGTGTAATCCAACTGTCATTTGATGACACTTTGATGCCGAAAGTGCTTACAACCTTATAGGAAACGCTTCCTGCTTCATCATCCATCACGATAGTTCCAGGCATATCTAACTGAGTGTAAGGACCGAGTTGGTCGATTGCTACCACTGTAGAGTCAACATCAGATGTCTTGATAACCACCGTAGTATGACGTGACTGCAAGTCGCGATTAGGCTCAGTTGTAACAGTAACCAATTTGCCTTTGGTTTGCGTTTTGGCCCAAGAAGCATTGGCATAAGCGTGAGTTACATTGCCTTCTACATAGATACTATCAGTACCTCCAAGTGCATCGAAGGAAGTATTAGCCTCTAACACTTTCACAGAATGCGTGTCGATGTCATTCGTTATGTCGCCTTTTTCACAGGCTGTCAATAGTGAAAGACAGCCCATGAGACAAAAAGCGTGGAATAATATTTTATTCATATTCGTTTGTTTTAAGCGTTATTGAATCTTCTTCATACCCTTTATATAAGGTATTTCGGCACTACCATTGACCTTAAGTGTTGTAGATTTGCCCACTTCATTATTGCCGTCATACTCTACAATAACGAAAGAGTCGGTGTTAAAGAACACGCCATAGCTTGGAGTAAACGTCAGATATACCCCCTGTTTTGACGTATCTTTGGCAATGTTATAACCCAACATATCAATTCGATAGTAGAAACCTCCATCGGCTAATGCCATTGCACACATCCAGAACTCATGGCCATTAGCAGCTGTATAGATGCGTTCTGGCTCCCACTTCAACGTTCCATCCTTCTCCTCATAAGTGAAAGTGAGGTGGAAATCAGGTGAAAGTCCTTCGACCTTATACGTCTTTCCATCTCCTGAAGCGACTAACTTCACAGGGATAGAAGCGTTTTCATACTCGAAGTTATAAGTTCCAAGATAGTCTTCATAGCGCATAAAGTCGGCGTGAAGTACAATGTTTGATGCCCCAGGATCAGTCGAAGTAAACGTTAGTTTGTCGTTATCATACGTGAAATGTTGTACCTGTTTACCATCTATTGTCACGGGAGATTGCAGTTCAATTCCATTCGAAGTAAAGAAGAACGGAACTTCCTTTTCATTGCCCTTATAGCTTAAACTAAACCTACGATCAGCCGAAATCTCGACATTAAACGTATCCTTTTTGTTCGTATAATAGTAATTTTGTTTAACCTCTTCAGCCACTTTCTGCATTGAAGTGACATAATTTTGCCAGTTAACATCGTCTTTCAGGCGTGTCATGACCATCTTATTATGGAACTTCTTGCCTTCAAGGAAGATGGAATCATTCGTAGTTCGCTGAATGATGAACTCGTAATCTTGGCCATGTCCATCACCATCCATCTGAGAAGGAGATGAAAGCATGTGGAAGATCTTATTGTAAGTGTTAATCGTTAACACTGGTCCCATGTCCTTGATAACATCATAACTTGATGAAGAAGTCTCTTGGGGTTGAGCTATATCGCTTGCAACTGTGACCTTACCATCCTTAAATTTCATCAGATATGTATAGCCTCCACCCTCATAATCAGCCTCAGTCCACAGATGAAGTTGCCATCCGTTGTTTGCTGATTCAAGTAGAGTGATATCAGCTTTTACAGCTTTTTCCACTCGCTGTGCAGCCGGTTCGTCAAATACAACATCGTCATCGTGCAAACAAGATGTCAGCATCAACGTCGCAAGGAGTATCTGAATACTGAATATTATCTTTTTCATAAGCTGCTTTTCTTTTAGTTTAATTTGTTCAAATCAAGTTGATTAATCTCAGAAGCCCTACGGAGTACGATGCTACGTAGCTTGTCGATATCAAGATTCCACGAATCTTTCATGTAGGAACGGATAATATCAAGCTTCGCCTGTATATAGGGAGCACCTTTCGAACCCGCTCTACGCATGAGTGCTTGCCAATCACTTGGCGATGTCGTTACATAGACAGAAAGCATCTCTGCAAAGTCTTCGATAGGCTCACTCATAGCATAAGGCGTCACGAAACCTCTCTGATTGGCTTCCCCTTGCTGTATTTGATACCAGTCACCACTTACATAATTGCCCTCAGAAATATGCTGAAAGTTCTCATCATAAGGTATCTTCTGATTCAAAATGTGGGTAAACTCGTGATGCATCGTATGGAAATAATACTCGTTTAACGTAGCATAATCTCGCAAAGTGGCATCAGTCAAGCGGTTAACCATATACAAAGTAATGACTAATCCGCCTTCAGCGGTTCCAAGAACCATGGTTCCATCTCCACTATTATAGGCCGCAGAACCAATCAAATGGATAACTCTTGGAACGTTTTCCTTAACGAAGTCTGAGCCAACGCATTCTGCATAAGCATCAAACCAAAGGTATTTCGCGATAATAGCTAACTTTGCTGACTTCGCAGAATCAGCTGGAACAAGATGGTATTTCATATCACTATAGATGTCTTCCATCTTGTATTTGAAGTCAATATTATACGGATAAGTATAATTATCAAGTAGCCATTTGTCGAAATTATCACGCTTTACGGCCTTGTTTTGAAAGATACTGTCTCCTGAAGGATTATCTTCTGAGCATGAAGCAAAGCTTAGTGACAGGATTGCTGCTAAGACTAATAAATATATTTTCTTCATCATTTACTCATTTAATAATGTTATTTGTTTCTTGGATTGGCTGGAAGTCCAGCAGTAATAACATCCTGCGGCAACTGAATTGCACGTCGTGGATCGTCTTCTTTCATTGTATCGGTGACGGCAATAACCTTTCGACTGTCATTCAAAGTACGGCGATACATTACTATTCCGTAACGCTTCACGTCCTGAAGTCGCCATCCTTCGCCCACCGTCATTATGCGACGGAGTTGTAAAATCGCTTGAAGAATTGGCTCTTGTGTTGTAGATTCAATGCTGAAAGCGGTGTGAAACTTCTTCTTCGGCGTAGGTTCTGTGGGCGTATAATAGTTTATTCCTCGATAAAAGTCTTGTATTCCAGTGAGTGTAACACTAAGATTTCCACCCGAAAAAGCCTTTACCTCTGTGTTCAAATCTTGCACTGCTTCAGCATATTTGCCTAACATTGCATTAGCTTCTGCCCGTACAAGCAACGTCAAGTCAGTCGTAAGAACAGGATATGCAGTGTGAGAATAGCCGATACGAGCCTGTATATCCGTGTATTCGAAAGCGTAAGGAATCTTATTTACGAAATACTTTGATAGGCTGTTATTATTCCATACTGTGTAACCGAAAGACGAACTACTTCCCCAAGGGCCTTGAGCTTGTAGGTCTTCTTTTTCAGAAATCAACTGACCATGAGCGTATTTAGCAGCAAAGTTGTATGGTCCGAGGTAAGCACCAGCCTGAGAAAATGCCGTTTGTATCAAGAGATTGGCCTGACTTGAGATATTAACATAGTTGTTAGGTGCCACTTGTCCGTTGCTGGAAAGACTATAGAAAGCTTTCCAATCACGTAGTTTTGCAGAAGCATCTGTACCGAGTACGCGTGTCGCATAAGCCACTGCTTTATCATATTTCTGATAGTAGAGGTTGAAAAGTGCCGCAAAAGCATAGGCCGCATTACGTGTAAAGTGGTACTTAGGACGAGCATAATTGTCCGTAACTAAAGGCAAACCTTCTTCTATATCGCGGTTCATCTGATCATAACAAGCTGCTAATGTGCCCCTTTCATACTTTGTTCCAACCTTTGTTTCAGGTGTCATTGGATAGGGAATTCCCATGGCTTTGGCAGCTGTTGTAGCATTATAAGCAACGCAAAATGTATTTGTCAATTGAAAGGCAGCAAACGCTCTACAAAGCAAAGCCTCACCTTTCGATGCCTGATATTCTTCAGTGTTGCCATTATCTTCTATTGCTTTCAATGCTGTATTGGCTGTAGACATGGCCTTATAAAAGCTATTCCATAACTGTTGTGGTGTCTCATCGTCGTCTACTTCGGTAATATCGTCCCAAGAATATGCTTGATCTTGGAAGCGACCTGCACTCGTCCAACTCGTTACTTTGAAGGCATCTGTGTTGTCAGAATACATTTCTGTGAGCAACGCGGCATTGCGTTCAGGATATGCAGAAACAAGGAATTTCTGCACCTTCTCCTTACTATTAAGCTCCATTCTGTTGTCAGGGAGCTTGTCAAGATAATCATCACATGAGCTAAAGCCCAACGAAACAGCAGCCAATGAGATGTATATATAAATCTTCTTAATGTTCATAACCATAATTTTTCTATGTTTATAATCCTAATTTTAACGTCATTGTGAACTGGCGAGGGATAGGAGCTGCAACACCACCAGCATTAACAAACTCAGGATCTTGACCGTTAAGTTTCTTATCTGCATAGATAAGGAATAGGTTTGTTGCCTGGAGTTTCAATGAGAGATTCGTGAAAGGAGTAGCTTGAAGCAATGTTCTTGGGAACTCATATCCCAAAGAAATCTCCTTCATTCGAACGAAATCACCTTTAGCAGTGCGGTTGCTGGTGTAGTTATAAGCATTATATGCGATTCTCAAATTACTGTCGTCACGATAATCGCGATAGGGTAATATTCCGGGAACAGAGGTTCTTTTCTCATCACCGGCCATTGTCCAACGGTTCTTAAACTCTTTAGTCATCGCTGTAAGGTCGTTATATCGCGCGCTGAAAACAGGGTCAAGACGAACAAAACTGCCAAAAGAGTAAGTCACAAATACATTAAGTCTCCAGTTCTTCCACTTCAATTCATTTCCTAAAGAGCCTGTAACAGTCGGCTCAGTTGGGCCTTCATAGATAAGATAACTATTATCCGTTCGGTTCTGGAAATTTATATTTGTAGAGGTCAACTGACCATTTTCGTTCAGATAAGTAGGTATACCATGGTCGGTAAGTCCTTGGAATGGCATAGAGAAGATAGCGCGATGAGGATATCCTTCCATTGTAAATCCACTACTTGCTTCACCACTTATGAGATCAATGGTACGCGCATGACTCATCAACGACGTTACTTTTGTCGTTACATGTGAATAAATAAGGTTAGTTATCCACGTGAAGTCGCGATTCCGGATGTTTGTCGTTTGAATTGAAAGTTCCTGACCTTGTGACTTCATTGAAGCCGTATTGGCATATCGAACAACTTGTCCACCAATACCTTGTGTTGCAATCGGACCAATCAAATCAAAGTTATTACGCCAGAACAAGTCAAAAGTTACATTGATTCGGTTATTCAAGAAGCCCAACTCTGAACCGATATTAAACTCATGTTTCTTCTCATACGTGAGCTCAGAGTTCTCTAATTCGCTAATCTCTATACCCGTTTCTTTGTCTGTTCCGAATATTCTGTACGGCGTATATGACTTTAAGATTACTGTTGAATTTGTGTAAGTAGAAGGTCCTGGGTCTGCCGTGAGCGAATAAGATGTACGCAACAACGCATGTGTTAGCACATTCTTAAATGTATTTTTGAACCAAGGCTCCTCGCTTGCATTCCAACTTCCCGAGATATTCCAAGTCGGAAGCCAACGTGCACTGCGGCTTCTTCCAAGGCGGTTTGTACCTTCATAGCGGTAAGTACCCGTCAAGTTATAACGCTGTTTATAAGAATATGTGCCCGTAGCAAAGAAAGCTGCCGTGCGGTTATGAGTGTTATTAAGTGAATAGTAGACTGCATTATCATCAATGTTCTTTTTGAAGAACTGATAGATATAGAATGGAATTTCACCTCCATCATACTGCATACCGACGCCATTAAAGTAAGTACGCTTACGATCTACATTCGAAACATCAAGTCCTCCCAATACATTCAGACTATGAACTTGGTTGAAAGTGTGTGTGTAATTAGCCGTTGCACGAACATCCCAGCTTATTTTCTGCAGGTCAGTCTTATGATAAAAACCTCCACTTGGCAACACAGAGATTGGCAATGCATAAGGATTTGTCGGATCTTTATAAAGATAATGGTTTGCATCTCGAATGATAGAGTTATCCATTGCACGATAAGCCTGTGCCTGATTTGAGTGCTCTGTTATCTTATGTTCTTGCGAAGAAGTGTCATACTGCACTGCACCTATCAACGATAATCGCAGATCTTTGACTGGCTTATAAGCCATTTCAGCCTGGAATTTCGTGTTCAACACATTCATATCTATCTTGTTATTCTCCAACTCATTAAGGATATTGAAGGGCGCATAGTTAGCATGATAGTATGTGTTTGGGTCGAGAGCACGAGACGTATTCAATGCATATGAGTAAGGGTTGATATCAAATTCACGCTTCACTTGACCGCTAACAACGTCTACATCCTGTGCCAATGTTCCCGGAGCTTGCTGCTTTCGATAAGAAGCCGAAGCCAACAAGGTGAGTGAAAGATTATCAAGTAGATGATGAGTAGCATTGAAGTTTGCGGTATAACGCTTCACTTTTGAGTCTTTATACCAACCCGGATCATTCATAAACGACATAGAAACATAATAGTTTGACTTTGCCGTTCCACCACTAAGACTTACAGAATGATTCTGCATCAGTGCGGAAGAGAAGAGTTGTTTGAACCAGTTTGTGTTGCGCATTTCAGCACTATGTAGATAAGAATCACGTGCTTCCTTTGTATTGGCCAAGCCAAACTGGCCCGTCTTTGGATTAAAAGTGTTGATGAGTTCATACATCTTTCCATATACACCATAGTCACTTCCGTTCAACACATCAGAGAGATTGAGCCATCCTTTGTCTTGCATCTCCTGATAGATTCCCATTTGTTCTTGTGAATTTAAGATATTAAACTGACCATAAGTAGGAATCAAACGCGACGTAAACTCACCTGTATAACTTACATGAGCCTGTCCCGAACGTCCCTTCTTTGTAGTGACTACGATGACACCGCTCATGGCACGGGCACCATAAATAGATGTAGCTGAACCATCTTTCAATATCTGGAAGCTCTCAATATCATCTGAGTTCAGACCTGCTATGGCTGAAGAAATCAATGTTTCTGCATCACCTGATGACAAAGCATCGGCGCTAATGTCGGTGATATCCTCTTGAACGACACCATCAACAACCCATAATGGTTTTGAGTTTCCATAGATTGAAGTTGCACCACGCACATGAATCTTTGGCGCAGTACCAAAGGTTCCCGACACGTTTTGCACGCTTACACCAGCCGAACGGCCTTCAAGTGAGCGACTAACATCGGCCATACCGCCTATCAAAGCATCGCTTGCTTTAATCTGATCGGCTGCACCGGTGAACATACGGCGGTCCATATTCGACACACCTGTTACCACAACCTCGTTCAATGTCGCATTGTTCGGGGTCAAAACAACCTTCATGTTCGCCTTAGGATTAAGCGTCTGAGCTTGCATTCCAATGTAGCTGATGACAACTTTCTTACCATTTGGCACCGAAAGTGAGAACTTTCCGTCTGCATCTGTCACTGTACCGACCTTAGAACCCTGCACAATTATCGAAGCACCGATAATGGGTTCGTTGTCTTCTGACGAGATAACTGTTCCGGAAACTTGTGTTTGTGCCACCGCAAAACCTATGCTTAGGAAGAGCGAAGCCAAAAACATCACGAGTCTTTTTTCCATAAATTCTCTCTCTTAAATTAATAAATTATACAACAATACAATTACTATTATCTTTAAACATTAAACATTTTTAGAGAAGGTTACACCTTACTCTTAAAGCAGAGAGCACCTCATGAGGGCACATTCTCTATTTATTTAATTAATCATCTCCAGTTGTACTCTATTTAACTAAACTGTTAATGGTTTTATATTAAGTTTTAATAAAATAAAATGAATAAAACATTTATTTGCAAATACAAAAGTAATGATTTCTCATATAACTACCAAATATTTATAATAAAAAATCATTTTTAATCAACTTTTGGATATAAACATCTCGTTTTTTGGTTATATTAATTACATATTGTTACATATATTAAACTCTAATGCAAATCCAACTACGTTGCATAAGATATTGAATAATTAACAAATAAGATAGGCGAAATAACCTATTTCCGTAAAAACGAGGACACAATACGAAACACTCTGCAAACCAACCCGTTTCATTCAAGTCTACAGAAAGCAATAAACGACAAAACAAAAAGCGTCAAACCACCGCGCAATCTGCCTCACTTCATCGCATGAAATACGTCTAATTGCAAGACCATTTGCATCAAATCATTTTGTTATTTGTTATGAATGAAAAGAATACGGGGATGAGCATGAATCACCATAATTGAATAATTGTTCGCAAAAATGAGTTTTATTAATTGTCAATACCATGTGTATTATGATGATTTTTCGATGCATGTGTTTGGCAATATCAATGCCCTCACGATGCAACGCCGAAGGTGTTGTGCCAATATTCTAATGATTGTATTTGCCATTATGAATATTTCCGGCACGCAACATCGTGTGTATTATGATGATTTTTCGATGCATGTGTTTGACATTATAAATGCCCTCATGGTGCAACTCGGTACGAGTTGTGCTTTTGATAGCCCGGGGTTGGCGAGGAACGAGCCTACCCTGGGTAAACGTTCACAAGGGGATTCAACGCCATCGGTGTTGAGCTTTTTCTATGAAGGCACGCTCATAATGAAACATTTTATGGAGGATTACGCTTAGAAAGCGTAACACCTATGGCATTGTTCCCCACGAACCATACGCCAACCCAGGGTAGCCTGCACTATCGTTTGGCAACCCTGGGCTATCAAAAACGCAACACCTACGG
>QWCT01000577.1_pt1 | contig 23293 bp, 22 predicted proteins | sample 1972681 | NCBI WGS metagenome assembly QWCT01 (sample SAMN09866701, study PRJNA288562) | Human oral metagenome isolate pre3_saliva, whole genome shotgun sequencing... | isolation source: mouth | host: Homo sapiens | place: USA: California | reverse complement strand
TAAAGTCGATCGGTGTCAGCTGGACCGTCCGCTGCTTGCCCGTGAGGCGCAGGTGGAGGACGATCAGGGTGACACCGATCAGGAGCTTAAAGACCGTCATTTCGAAACCATGAAGATCGAACATGAGACCAGTCTATTGGCATGTGGGGACGTGGTTTGGCGTGGTGTGATTAATTCGTCGGATCCGCGTCGATAGCTCCCTGGATGTCGTTGAAGAGCAGATTGGAGATCTCGACCTGCACCGTCTCAACCTTCGGCACGTCGCGCAACAGCAGCGGGTCATCCGCGGAGGTCTGGAGGGCGAGGGTTCCGCAGCCGAAGAATCGGTCGTCGAAGTTCTTTTCGATCTGAATGTCGGAGATGCGGGTGAGCGGCAGGTCGTGACCGGTGCGCGTGAAGACGCCAGTGCGGGTGATGACTCGCTTCGTCGTGACCGTGTAGGTGGTCGACGACCACTTGATCCACGGAATGACGATGAGGGGGATCGACAGGATCGCGACCGCGATCCAGATCGTCGCGAGCGCCCAGTAGCGCGCGTTCTCGGGCACGAAGAATGAGCCGACCGCGGCGGCGATGACGAGGAGGGACTCGACGATGAGAGCGGGCAGCAGCTTCTTAATGTGGGTGTGCATGTGGCGGACGACGATCTCGTCCTCGCTGAGGAGCTTCTGTGACAATGCCATGGCACTATCATGCCAGATTCAGCGGGCCTGTGAGGGCACCCGCTTCGTCAGCCGGCGACTCAGCGAGGCCTGCGGTGCGTTCCCACGATGTCTGTGTTCACGATGCCGATCGCCGCCATCAGCGCGAGCATCGTCGTGGGACCCACGAATTTAAAACCGCGACTCTTGAGGTCGGCCGCGAGAGCCACCGACTCCGGCAACCGTGTGGGGACCTCCTCGCCGCTGTGCGGGCGTGGATCGCAGGTGGGACGGTACGACCACACGAGCTCTCCCAGATGGGACGGGCCGTCGATTGTGGCGGAACCGAGTCTCATCGCGACCGTCGCGCGAGCGTTGGTGACCGCCGCCTCGATCTTGCGGCGGTTATGAATGATCCCGGGCGCGCTCATGAGACGATCGACGTCCTCGCTTGTGAGCACAGCGACGCGATCAGGAACAAATCCGTGAAACGCCTGCCGGAATGCCTCCCGTTTGGCCAGTACGGTGCGCCATGAGAGACCAGCCTGGAAACCCTCCAAGACGAGACGTTCGAAGACGCCGGCCTCGTCGTGGATGGGCAGCCCCCATTCGGTGTCGTAGTAACCGCGTAACAGCTCGTCATGGGAGGCCCACGTGGGCCGGATGAGTCCGTCATCGCACAGGGTGAGTCCGGAGGCTAGGGGGAGAACCGCGGATTGGGTGAGTGTTGTGTCCATGTGTCGATCCTGCGTGCATGGTGGTCACCGGTCAAGGGGCGCCGTGACGCTTGTGGATAACGACGCCGGTTGAAACGTGCCTGTGGATACGTGCCAGGGGAGTGCAGGTATGGGTGTGGCCCGCCCCCACGAAGGGAAGCGGGCCACGCACCTGAGCGTGATCAGCGACGGCGCTTTTCGCGCACGCGCACCGAAATCTGGATCGGCGTGCCGGCAAAACCGAAAGTCTCGCGCAGGCGACGTTCGATGAAGCGGCGGTAACCGGGATCGAGGAAGCCAGTCGTGAAGAGCACGAAGCGTGGGGGCTTGCTGGAGACCTGTGTGCCGAAGAGGATGCGGGGCTGCTTGCCGCCGCGCAGCGGGTGGGGGTGTGCGGCGACGAGCTGGCCGAGGAAGGCGTTGAGCTGACCGGTGGGGATACGGGTCTCCCAGCCTTCGAGCGCGGTGTCGAGTGCGCGCACGATGCGGTTGGTGTGCCAGCCGGTCTTCGCCGCCAGGTTGATGCGCGGTGCCCACTGGATCTGAACCAGCTCGCGCTCGAGCTCGTTCTTGATCTCCTTCTGGCGGTCTTCGTCGACGAGGTCCCACTTGTTGGTCACGACGACGAGCGCGCGGCCCGCGTCGATGACCTGCTGGACGACGCGCACGTCCTGCTCGGTCAGCGGCGTCGAACCGTCGATGAGGACGAGGGCGACCTCGGCCTTTTCGATCGCGGCCTGGGTGCGAATCGACGCGTAGTAGTCCGCGCCGGTGGTGCGGTGCATCTTGCGGCGGATACCCGCGGTGTCGACGAACCACCATGAGCGGCCATCGAGCTCGATGAGCTCGTCGACGGGGTCGCGCGTGGTGCCGGCAAGCTCGTTCACGACGACGCGCTCGCCGCCCGCTAGCGCGTTGAGCAGGGAGGACTTACCGACGTTGGGGCGACCAACAAGCGCGACGCGACGGGGGCCGCCGGAGGGCAGGGCAGAGGCAACGGCCGACTCGGTCGGCAGAACCTCCATGATGGCGTCGAGCAGGTCGCCCGTTCCGCGCCCGTGCAGCGCCGAGATCGGGTAGGGCTCGCCGAGGCCGAGGCTCCACAGGTAGGCTGCATCGGCCTCCTGCAGGGGAGAGTCCACCTTGTTGGCGGCCAGGATGATCGGCTTCTTCTTCGCGCGCAGCATCTCGACGATGCGCTCGTCCGAGGCCGTCACGCCAACGGTCGCGTCGAGAACGAGGACGACGGCGTCGGCCAGGTCGACGGCGATTTCGGCTTGCTCTGCGACGGAGCGATCCAGGCCCTTGACGTCGATTTCCCAACCGCCCGTGTCGACGAGCGTAAAGTCGCGACCCGCCCATTCGGCGGGGTAGGACACTCGGTCACGCGTCACGCCGGGTGTGTCCTGGACGACGGCCTCGCGGCGGCCGAGGATACGGTTGACCAGGGTGGACTTGCCGACGTTGGGGCGGCCGACGACAGCGAGCACGGGCAGGCCCGCCGCCACATCGTCGAAGTCCGCGAGCGCAGACTCGCCCGCCAGGAGCGCCAGGTCCTCCTCGTCCAGGTCGAACTGGTCAAGGTTGGCGCGCATGAGCCGGGCGCGGGCCTCGGTCTCCTCGTCGCTCAGTTCGATCGCATCGGACGAGGCCACCTCCGCGTCCGCGATGTAGTTCTCGGCGGCGTCCGCGTCGAATTCGGCGGTCGCGTCGGGCTGGTTATCAAAGTCATTCACCCGCCCAGTCTACGGCGTGGCGCGCCGCAAAGGCCCGATGGGGGCCCCTGCGGCGCGCCAGTTCACAGCTTCGCAGCGTTTATTCGTGCGAACGAACGTCTCCGGCGAGCACTTCGGCGGCGACGGGTACATCGTTGTATCGGTGGTGGATCCCCTGGATTTCCTGGTACCACTCGGCACCCTTGCCCGTGATGATGACTGTGTCGCCAGGCTCAGCAGCGAGGATCGCGCGTCGCACGGCGTCGCGGCGGCAGGTCGTCACCTCGGTAACGTCCTCCATGCCCGGACGCACGGATGCGATGCCGCGCAGCAGGTAGTCGCGGATTTCCTGCGGGTCCTCGGTGCGCGGATTCTCGTCCGTCACCCACAGCACGTCGGCCTCGCGTGCGGCGATCTCGGCCAGATGCTCACGCTTTGTCGCGTCGCGGTCGCCGTCCGTTCCAAAGACGACGACGACACGGCCGGGGGTCAGCTCGCGGGTCGAGCGCAGGGTCCATTCGAGAGCTTCTGGCGTATGCGCGTAGTCGACGATGACGAGCGGCTGACCGCCGGGCGTCGGGTTGACCTTCTCCATGCGTCCCGGGATCTGGGGAGCATCCTCGATCGCTGAGATCACGTCCGTAAGGTCGATGCCGAGACTCACAGCGCTGACGATCGCGACGGCGGTGTTCTGAATATTGACCTCACCCAGGATCGGCATGGCAACGCGGTGCCCGGTGCCCGACGGGTCGACGAGGGTAAACACGGTGCGTCCGATCGTCTGATCGGGTGTCACATCGCGGACCTGCCAGTCGGCGTCTTCCTCCGTCAGCGCGGACACCGTGGTGACCGGAACGGTGGCCTGCTGCGCGAGACGACGCCCCCATTCATCGTCCACGCACACGACGCCGCGGCGTGAATGCTCCGGGGTGAACAGGAGGGCCTTCGCCTGGAAGTAGTTCTCCATGTCGCCGTAGTAGTCCAGGTGGTCGTGCTGGAGGTTTGTAAACGCAGCCACGTCGAAGACGATGCCGTCGACACGGTGCAGGGACAGCGCGTGCGCGGACAGCTCGATGATGCCGGCGCCGCACTCGTACTCTTCGGTCGCCGCCAGGATGCGCGCGATGACGGGGGCCTCGGCAGTCGTACGCACGGCCTCGAAGGAGATCGGACCGACATGGGTCTCCACGGTGCCGCATAGTGATGCCTTCGGGAAGCGCGAGGCGATCGCGGCGCGCATCAGGTACGAGGTTGTGGTCTTGCCGTTCGTGCCGGTGACCGCCATGGTCGTCAGGCGCGTGGCAGGCGATGCGTACACGTTGGCGCACAGCGCGGGGACGACGGCGCGCGGGTCGGCCACTTGAACGACCGGAACGCCCAGGCCTCGTTCGAAGGCCTGCGTGCGGCCCTCCTCGTCCGTCAGCACGACGCTCGCCCCGGCCTCGATTGCCGCGTGTGCGAAACGAATGCCGTGCTGCTTGAGGCCGGGGATCGCGACGAACATCCACTCGGACTCGCAGTCGTCGGACGACACGGTGACGCCGCGCAGGCTGAGAGGGGACTCGGCAATCTGCGCAAGTGAGCCATCGGCGCCGTAGAAACCCTGGATGTCCAGGCCTTCGAGGGCGGTCGTCAAAGAGACCGGCGCGATCGTGGGACGAATATCAGTCACTGAAGTCATGGGTCTACTCTAGTTCGTCGTGACGGCGGCGCGCCCCACACATACCGACGGTGACACAGTAGGATAGGGGTCATGCAGATTTTGACACGCAACGAAGCAACCCATCGCGCTGCCCATCTTCACGTCTCCGCCATCGACGTCGTTGTCGATCTTCGAGACGCCAAGGACACCACGAAGCCGACCTATCCCGTGACGTCGACGCTGACGTTGACGTCGGATGAGGAGCGCACCTTCATCGACATCGCTGGCGAGGTGAGCGAGGTCCTCCTCAACGGCGAACCCCACGCGTTCGACGACGACGAAGACCGCGTGTGGGTCGGTGGCCTGCCGGTAGGGCAGACAATCACCCTGGAGGTTCGCGCCCTCGCGCATTACTCGCGCAGCGGTGAAGGCCTGCACCGCTACACCGACCCCGAGGACGGTGAGGTCTACCTCTACACACAGTTCGAACCCAACGACGCTCACCGTGCGTGGCCGTGCGTGGACCAGCCGGACGTGAAGCCCGAATGGACGTTCCACGTCATCGCCCCCGCCGGCTGGGTCGTCTCTTCCAACGGAGTTGAAACGGCCGTCGAGGCCGTGGATGACTCGGGTGCGCTGCGCCACGACTTCACGGCGACCCGCCCGCTCTCCAGCTATATCACCGCGATCGTTGCCGGCCCCTGGGCCGTCATTGAAGGCGGCACCTGGAGCGGTGGCGCGTCGGATGGCGGACACGCCGAGCTGCCTCTGCGCCTGCTGTGCCGCCGCACCCTCGCTCGCTACCTCGACTCCGAGGACGTGTTCGAGGTGACGCGCGCCGGCCTGGACTTCTTCCACGAGCGCTACGGCGTGACTTTCCCCTGGGGTTCCTACGACCAGGTGTACGTGCCCGAGTACAACCTCGGTGCCATGGAAAACCCGGGGTGCATCACCTTCAACGAAAACTACATTTCGCGTTCCACTCCCACCTTCTCTGAGCGCCAGCGCCGCGCGAACACGACGCTGCACGAGATGTGCCACATGTGGTTCGGTGACCTCGCCACGCCCTCGTGGTGGGATGACCTGTGGCTCAAGGAGTCCTTCGCCGAAAACCAGGGTGCCAGCGCGATCGCGACTGCGACCCGTTACGTCGGTGAATGGGCGAACTTCGCGATGAACCGTAAGATCTGGGCCTACACGCAGGACGAGATGCCCACGACCCACCCGATCGCCGCCGATATCCCGGACGTCGCCGCCGCGAAGACCAACTTCGACGGCATCACCTACGCGAAGGGTGCCTCCGTTCTCAAGCAGCTGGTCGCCTGGGTGGGGGAGGACGCCTTCTACGAGGGCGCGCGCCGCTACTTTGCCGAGCACCAGTTCGGCGCGACCAACCTGCAGGACCTGCTCGTTGCGCTGGAGGGTGCCTCGCGCCAGGAGCTGTCCTCGTGGAAGTCCGCGTGGCTGGAGACGTCGGGCCCGTCGACCCTGTCCGCCTCATGGGTCACGGACAGCGTCGGTTCGATCACGGACTTCACGCTCCATCAGAGCGGAGAGGCATGCAACGGCGTGCTGCGCCCGCACCGCGTGACCGTGTCCACCTGGCGGGTCGCCGCCGGAGCCCTCGAGCGCACGCACATCTTTGACGTCCGTATCGACGGTGAGAGCGCACCCATCGACCCCGAAGGAGTCCTCAGCGTCCCCGGTGGCGCGGCTTCCGCGGACCTCGTCGTCGTCAACGACGATGACCTCACCTACGCGATCTCGCGGCTGGACGAACGCTCGACCGACGTCGCGCTCGCGTACGTGGGCACCGTCGACGCGCCGATCACCCGCGCCGTCATCTGGGCGTCGTTGTGGAACGCCGTGCGCGACGGTCTGCTGGATCCTCGCCGTTTCGTCATCGCTGTGCTCACCGCGGTCCCCGCCGAGACCGAGCCTGCGATCCGCGACCGTCTCCTTCTCTTCGTCGCCGAGGCGATCTCCTCCTTCCTGCCGGGCAGCGCCCGCGCAGAGGTCCACGAGCAGGTGCTCGCCACGACGATTCGGCTCGCGCGCGAAACGCAGGACTCCGATGCCTGGCGCTCGTACACGCGAGCCTTCATCGCCGAGTTCGGCGCCCGCGGCGGCGAGGAATACGAGACGACTGTGCGCGACTTCGCGGCTAGCGATAACCCCGATATCGCCTGGCGGGCGCGCCGCGCCCTGGCAGCACGGGGCCTCGTCGACGAGGAAGCCATCGAGGCATGGCGCAGCGCCGACGGCTCGGGAGAGGCCGCGCGCATGAGTGTTGAGGCTCTTGCGTCGCTGCCGACCGAAGAGGCACGCGCCCGGGCCTGGGAGTCGGTGTTCTCCGATTCCTTGTCGAACGACCACCTGACCGCGACCCTGGCGGGCCTGCAAGCCTCGTCGTGGGAGGGAGAGTCCGGTGTCGGCGCGGCGGTCGAGCGAATGATCTCCTACTGGGAGACGCACACGATTGGCATGGCGCTGCGCTACGCCAACGGCGTGCTGGCCGTCGGCGTCGACGTCGACCGTGATGGCAGCGTCGAACGATCTGTCGGACTGTTGCGTCGCTGGACCGACGAACATCAGGATGCCCCTGCGCAGCTACGCCGCATCGTCGTCGAGCACCTCGATTCCTTCGAACGCGACGAGCGCGTGCAGCGTCGCTGGAGTTCCGGCCAGTGACGCAGCTGGGACATCGAGGCACGGAGGCGGGGGAGGAGCACGACGCTGCTCCCCAGGCCTCGTCCGTGGACCCTGCGGCCTCGATGTCCCTCCTGACGTCGCTCCTGGCTAACCCCCTTGATGCGGGATACGAGCACTACCGCGAGGATCACGGTTCGCGGCCCGCTGGACTCTTGAGCCGCGTTGCTGTCTTTGCCGTGGCCGTTGCGCTCGGCTTTGGCTCGGTCATCGCCATTCATTCGTTGCGTCATCCTGCCAACGACGTGAAAGCCGACCTCAAGGAGCAGGCTGGCGCCCGGTCGCACACCGTCGAGGAATTGAGCGACGAGGTGCAATCGCTCGGCCGTGCAATCGATGACCTCTCGCAGTCGGGTGCCCCGGTGGCCATCGACGGTGCGCGCGACCTGACGACAGCCACTCGCCCAGTGAGCGGGCCCGGTATCATCGTGACTCTCACCGATCGCAGTGGCCCGGGTAAGGGCAGCGGCGCAGTACGCGACCAAGACGTCGCGATGGTCGTGAACGCTATGTGGGCTGCCGGTGCGGAAGCGATTTCGGTGAACGGTCAGCGCATCGGTCCAAAGACTTTTGTGCGCACAGCGGGCTCGGTGATTCTCGTCAACGTCACGCCGGTGTCCTCTCCCTACGAGGTTATGGCCATCGGGGATTCAAATGCGCTGTCCGTCGCGCTCGTCCGCGGAGCCACTGGCGACTATCTGTCCGCCGCCCAATCGGTCAGTGGGATGAGCGTGAGTTCAAAGGTCTCGCAGACCCTCACGATGGAAGCGCTGACACCGACTTCCTCTGAGTACGCTCAACTGCTGGACACACAACACGAAGGAGGCACTCAATGATCGCCGTTATTGGATTGATCATCGGTATTGTTCTCGGCGTCCTACTCGACCCCACCGTGCCCGCATGGCTTGCCCCGTTCCTTCCTGTCGCCGTCGTCGCCGGCTTGGACGCTCTGTTCGGTGCAGGACGAGCGTGGCTGGAGGGACGCTTTGCCGACCGTGTTTTCGTCACCTCGTTCTTCTGGAACGTCGTGGTGGCGTGCCTGCTGGTGTTCCTGGGAACTCAGCTGGGTGTTGGCTCCGCGATGACGACTGCCGTGGTCGTCGTGCTGGGTATTCGCATTTTCTCCAACACCGCGTCGATCCGGCGTCTGCTCCTGAAGGCCTGACATGAGCGAACAGACTCCCGATTCCACCACACCCGTCACCGATGCGAAGTTAGCTCCCCGTGGGCACGGCGTGCATCGTGACACGCGCAGTGGACGGCGCCTGTGGGCGCGGGCGCGGCAGGCATTTTTCGCGCTCCCGCGTGGCCTGCATGTCGTCATGCTCGTTATCTTCATGATCCTGGGATTCGCGCTCGCCACGCAGGTGCGTGCGCAGCGATCGGACCCTCTCGAAGGCCTGTCCGAACAGGAGCTGGTGACGGTGCTGGATGAACTGGGCACTCAGGAACAAAACCTGCGCACGCGGCGCGGGGAATTGTCCAGTGAACTCGATGAACTGCGCAGTGCCGCTGACGAGGCTGATGCCCGGGAACAGGCGGCACGCAAGGCCGAAACGCAGGCGCAGATTGCGGCGGGGACGGTTCCGGTGCACGGCCCTGGCGTCACGGTCTCGGTCGTCGACGCCGGCTCGAACCTTTCATCCACGCAGTTCGTCATGACCCTCGGCGAGCTGCGCAACGCCGGTGCCGAGGCTATCGAGCTTAACGGTATTCGCCTCTCCACGCGGTCCTCTTTTACCGGCCAGGCCGGCTCCGTCGTGGTCGACGGCGTCCCGATCTCGTCGCCCTACACGTGGAAGGTGATTGGGGAGTCCCAAACGATCGCGACTGCGCTAGACATTCAGGCTGGTTCTGCCGCTCAGATGCGCGCAAAGGGTGCGACTGTGGCGATCACTCCCTCGAGCGACGTTACGATCGAGTCGATTGCTACTCCCCGCCAGCCGCAGTTCGCAACCTACCAGTGAGGTCCCGGCCTATAATCAGTGGGGTAGTCACCGTGCCCGCGCTTGTCGGATGGTGAACGTTTACACTTAATGCAGTCCCTGAAATGATTCTTTGGAGCGCACAATGTCCGACAACCAGCCGTTCGACCCGACCGCAACCTCCATCTTCGGCCTCGCGCCTGTGACGGAGGACGTCGAGGAGGCCCCCGTTGCTCTGTCCGCTCGCGATCGTGAGGCCGTCGAGGCACTGCCCGCTGGCTCCGCGCTTCTTATCGTCCAGCGCGGCCCGAACACGGGCGCGCGTTTTCTCCTCGATCCGGAGGTGACGAACGCCGGCCGCTCGCCCAAGGCCGACATCTTCCTGGACGACGTGACGGTGTCGCGTAAGCACTGCCAGTTCATCGCCTCCGAGGGCGGTCACATCGTGCGCGACTCGGGTTCGCTGAACGGAACCTACGTGAATCGTGAGCGCGTCGATTCGATCGCTCTGCGCGCCGGCGATGAGGTGCAGATCGGCAAGTATCGCCTGACCTACCAGCCGTCGACCAAGCAGGCCTGACGTGTGCGCAGCTCTCGCACGTGAGCGTGAGGTTGCTTCCGGTTCGGAAGCAACCTCTTGGCCGCATGACGCGGATCATTCGCCGGAGCTGTCGATTGGCCGCGTCGTCGATGCCCTGAAGGGTGAGTTCCCCGCGATCTCGCTGTCGAAGGTGCGCTACCTGGAGAGCGAAGGCCTGGTGTTTCCCGCGCGTACCGGGTCTGGTTATCGCAAGTATTCGGCGGCCGACGTCGAGCGACTGCGCTATGTCTTGACGGAGCAGCGCGACTCTTTTACCCCGTTGAGCGTGATTCGCGCGCAGCTTGATGCGCTTGATGCCGGGCACGAGCCGGCGAGGCGTCGGGTTGCGCAGGTTGTGTCCTCCGAGGGACAAACCGTGTCGCTGGGTGGGCGCCGAGCCATTCCCGCCGCGGACCTGTCGGACCTGACCGGCGTGGATATGGACACCCTCGAACGATATACGAGGCTGGGGCTGGTCACGCCTGACTTGGCCGGTTACTTTCCGGCTCGGTGCGTGCAGGCTGTGTCGACCATCGCGCGTCTGGAGTGTGCGGGAGTGGACGTGCGGGTACTGCGCGCCGTCCGTCAGGGTGCGGAACGCAGTGCGGACATTATTGATCAGACCGTGTCTTCCCAGAGGGGACGAGGCCGGGGCGCGGATCGTGAGCGTGCGCGCGCCCGTGCGGTTGAACTCGGCGACCTGTTTGCCGAATTGCATCGGGATATGCTGGCGGTGGCGGTGTCATCGCTCGCGGAGGACGGAGACTAAGTCTCATGTTCAACATGAAGGTTAGACTCGCCGGCTCGGTCATTGACCGAGCGTCGCTGGTGCTTTACCGTAGTCATGTTCTCATCAAGAATTACCTGCAAGGAGCCCACGAGTGAGCGCACAAGCGAACGCAGCAAGCCGGCAAGGCATGCTGTTTGGCGACCCCCTCGAGGGGCTCGATACGGACGAGGTGGGCTACCGCGGTCCGGTTGCGTGCACCGCAGCTGGCATCACGTACCGTCAGCTCGACTACTGGGCTCGTACCGGCCTCCTTCAACCGTCGATCCGCGCCGCGCGCGGCTCCGGCTCGCAGCGCCTGTACTCCTTCCGCGACATCCTCGTCCTGAAGGTCGTCAAGAAGCTCCTGGATGCTGGCGTTTCTCTCCAGCAGGTCCGCGTTGCAGTCTCGTCGCTGCAGAACAGGGGAGTGGACGATCTGGCTTCGATCACGCTGATGAGCGACGGTGCTTCGGTCTACGAGTGCACCTCCACCGATGAGGTTATTGATCTCCTTCAGGGTGGCCAGGGCGTGTTTGGTATCGCCGTTGGTCGCGTGTGGCGTGAGGTCGAGGGATCGCTCGCTGAGCTGCCCCTCGAGCGCTCCGAGTCCGTTTTCGTCGATGAGCTCGCCGAGCGTCGTCGGTCGAAGCTGTCAGCTTCCTGACACGCGAATCAATCGTAGAAGTGGGGTCCAGGCTGAGTGCCTGGACCCCACACTGTTGCGCCGCCCGCGCGACGCCGGCGGTTAGCGGCGTCCGAGCGGACGCGTGACGGTGTAGGCGGCGTCCACATCCGTGATCTGAACCGTGACCATGCCGTTTTCGTCGACGATGTAGGACTCTTCGATGAGAGGGCCATCCTCGGTACGGATAACGGGAACGGCCGACAGGTCGATGTCGGAGCGACGCAGGGCGCGTTCGAAGGGAACGATGACCTCGCCGTAGGGCTGCAGGTCGCCGCGGGGCACCCCGGCCTCGTCGAAGGATGAATACTCGACGAAGCGGAAGTAGCCGATGTTGTGCGCGGCGCGGTAGCGGCGCTTGATGGTCAGGGTTTTGCCGGGGGTAAGCTCCGTGTTCGGCTCAAGGAGCGTGTCGAAGGAGATGAAGGACCCGGCCTCGCGCTCACGGAAGACACCGACGCCGCGCGAAAGCTGTTCGCGCACCGTGTACGCGGCTTCGGGGTCCGCGCCGATGGCAAGACCGATCGCGGTGGACGCCGCCGTGTGCGGAGAGCGATGCACGCGGCGACCAAAGCGCGAGCGAAGGACCCTCGCGACGAGCGGCAGCTGTGAGCCGCCACCCACGACGTAGAGGCCGGCTATGTCTCCGCCGAGCTGGCCGACGCCGGATGCGTCGGGCACCAACAGGGGTTCCATGGCCTCGATCGTTGCTTCGACGAGGGGAGTGGCGGCCTCGTAGAAGTCGGCGACTGGAATAGTCACGGGCTTGCCGTCGACGGGAACGGTGATGAACTTCGTCGAGGGGGAGAGGGTTTCTTTTGCGTCGCGAGCGTCTTCGATAAGACGCTCCCACGCCTCGTCCCCGAGCTTCCCGGAGTCGGTGCCGGCGGCCGCGGCGAGGCGGGTGGCGAGCACGAGGTCGAAATCGTCGCCGCCCATCATGTTGAGGCCGCGCGATCCCATCACCTCGTGAAGCGTGCCCGTGGCGGACACGATGGACGCGTCGAAGGTGCCGCCGCCCAGGTCGTAGACGAGGATCGCCGTGCGCTTGGAGTTGAGTGTGCCGGCGTGGCGGTGCGTGTACTCGAAGCCAGCGGCGGAGGGCTCGTTGACCATCGCAAGGACATCCCAGCCCGCGCGGCGGAAGGCCTCGAGGGTGAGGAATCGCTGTGCCGACCACGCGTGTGCAGGAATGCCGACGAGGGCTTCGAGTGGCTCCGAATCGGGCAGTGACGCGATGGACGAGTTGGTACGCAGTTGGCGCACGACGTAGCTGAGGAAACCCGTCAGCGCATCGAGGATCGAGATGCTGTGATTGCCCAGGCGCAGGGTCGAGGTGTCAGTCACCGACGGATCGGACAGCAGGCGCTTGAATGAGCGCAGGTGGGGGGCGCCCTCCCTGGCGGCATCCTCGGCATCAAAGCCGTAGACCAGGCGGTCCCCGTCAAGAGCGATGATGGACGGAACGAAATCGACCGTATCGTCATTATTGTTGACGAAAGAGACGATCGGGTAGTTCCCCCGATCGACGATAGCGATCGCAGTGGTCGTGGTGCCAAAATCAACTCCGAGTCTCATGGCACCCACACTAGCGTTTAAATAGGGGAGGTCCTAGGACGTCTCGCCGGGCGTTCCTACATTCCCCAGTAAGGCCCTGTTTACAATGGTGACAAAGAGCCAGGCGAGCAGGAAGTATGCGCATCCAGCAATGGCGTCAACCACATAATGATTGGCTGTTGCGACGATTGTCACGATGGTTAAAACGGGGTGGATGGCGAGGATGAGTCGCGCCCACCACGAGCGCCACACGTAGGTGCCGAGCATGAATGCTACCCAGACGGACCAGCCCGTATGCATGGAGGGCATGGCGCCGTAGGGGTTGGCGAGGGTGCCAAACAGCTGCGAGTAGGCCGACGTGTGCTGCGCGACGGCGTCGACAAAGCCGAACTCGGGCACGAGGCGCGGGGGAGCCAGGGGATAGGTCCAGTACGTGATGAGGGCGCCGATCGTCATGATGACGAGCGTCCATCGGGCCGTGCGATAGTGGGTGGGGGCCTTCAGCCACAAGACGACCATGGCAAACCCGGTCATGGCAAAGAATGAGACCGCGTACTGCGCCGACGCAAGCGATGCGAGCAGTGGATGGGTCGTCAGCCACGCATTCGCGGGGCCTTCGATAAACAGGCCGATGCGCGATTCGAAGGCGGCGACATCATGCGCGTGTGCGACAGCGACGGATTCAGGAGCCTTGGCTAAAAACGACAGGACCGAGTAAGCCAGGCATGCCAACGAGAGTACGACGATCTCGCGGATGCCTGGGGGGCGCTGGGTGCGTGCGTCGATATCCGTCGTCATGGTTGTAACTGTACCGCGTGGTCGGAGAGTGGTCGATAAAGAATATCGGACATAATGTACATTATCGGATCGTGGGGTGGGGTTGGGACGAACGCGCGGGAGCGTTCCGCTTGACGTGTCAGATAGAATGGACCCGTTTCATTCTTTTGTTCAGGAGGCTGTTATGGCTGACCGCGCACTGCGTGGCATGCAGATCGGTGCGAAGTCCCTCGAGTCTGAGGACGGCGTCGTTTTCGCCGACCGTTTCGTCGTTCGTTACGCGTGCCCCTCTGGTCACGAGTTCGAGGTGACGCTGTCCAGCGAGGCCACCGCGCCTGCGACCTGGGAATGCAAGTGTGGCCAGGCTGCCGAGCTCATCGGCGAAACCGTCGAGGATGAGGAAAACAAGCCCGTCAAGCCGCAGCGTACCCACTGGGACATGCTGCTCGAGCGCCGCTCGATCGAGGAACTTGAGGTCGTCCTGACCGAGCAGCTCACGGCATACCGCGAGGGTCGTCTGCGTCCCGAAGGTTCCTACCGCAAGGGCTAACGCTTCGGCAGGATCCGTCGCGCGGCCTGGGCCAGTCGGCTCAGGCCGCCTTTCGTTACCATGACGAGCTCCTCGACGAAGATCGATGAATCGAGTTTCGATTCTCCGGCCATGCGCTCGTCGAAGGTGATCGGCACTTCGGCGATGATGGCACCCAGGGAGCGCTCGAGCTCGGTCATTTCGACCTGGAATCCGAAGCCCGTTGTCGCTACCCGACCGAGGACCTCGTGATCGCGCAGGAAGGATGCGCGATGCAGCCGTAGACCCGCCGTCGCGTCGCGGACGGGTGTGCCCAGGCAAAAACGGACATAATAATTGCCTACCTTGGAGAGTGCGACGCGCTTCGCCGACCACCCGTTGATGGCACCGCCGGGAACCCAACGTGAGCCGATCACGAGATCCGGACGATCCGGGCCGGCCATGCGGCTGAGGAGCTTCGGCAGGTCGACGGGACGGTGCGAACCGTCCGCGTCCATTTGGAGAATGAACGGATATCCGTTGTCGATGCCCCAGCCCATGCCGTCGACGTATGCGGTGGCGAGACCCGACTTTGCGGGGCGATGCAAGACGTGCAGGCGTTCTTCTCCCTCACGACGAGCATCGACCCACTCCCCCGTTCCGTCCGGCGACGAATCGTCGACGATCAGGACGTGCGCGCCCGGCACATTGGCCCAGATGTCTTCCAAGATCGTCGGCAGCGTCGACATCTCGTTGTAGGTTGGGATAACGATGAGGGTGTGGTCGCCGGACGGCGACGGAGAGTAAGAAACGGATTCAGTCATGACTCACATCTTGCCGAATTTAGTGGCTGGACGCACGTCTGGCGCGCGCTGATGCGCTGATTCCTTGTCCGATAACTGTTGCGGTGGTGAGAATTGCGATGATCAGCGTCGCCACCATCACGGCACCTGGAATCCTCTCCCCCGCCAAAGCCGTCAACGTCTGCGAGGTACGAAGCGGGATGTCGGCAGCGAGCGTTGCTGCCTCCTCGGTGCCCGTGCTCGCGAGAATCGAGCCATCGGGACGAATTACGTACGAGTGGCCGGTCGTTGAGGCCTGGACGGCGCTGCGCGAATACTCCATCGCACGCATGCGCAGGAGCTGGCCCTGCTGCGCGGACTCACCCGACGAACGGAAATGGTAGTTGTTCGATGGCACGACGATGGCCTGCCCGCCGCGAGTGACGCCGTCGCCGATCACGAGGGGGTACGCCGCCTCGAAACAGATACCGGCGGCGAGGGGAACGGCACGCCCGTCACGCGCATGGATCGTCATCAGGGGAGGCTCCTCCCCCGCTTCCATATCCTTGCTGGCCTGAGCAACCTCGGTCGCGAACGAAGCGATGACGTCCCGGAAAGGAATGAACTCGCCAAAGGGAACGGGGACGTGCTTGGAGTAGCGGGTCGCCTCGTCCATTCCCTTGCCCGGTTCCCAGACCCCCAGCCAGTTCTTTACATGGTCGCGTTCGTTCAGGTTCGTGTACCCGATGAGAATGGGCGCATCGAGCGCAGTGGCCGCGCGATCGACGGCCTGTCCGATCGCCGGGAAGGCAATCGGATCGCGATCAACGGATCCCTCACCCCAGATAGCGACGTCAATCGGGCGCTCAACGACCTGTGGAGAACTCGCGAGCTCGAGGGACGCCCGCATGTTGTTATCCGTCACCTCCCCCTCGCGGCTGTAGGCCTCCGCGCCCGGGAGAGCGATGTCGCCCTGGACGACGCCGACGCGCAGCATCCCGTTCTCCGCCTGGTTGGGCAAGGAAATCGTGAGGGGCGCGACGTACGCCGCCGCGACGATGAGCACCATCGCCGGGCGCGAAAACCAGTGCTCGCGCACTCCGGCAGCGTCTCGAGCCGCAAAGGCTCGGCGCACAAGGACGGCGAGGAACACGACGACCGCGGTGATGAGCGTGGTGCCACCGTAGGGCGCGAGACGACCGAGCGGGGAATCCACCTGCGGCAAGGCAACAGAACCCCACGGAAAGCCCGACCACGGCCATCGCGAACGGGCTGCGTCGACGCCAGCCCACGTGAGGGCAAACAACGCGGCCTGCATGAGCGGTCCACGGGCCCACGCCCACAGCTGCGTCCAGCGCGCGAAGAGCACCCATGCCATCAGGAAGAGAGTCTGCACGAAGGAGAGGACGAACCAGGGAGGCGTTGAGCCTACCGCCAGAGGGATCCAATCAATGAGAGGAACCCACAAACTCATACCGAAGACGAACGTGACCGTGAGGGCGCGGGGAGCCCGGGCCTCGTCGATGCGCGACAGATACAGGGCGAGGGCGGGCACCGATAGCCACCACCAGCCCACGGGTGGAAACGACGCGTACAGCGCGAGGCCGGCGATCGCGGCGATGATGGAATCGCCGCACACGTGTGCGAACGATGCGCGCTGGAAGATGTCCTGATGCCCCACTAGCCCTCCGGTTGTCTCAAATCGTCGACCACGCAACGATACCGCGACCGATGCGGTCTTTCGCAGCTTCGGCCTTTCGCGCCAGCTCGCCGCTCGACGAAGCGGACGCGATCTGGCCGAGGCAGTCCATAACCTGACGCATCCAGCGGACGAAGTCTCCGGCCTGGATCGGTGTGGCGTCAATCGCCGTGGCCAGCGTCGAGCCGTGTGCCCACGCGAGCGTGGCGGCCATCAGGCCGGCGTCGAGGCTCGGGGTCGGAACGCAACCACACGCCTTTTCGACGCGATGCACGCGTTCCAAGGTCGCCAGGGTCTCATGCCATGCTTCCTGCAGCCGAATGCCCACGCCCGCAGGCGCCAGCTGTTGGGCGTCGTCATCGGAGCGCGAATCGTAGACGAGCGCGGACACCATCGAGGCGAGTTCCGCCTCGTCAAGCTCATTCCACGTCCCCTCATTCATCGACATCGCGACCACGAGGTCGCGTTCACCGAAGATGCGGCGCAGGCGCTGACCCGCATCGGTGACCTCGTCCCCGGACAAAAAGCCAAGGCGCTCGAGCACCGCGCACACGCGGTCGAACTGAGCGGCTACGGAACCCGTCTGGGAATCGATAGAGGAGCGAAGACGATCGATCTCGCGCGCCAAGCGAGCCCACTGGGCGCCCGCCCGTGCGTGCTCCTCGCGATGAGGGCAGCGGTGAACCGGATGCTGGCGCATCGCGACGCGCAGCGCGGACACCGGGTCGGCGGCCTGTGTGGCATCTGCCGGAACCTCATAGAGCCCCTTGGCTGCCCCGGAGCGCAGTTCTCCGGCGATGCGCGTGCGTTCCTTCGTGCGCCGTAGCGCAGAGCCGCCGGGAATGGACATGTGCCCGACGACTTCGATGGCGCCGCGCACGTCCTCGGGGGCCAGAGCCCGCCACGTGGCGTCCTCCCCGATCACCGAGACTTCGACCCTGCCCGAGGCGCTGGTGGCCTTCGCGCCGACGACGCACAGGCGTGTCTTGCGGCCACGAGTCAGTGCAAGGACGTCGCCGGGGCGCACACCGGACAAAATACGACGCGATTCATCTCGTGCCTCGCGCTTGCGCGCACGCGCACCGGACTTTTCCGCCTGACCCAACTGGTCGCGCAGCGTCAGGTACTCGCGCACGTCACCGTGCGAACAGGACAGATCCTCGACCGTCGCGTCCCGCTGAGCCTCCAGGTCCCCCAGGCGCGAGGCCAGCGTCACCACGGCCGAGTCGGCCTGGTACTGCGCGAAGGAGGACTCCAGAACCTTGCGCGTCTGCGCGCGCGTTGAGCGAGCGAGCAGATTGACGACCATGTTGTACGTCGGAGTGAACGCGGAAATCAGGGGGTAGGTGCGCTTCGAGGCCAGAGCGGCCACCTCTTCGGGTGCCACTCCCCCGCGGTGCGACACAACGGCGTGTCCTTCGGTGTCGATGCCGCGGCGCCCCGCGCGCCCCGATAGCTGCGTGTACTCGCCGGCGGACAGGGAGACATGCGCCGAACCGTTCCACTTCGTCAGCGACTCGATGACGACCGTGCGCGCGGGCATATTGATGCCGAGTGCGAGCGTTTCGGTCGCGTACACCATCTTGACGAGTCCGCGTGAAAACAGGTGCTCGACGCTTTCCTTCATGAGCGGCAGCATGCCCGCATGATGGGCAGCGATGCCGCGCATGAGGCCGCGCTTCCACGCCTCGGCACCCAGCACGATCGCGTCCTCGGGGGGAAGAAGCGCGATGACCTCGTCCACGTAGCTCTCGATCTCGGCGGCCTCCGAGCGCGTCGTCAGCGTGATGCGGGTGGACAGAACCTGGCGTACGGCATCCTCGCATCCGGCGCGCGAGAAGATGAAAGTAATCGCAGGCAGCAGCCGCGCACGGTCAAGAGAAATCAGGGTCGAAGGGCGCGACTCGCGACGCACCCGCACCTCGCGGTTCCACGAGCGCGAGCCGCGGCCACCGCGCATGCCGGAGTCGCGCGTCGCCGCCACGAGCTCAGGATTGAGCTTGCCCTTGCCGGTCGGTGCGTACAGGTCGAAGATGTCCTCGCCGACGATCATGTGCTGGTACAGCGGCACGGGACGCTTTTCGGAGACGATGATCTCGCAGGTCGATCGCACTTCCCGAATCCACGCGCCAAACTCCTCGGCGTTGGAGACCGTGGCGGACAGCGCGATGATCGCGACGTGCGCGGGCAGGTGAATGATCACTTCCTCCCACACCGGGCCACGCATTTTGTCCGCCAGGTAGTGGACCTCGTCGAGAATGACGACCCCGAGGTCATTGAGAGGTGCTCCGGCGTAGATCATGTTGCGCAAGACCTCCGTCGTCATCACGACGACCGGAGCGCCGGAGTTGACGGACGTGTCGCCGGTCGCCAGGCCGACGTTATCCGCGCCGTACAGGTCGCACAGCTCCAGATACTTCTGGTTGGACAGCGCCTTGATCGGCGTCGTGTAGAACGCGCGCATGCCCTGCTCGAGAGCGACGTATGCGCCGAACTGGCCGACGATCGTCTTCCCGGCGCCGGTGGGCGCAGCGACGAGCACGGAGCTGCCAGCCTCGACGGCATCGAGAGCCTGGATCTGGAACGGGTCCGGGGTGAAGCTCAGCGTGGAGACCCAGCGTGCGCGCAGGGACGAGGCGGCCTGAGCCTCGGCCTTGTACGCGGCGTACCGCTGGGCTGCACTACCCACGCCGAGGCCGACTTCCTCCTCACGCTGGGTGACGTGCTCAGCGTCCTGACTGCGGTGTCGACGTCGTTTGGGGCTCACGATGCATCCTCTCGGGTCCAGATCGACAAAACTGAACGCGCACGGCGTGCTGCTTCGTCGCGCATATCCGGCGTTACTGCGCGCAGGTGTGGGGCGACATCAATGAGGAGGCTCAGGCCCCACTCTTCGTTCCAGACGGGCAGGGTGATGCGCGCTCCCCCGCCGTCCAATTCGGCGACGATGCTTCCCTCATACTCGTCCGCGATCCACCGTGCGTCGCGATCGACGTCGAGCGTCCAGGTTGGTGCGTCGTTGCGCACGCGGCGCGGTTCCTCAACGCGTGGCCCCTCGCCGCGCACGTCGCTGATGGATGCGACCGCGAAGCTGCGCGCTTCCCCCGCGCGAGTACACCAACCGCGCAGGAGCCAGCCGGTCGCGGTGGCCTCGAGGGACCACGGATCGACGACTCGGCGCGTCGAAGCGCCAGATGAAGACACGTAGGTGAAAGAGACACGTTCTTCGCGCAGGAGGGCATCACGCAGAGTCTCAAGGCTCGCGCTCGACGAGGCCGTGTAAGGTAGCGCTTCCACGTGCTGTTCGGCGTCGGCCTCTTTCAGGCCACCGAGTGCGCAGACGACGAGGGCTGCGTGCGGAACATGAGCGGACAGCTCCTTGCCAAGCATCGGAGTCATCGCAGACAGGCCAATGAGAAGAGCCTGCGCCTCAAGCGCTGATAGACGCAGCGGTGCCGAGGCGCCCAGCGTCGAGCGAAGCGACACGCGCTGTTCTAGCTCGTAGAGCTCCCAGTCGACCTCGAAAGAGGCGCCGGGTAGTGAATCTCCGACGGATGCGAGGTACTCGACGTCGCGGCGCACCTGCCGTCGGGTGCGGTGGAAGTGCGCAGCGATCTCATCGACGGTTGCGCCGGGATGATCACTCATCCACGCCACCATCGAGGCAAGCCGGACAACGGCCAGCTGAACGTTCTCAGGCATCGGCTTCACCCCACGTAGCTGCCGCGCGCAGGCGCGTCAGCATTGCGTCACGCAGCAGCTCGGGTGACACAACGACCACGTCGGCAGCCAGGGGCAGGAGCCGGCCGATCCACGTTCCCACTTCTGCGCCTTCGAGCGCGATATGCTCCCAGCCGTGCCGAGGCGAACCGTGCTCCTCAGACGATGCCCCGGCCTCGTAACCGTGGAGTAGCGTCCGCGCCGTCGACCCTTCGCGCACGTTGACGACGGGAGAGACGAACGATGACACGCGCGGAAACTCCGCCCCCTCGGGGGCAAGGGAAGCGTCGCCCGGCTCTCCCAGAAAGGAAATCTGCGAGCGTATGCGCGACACACGGAAAGTGCGTTCGCCCCCTCGGTCGAGATCCCAGCCCCACAGGTACAGGGCGCGCCCCTGCACCGACAGAGCCCACGGCTCGACGGAACGCTCCGTCAGTCCGCGCGAGCCCGGGTATTCAAAACTCACCACGCGCCGCTCGCGAATGGCCTGCGACAACACGGTGGCAGCCCCAACGCCGGTGAGCCCGAGACGGATCGTGGGTGCAGAAATGTCGTCGGAGGAAGCAGCCGCGGCCTTCGCGTCGATGGCGTCGGCGAAAAACTCACTGCTATCCCACGCGCGTGCAGCCAGCGACATCAGTGCACGGTCAGCGCTCGTCACCTCGATGCCGGGCGCAAAAGAATCCCACGCGATGCTGTAGCGCTCCCCCGAATGAATCGTCATGTGAGCACCCGCATCACGAAGCGCGTCTTTATCGCGCTGGAACTGCGTTTCAAAGGCATCGTCTGCGAGCCCCTGATATCCGGGAAGGGCACGCAGTTGCGCCTTCGTGCGCCCGGGACGCGCGCCCAGGAGCTCGACAAAAAGCTCAAGGACGCGCACGTTAGCGTTGACGGCGGTACTCACCCGCCTACCCTACGTGAAACGCGCGCGTCCCGAGCATACGGCGCACCGTTTAGGACTGAGGCGACGCGCTGTCGTTGGCGCTCACGTAGTCGTTGCTCATGATGGCGTTCGGATCGAGCTCTCCTTCAAGGACACCGATCGAGTTCAGGAACGACACCATCGACGACCAAGTGGCGAGATCCTGCACACCGTCAGCATGCGCGTCATCCCCGAGCCACAGAGGAACCGTCGCTGCGAGCACGGCGTTCGCTGCGGCCAGTGAGGTCTCGTCACTGAGCGTCGTGTCCCACTTCGCCGTCACGTCAATCGCGACCTGGGGTTCAGCAGCGATCGCGTTCATGGCCTGCGTCGTTGCGGACACGACAGCTCGGGCCTGATCGGGGTGAGCCTGTGCCCACTCCCGCGTCGTAATAATCGAGGCCGCCACCAGTGGAGTCGAGGCTCCATCCAGCGGGATCTCTCGGATGTCGATGCCTGCCAGCCTCATCTGCACCGCGTCGTTGTTGGTGAAACCAACGACTGCATCCACCTGTCCGGCGGCGAGGGCCGCCTGCTGCGTGTAGCCGATCGACGAAATAGTCACGTCGGAGGTCTGCAGGCCGCCGGCCTTGATGGCGGCGAGGGTTGCGTAATAGCTCGAGCCGTATTCGCCGGGGATGCCGATGTTCTTCCCGGCGAGGTCAGCAAGGCTCGTGATCGACGAGGAGGCCGGGACGATGACGCTCCCCGGGTAGGTCGCGTAATACTGGCCAATCGACACGAGGTCCATGCCCTGAGAGGCGGCAACTGCTGCCTCGTCGCCGGAGGCAATGACCACGTTCTCCTGTCCGGCGAGAAGCGCCGTAAACAGGCCTTCATCTGAGCCATGATGGCGGATAGTGGCGGTCACACCAGCATCGTTATACAGCCCCTGAGAATCAGCGACGTAGACGGGGGCGAACTGTATGTTCGGGATGTAGGTCAGGCCGATCGTCACGTCCGAGGCGCCGCGGGAGGACGCGCCCGACTGCGTTGCGCCGGGACCGGACGCGCAGGCGGCGAGCGCGAGCGAGGTGCAGGCACCGATAACGGTCGCGCGAACGATAGTGGAAAGCTTCAAGGGATGTCTCCTTCACTGCGTGATGGCGTAGCGCTTCGACCGCTCGACTCGATACACGATGACGTACAAAATCGTTGCCATCATGCACAGGATCGTGATGATGACGAACATGCCGGCGGTGTCCACGTTGCTTCTCATTTGAGTGAGTACCTGCCCGAGCCCGGACCCTCCCATGACCATCTCCCCCACGACTGCACCCGTGACAGACAGAGCAAACCCGTTACGCAGGCCGCCGAGGATGGCGGGAGCGGCAAGAGGTAGCTCCATATGTGCGGCCATCGTCCACCCCGTCGCGCCGTCGAGTGCGGCGGCTTCGAGCAGCTCATGATCGATATGACGCAAACCGACGACAGTGGACACAAGGATCGGGAAGAACACCATCAGTGCGCACAGCACGATGACCGGTGTGATGCCGTACCCGACCCACAGCACGAGAATGGGGGCGATTGCGATGGCAGGCAACGCTTGGGTTGCTCCAAGGAAGGGTTCCACCGCGGCGGCCAACAGCCGCCAGCGGTAGATCGCATACGCTAACGGCAGCGCAACGACCGTTCCGAGCGCGCACCCGGCGATAGCCTCGCCCCCCGTCACCGCGATCTGGCCCCAGGTGGTGGGGCGCTGGAGCAGCGCCACACCTTTTCGGGCAACAGCGAGCGGATCGGGTAGACGCCAGGCTTCGATGCCGGTCAGCGAGGTCGTCAGCCACCAACCCGCCAGCACAAGGGCGAGAAAAATGATCGGCGCCGCGACGGTGAGGGCACCGCGAGGCTTGTTCCGAATTGCCACGACTTACTTTCCGACACCGGGGGTACGCGCAGCACAGCAGACGCACGGATGCGCCTCATGCACTCCTCCCATCCGGACT
>QWCT01000776.1_pt1 | contig 23329 bp, 23 predicted proteins | sample 1972681 | NCBI WGS metagenome assembly QWCT01 (sample SAMN09866701, study PRJNA288562) | Human oral metagenome isolate pre3_saliva, whole genome shotgun sequencing... | isolation source: mouth | host: Homo sapiens | place: USA: California | reverse complement strand
ATTTGTGATAAAATTATTCATGACAAATATCCTTTCTTAGTTAATTATTTTTGTACACCTTAATTATATTGGATATTTGTCTTTTTGTATATAAAAATTAAAATCCGGGGCTGGAATTTTTTCCATGCCCCGGATTTAGTATACAACCTTATTTTTTGAACTATGTAAGAATGTCTATAATTGTATGTTGATGTATAAGACAATTTTATAATTTCCTTTTTTACTGCAAACCCCATACTCACATGATATAATAGTAGGGTATGTAAAATAAAACTATAAGGTGATAGAATGAATAAATTAAAACAATTATTAAATGAAAAAAAATATTTAATTATGGGAATATTGAACTTTACTCCTGATTCTTTTTCCGATGGAGGAGATTTTTATGATGTGGAAGCTGCGATAGAAGGTGTTCGTAAGATGGTAGCTGAAGGTGCGGATATTATTGATATCGGTGCTGAATCGACTCGTCCAGGTTCTACTGTAGTTAGTGAGGAGGACGAACTTGCTAGATTACAAAGCGTATTTCCAACATTAAGAAAAACATTCCCTGATGTGTGCTTTAGTGTCGATACGTATAAGCCTAATGTAGCTGAATACATGATTGAAGCAGGAGTAGATGTACTAAATGATGTGAATGGTGCTAAAGGAAGTACTATGGCAGAAGTAGCTGCTAAACATGATATTCCTATCTTTATCATGCACAATGGTGGTGTAGAAGAAGGGCAAGAGATTGAACAAGTCGTACGTGAATTAGGTGAGAGTGTTAATATTTGTCTAAATGCTGGCGTGAAAAAAGAAAATATTATCGTTGATCCTGGAATGGGATTCGGTAAAACTGCAGAAGCTAACTTAGAAATTACACGAAAACTAGAATTACTTAATTCACTAGGTTGTGAAATCTTATATGCAGTAAGTAGAAAGAGAACGACGGATTATGTATTAGGTGGTAATAGTAATCCGAAAGATAGGGATATAGTAAGTGCGGCTTTATCACTAGAAGCGGTGAAACGAGGAGCTAGAATGGTACGTGTTCATAATGTAAAAGTTATGAAAGAAGCCCTAATAACTTATGAAATAATCAATGGATAATCTAACAGAAGGAGGTTAAAATGAAGAATACATTTGTTTATAATAATCATTTAGAAGCGAAAAAAGTTCTTAGTACGCTTGAGAGTGAATTAGAAATGTGCGATGAATTTATTTTTAGCGTGGCGTTTATTTCAGAGAGTGGTTTGACTAGTTTACTTCAGACTTTGAAGAATTTAGAAGAAAAAAACATCCGTGGAAAGATTTTAACGACGAATTATTTATATTTTAATACTCCTAAAGTTTTAGAGAAATTGTCTGATTTTAAAAATATTTCTCTAAAAGTTTATGATTGTGTAGAAAATAAACATGGTTTTCACACTAAAGGTTATTTATTTAGATATGGTGATTCATGGAAAGTTCTGATGGGAAGTTCTAACCTAACGAGTGCAGCACTGACGATAAATAAAGAATGGAATACCTTTATTGAAGGAGATAGAATTCTAGCTGATAATGTCTTAGATGAGTTTAATAGCTTATGGAAGACATCTAGGTTTTACTCTGAAATAAAAGATAAGTATATTGAAGAATTCGCTAGTAATAAGATTGAGACTGTTACTAAGAAAATTATTTCCGAGGAAATTAAACCGAATAAGATGCAAAGGAGTTTTATAGAAAATTTCGAAAAACTTCGTAATCAAGATAATAAGGGTCTTCTTATTTCTGCGACAGGAACTGGTAAGACATTTGCGGCTGCTTTTGCGATGAAGAGTATAGGTGCTAAGAGATTGTTGTTTATAGTCCATAGAGAACAAATTGCTCGTCAGGCACTGGAGACGTTCAAGAATATTTTTGGAACTAGCCGCAGCTATGGTTTACTTACAGGTAAAGAGAAAAATATAGAAGCGGATTTTATTTTTTCTACAGTTCAAACTATGTCTAAAGAAGATATTTTTAAGAGTTTTAACGATAGTCATTTTGATGAGATTATAATAGATGAGGTACATAGAGCAGGAGCTGACAGTTATCTTAGATTGATGGATTATTTTAAACCGATATTTTATCTAGGGATGACGGCAAGTCCGGATAGAACGGATAGTTTTAATATTTATGAATTATTTAACAATAATATCGTTTATGAAGTTCGCTTAAAAGAAGCGATGGAAAATTCATTATTATGTCCATTTCATTATTTCGGGATTAGTGATTTAGAAGTTGATGGTAAGGTTATTGACGAACTGAGCGAGTTTTCAAATCTAGTGTCTAATGAACGCGTTGAGCATATTATAAGTAAAATCAATTATTATGGTTATTCAGGAGATAGGGTAAAAGGTCTAGTTTTCTGTTCATCGAAACAAGAAGCTAAGGTACTGAGTGAAGAATTTAACATACGTGGTTATAATACTACTAGCTTAACAGGTGAAGATAGTCAGGAGTGCCGTGAACAGGAGATTGCTAAGTTAGTTGCGAATGATGGCGATATGCTAGATTATATATTTACTGTAGATATTTTCAATGAAGGTGTAGATATACCAGAGGTTAATCAGGTAATTATGTTAAGACCTACACAAAGTTCTATTATCTTTATTCAGCAGTTAGGTCGTGGCTTACGAAAATCTGCGGATAAGGAGTTTGTCGTAATAATAGATTTTATCGCCAATTACAAGAATAACTTTTTAATACCAGTGGCTCTATCTGGAGACAATAGTTATGATAAAGATACTGTAAGGAAATTTTTATCTCAAGGGACTAGGTATATTCCAGGGATGTCGACTATTCATTTTGATGAAATCTCTAAACAGAGAATTTATAGTGCGATAGATAATGTGAAGTTAAATACGTGGCTATTTGTTACTGATGAGTATAATAAACTGAAAAATAAACTTGGTAGGATACCTACTTATTCAGATTTTGAAAACTATGATGCTATTGATGTTAGAAAAATTTTCGAAGTAGCTGGAAGTTATTATTCATTCTTATCTAAGAAGGAAAAACAGTTTAAATATAGTGGGAAACTGACGAAGACAGCAGAGAATATGCTAAATTTCGTCTCTACTAATCTAATCTTGAGTAAAAAGATAGAAGAACTTATAATTTTACGTTTGTTATTAGATGATAAGAAGCGTAATATTCTTACAGCTTTTGAAGAAATTATGTTGAAAGACTACAATAAGTTTATTGCAGATTATGAATTGGATGTTAGTAGAAAGATACTTACTAATAATTTCGTAACTAGTAGTGTCACTAAGAAGAAGTTTCATGATTGTATATTTTTAGATGAGAATGCATCAGAGATAAAAGTATCTAAAGAATTTGAAGAACAGCTACAATCAGAGATTTTTAGGGGATTGTTACAAGATTTGGTAGACTATGGAATCTACAGATATAATAAATATTATAGAGATAATTTATACAAAGATACTAATTTTGTATTGTATGAGAAATATAGTTTTGAAGATATTTGTAAATTATTCTCATGGGGAATTAACTATGTGCCACTCGCTATAGGTGGTTATAAATACGATGAAAGAACGAAGACTTTACCAGTGTTTATTAACTACGATATTGATGAAAATTCATTTAACCGAGATTATACACATGGATTTTTACCAGATAATGGTTTTACTTCGATGTCGAAGCCGAGAAGGAATTTAGAATCGAAAGAGTGCGACTATTTCTATAATAATGAAACGAAAATCTATCTATTTATGAGGAAAAATAAAGATGATAAAGATGGAGCACGAATATTTTATTTCCTAGGTGAGATGAAGACAACAGGAGAGCCTAAATTAGTAGCTAGAGAAAGAAGCGGAGATACTGTAATTCAGTTCTTTTACAAAATACAGACACCAATTCGTGAAGATATGTACGAATATTTCACGAGGGATAGGATATAAAATAGAGAGCAACTAAAATGAATTTGAGTTCATGGGAATTAGAATTTCATTTAGTTGCTCTTTTTATTAATCGTGAGGAATTTAAAGTTTGACGATGAATATTTTAAATTTTCAAAAAAGAATATATAATATATTGAAAATTCGATGTTGCTAATGTAAAATAGAGCTAATATAGGAGGTGGTATTCGATGAATATTTTCTTGAAAAATAAACTCTATAGGTTATTCACTATTTCATCGGCATTTGGTAATGCTGGTAGGACGTTATTTGATATTGTGTTTATTATTTATGCGACAAGTTTACCGAATCCAGAATTAGCCGTAAGTATAGTTTCGATAGCTACGACATTGCCTTATATTATTTCATTTATCTTAGGATATTTTGCAGATCAGACAAAAGATAAGTACAACAGAATATTATCTACAAGATTTTATCAGTTTTTATTATTTTCGTTATTCGCTTTGGTGTGTATTTATGGAGTCCAATGGTGGATTTTTATTGTATTAGTATTTGTAAATGTAGTTGCAGATATTCTAGGTGGATATAATGGTTATTTATCAATGTCGATTAATACTAGATTAGTACGTAAAGAACAACTAAGTGAAGCATTAGCATTTATCGGTTCTATAAACAATACAATCTCGCTTGGTGGAAAAGCTGTTGGAGTATTCATTTTAGGGCTTTTAAGTTACAATTACTCATACTTTGGTATGTTAAATGCAGCACTATTCTTGATAGCATTTTTAATACTGGCAAAATATAAAAATGAGATGAAAGCAGAGATTGGCAGTTTTAAAATTAATAATAAAGAGAAGGTAAGTGCTAAAAGATTTTTTAAGGATACTATTGAAAACTTTAAAATACTTCGTGAGATCAAGAAAATATATAATTTTGTTATACTATTTTTAGGGATGAATTTTTACTCATCTGCAATGTTCGCTTTACTTCTAGTAATTCTAGTAAAAAATGAGAGCCTATTATTTGGAAATGTAGCGTACACTATAACTTTGTTAGAAATTGTGGAAGTAGTTAGTACAATTATCGGAGGAGTATATCAAATTAGTTTTTATAAGAATATGAGTTTGAGAAACAATGCTATATTAGAAATAATTTTATTCATTATGTACGTAGGAAATCTATTGATACTCCAAAATAAATTTATACTTATTATTTTAACTGTAATAATAGGTTACTTCGCTGGAATATCGAATCCAAAACTAGATGCATTGATTTTACAATCAGTGCCTGAGGAAAAACAAACATCAATATATAGTATTTTTAGTACTGTTATTACTATTTCAGTACCAATAGGAACAACAGTTATATTATTTTTCGCTAACGCTATTAGTTCATCATTTGCATTATATAGTTTATTACTATTATTAATTATAGTTTTGATGTATTCATTTAAAGTGAAAGAGTAATTTCCAGATATCCCCTTAGAGTTTTCTAATGGGATATTTATTTTTCTTATTTAAGGAGAGGAGGATTGAATAGCTAATAGAAGATTTTTTAGTGATTAAATAATGAAGAAGTTCCCTAAAAATATTCTAAAAAAATTTCCAAAAAATATAGTTATTAGTTGATTTTTATTTTTATACTTGATATAATAATCGCTAGAGTAATTTTATTACTCCTTACTCTCTAATAGATTAGAGAGTCGCAAAGACCAAAAGGAGGTAACACACACATGAGAAAATATGAAGTAATGTTTGCTGTTCAACCACGTATCGATGAAGAAGCTAAAAAAGCTGTGGTTGATAGATTCGTAAATATTCTTTCAGAAGGTGCAGAAGCAGTAGAAGTTAAAGATTTAGGTAAAAAACGCCTTGCTTATGAAATCGAAGACTTCAGTGATGCTTACTACTATGTAGTAGAATTAACTTCAGCAACAGATGCGTCTACAAAAGAATTCGATCGTTTAGCAAAAATTAGCGATGACATCATCCGTCACATGGTAGTAAGATTAGAAAAATAAGGGGTGAAATACTATGGTAAATCGTGTAGTATTAGTAGGTAGATTAACTAAAGATCCAGAATTGAGATATTCTAATTCGAATATTCCAATGGTTTATTTTACAGTAGCTGTAAACAGAACATTCACTGATCAAAATGGTCAAAGACAAGCAGACTTTATTGGATGTGTAGCTTTTAGAAAGCAAGCAGAAAATATGGCGCGTTTCTTAGGACGTGGAAGTCAAGTTGCAGTTGAAGGTAGAATACAGACTAGAAATTATCAAGGTAAAGATGGAAACACAGTTTATGTTACTGAAGTAGTAGCAGATAGTATTCAATTCCTTGAATCTAAAAATAGCTCACATGGTAGACAAAACAATGGTTTTGACTCAATGAGCTTTAATCAACCTCAATCACAACCAGCGTATAATAACAATAATCAAAATTATTATAACAACACTAATCAAAACTTTGGACAAGCTAATTCAGCTATGCAAGATTTTATTAATGACAGTTCATCATTCTCTGATTTTGGGGAAAACTTCCCGAGTAATCTAGATGATGACTTCATGCAGGATGTAGTAAATCCGTTTAAAGAAGACTAAAATTACATAGGAGGACATGCACAATGGCAGTAACTAACAATCGTCGTAACAACATGCGTCGTCGTAAAAAAGTATGTTATTTCACTAAAAATAACGTAGAATTTATCGACTACAAAGATGTAGAATTACTTAAAAAATTCATTTCTGAACGTGGAAAAATCTTACCACGTCGTGTAACAGGTACTTCAGCTAAGTACCAAAGAATGTTAACTACAGCAATTAAAAGAGCTAGACACATGGCACTTTTACCATACGTAGTAGACGAAAAATAAGAATAAAAGTGAAAAAGATGAGCTTAGGCTTGTCTTTTTTTTGTGCTTTGATATAATAAGAGAGAAATATAGTAAAAATTATCGGTTATGATAGGGGGAATAGGGATGGAATTAAAGAGATTAGATGAAACTAAGGTATTAAAAGACCCAGTACATAGTTATATTCATATTCATTATGAAGTGATTTGGAATTGTCTTGATAGTAAGGAGTTTCAAAGATTACGCCGTATAAGACAATTAGGGGGAGATTTTCAAGTATATCCAACAGCGGAACATTCTAGGTTTTCTCATTCTCTAGGAGTTTATGAAATTGTTAGAAGAATGGTTACTGAGGTTAAATCACTTTGTGTAGAATTAACTGAATATGAAAAAGTTTGTGTGATGCTTGCGGGACTTTTGCACGATGTAGGCCATGGTCCGTTTTCGCATGCATTTGAGCATATTACTAATCATAGTCACGAAGAATATACAGCAAAAATAATATTAGGTAATACAGAACTTAATGCTATTTTAAGAGCTGTTTCAGAAAAGTTGCCACTAGATATAGTCTCTATTATTCAACATACTCATGAGAATGATATACTTAATCAGATTGTGTCAGGTCAACTAGATGCTGATAGAATGGATTATTTATTACGTGATTCTTATTTTACAGCTACTAGTTATGGGCAGTTTGATCTTGAAAGAATATTACGTACAATGCGCGTAAGAAAAACAAATGAAGGTAGGAAGGTAATTGTAGTCAAATATACTGGTATTCACAGTGTAGAAGATTATATTATGGCAAGATATCAAATGTACTGGCAAGTTTATTATCATCCTGTAGCTAGAAGTTATGAGGCGGTATTCATTCAACTATTTAATAGATTGAAGGATATTTTCAAAGTCGATAAAGATTATTTTGAAGATATGAAGGTGTTGATTCCATTCTTAGAGAAATCTGAAGTGAGTGTAGATGAATATTTTAAACTGGATGAAAATTCACTATTATATTGTTGTGCTCTTATTCAAGATAAAGAAGATAAAATTGCTGCTGATTTAGCAAAAAGATTACAAAATAGAAACTTATTCGAGTATGTAGATTATAACGAAGAAAATCTAGCTCAGATTAGAAATATGCTCAAGGAAAATAACTTAGATGAGCGTTATTATTTAAGGATTGAGAATGTAGAAGCAAGTGTTTATAGTCCATATAAAGGTAGAAAGATATTAATTGAAAAACTAAATGGTGATATAGTAGCCTTAGAAAAAGCTAGTACTATAGTGGAATCTATAACAAAAGGTCAAACTAAGAAAGAGGGGACTATATTTTTCCCGAGATAATAAAATAAAAATTAAGGTTATTAAGAGGATAAGAATGTTCTTCGTCAATTACCTTAATTTTTTAATTTATATGTGTTTATAAAATAATTGCTGCTTATGTTCTGTTTTAAATTGTCAGAAAATAAAATATTTTTAACTTACTATTGATTTTAGTTTTCGGAAATGTTATAATCGTAATTACACAATAAAAATATGAATTTTAACAACAAAGGAGAGATGTAAAATGTTTGAATTAGCAAATGTAGCAAGACCAGGGGTAAGTGAATATATTTCAGGAAGTGGGGCATTGTCTGCACTTGATAATAGATTAGAAGGGTTTAAGACTCCTTTGATTGTTACTGGAGAAAAATCTTACGCAGCATTTACGAAGTTTTACAAAGGTAATAGAGAATTCAGAGTAGCAAAATATGATGGTTCAGCATCTTTTGAAGACATGCAACGTATTGCTGATGAATACGGTGAAGGTGTTGATGTAGTCCTTGGAGTAGGGGGAGGACGTGTTATCGATACTGCTAAAGGAGTAGCACAAAACTTAAATGTTGAGTATATGACAGTACCGACTGTAATCGCAACTTGTGCACCTTATGCACCTGTAGCTGCGGTTTATCATCCAGATCACACATTTAGAGAGGTAGCATATTTTAAACGTACAGCGTATGCTTGTATTGCAGACTTAGATCTATTATTAGAATCACCAAAAGAATACTTCGTAGCTGGTATCGGTGATACTTTAGCGAAATGGTATGAAGCAGTAGTATTAGTAGAGAGAAATAACAAGTTTAATGATCCTTTTGTAAGAATGGGATTAGAAGCAGCTAAAATCACTCGTGATGTTCTTTTACGTGATGCTAACGGTGCATTAGAAGCTATGGAAAAAGGTGAAGTTACTGAAAGTTTTAAAAATGCTGTAGATACAGTATTTGCTATCTCAGGGTGTGTTGGATGTTTCGGTGTTCACTACGGACGTATGGCAGGAGCTCACGCAGTACACAATGGTATGAGTTTAGTTAAAGAAACACATTCTGTATTACATGGAACAAAAGTATCTTATGGTATCTTGGTTCAATTACTTGCTGAAGGTAAGAGAGAAGAAGTTGAGAAACTTGTTCCATTCTATAAAGCTAATGATTTAGCTTATAATTTAGCTTGTGTTAATGTAACAGAAGATGTAGAAGAAAAAATGCAAAAAATTGCTGAATTTGCAGCTAGTGAAAAAGAAACATTTAAACTTGCAGTTGATGTTTGTACACCAGAAGTTGTAGTAGCTGCAATGAAAGAATTAGAAGAATTAACAAAATAAGTAAATGATAAAAACCTCAGATGTTTTAATCTGAGGTCTTTGTTTTGTGTTTTATAAGTTATTTTTTAATACTGGTACTAGCATAGCGCTGCTAATGTTTTGTGCAGTATTGTCTTGAAGTAGATAATTAACGATTTCGTAACCGAATAAAATAGCTACGGCTGGTCCCTGGGCAGTGATTACATTATTATCAACTATTACCGCTTTTTCGTTATTGTATGTTTTGCAGTTTATTTCTTTGTCGAATCCTGGGTAAGAAGTTACTTCTTTATCTTCTAGAATCCCCGCTTTGCTTAGTACGATAGGAGCTGCGCAGATGGCAGCAACCAATTTATTAGCTTTATACATTTCTTGATAAAATTTAATTATTTTCTCATTATCACGAAGTAAGGTACTTCCAGGCATTCCACCTGGGATTACTATTGCATCATAATCAAGAATATTATCGATATCATTAATTTTTTTATCTACTATTATTTTTACGTCATGCGAGCTTGTTATATAGTCTTCGTTGTTTGCAGAGATTAGATCAACGTGAATATTAGCACGACGAAGTATATCTAGTGGTGCAATTAATTCTAATTCTTCACTTCCATTTTCAACGAATAAAGCAACTTTTTTAGTCATAAAAAATCCTCCGAATGTTATTGTGTATAGTTATAGAAACTAATTGGATATAATAAAATTAGTTTACTCTTAAAATATTTTTCTAGAATACTCTATAGTGGTGAAATCAAAATTGCATAGCAATTTTGTAAGGAGTAAATGAGATTATAAGCTCATTTACTAGGGAGTGACTCAAAAATCGTGATTTCGAAGAAATCGATTTTGTCGAGTCACCCCCGCACAGTTTATTAGATATCTAAAAAGCTTTTATAAAGTGAATTTAGATATCAATAAACCACTGCGTCTATGAGTTTTCATGTAAACTATTTATAAAATCTAGTACTTTTCGGTCAGCTCCGTCCTTCACCACTATAAGAGTACGAAAAAATATAAGAGAAATTCTATACTTATTTTATTTCTTTATTTTAATTTTATTGTATTTGTAAAGAAAAATCAACCACCTACGGAAGATGGTTGATTGTGTTTAAACTCAATATTAATTATTTAGAAATTTCTAATACTCCGTATCCAGTGTCACGGCGTTTATATACTACAGAAATTTCATTTGTAGTGTTATCTAAGAATGCGAAGAAATCGTGTCCTAGAAGTTCCATTTGGAATACAGCTTCTTCTCTTGTCATTGCTTCAACTTTAAGTTGTTTAACTTTGCCAAGATCTAAAGTAGTTTCTTCAGCTTCTTCTAACTCACTCGTAAGAATAATTTCTTCAGCAAATCCTTTTTCACGACCTTTTCTATTGATTTTAGTTTTGTGTTTTCTCATTTGACGTTCAAGTTTGTCAACAACTAAATCAACAGCAGCGTATAAATCTTCGTTTGTTTCTTCTGCGCGAAGTGTTACACCTTTAAGTGGTACAGTGATTTCGATTTTTTTCTTATTATTTTTGTATACTTTAGCATTAGCGTAAACGTTTGCTTCTAAACTGTCAGCAAAGTATTTTTCTAATTTAGAAACTTTACTTTCAACATACTCTCTGATTGCTTGAGTAATTTCTAAATTTTCTCCTCGTACTTGATATCTTAACATTTTAAAGCACTCCTTTCATAAAGCAGCTTAGCTACTTTATAGGGGGTTCCCCCTTTTTTTATAGTTTTATTATACCACTTTTTGATAACGTTAGCAATATAGTTTGCATAAAAATGTCACTTTTATAAAATGTACATTTATTTTGCTTTATAAATATATTTTTGTTAAAATAAAATTAAATATAGATGTTATGTGGTTAACTAGGAATATTAGAAACTTAAAATGTTAACTAAATGAGGAAATTTACTGAAAATATTCTTGATAAAAATTTACAGATAAGGGGTAATAGAAAATGTTTTTCAAGGAATACTGTGAATTTATAGAGGCGATTTATATAGTTTATTATTCAAGAATGAGTAATAATGATAAAAATATAAATTATAGAAAAATTAAAAAGAGCTATGATAACTTTGGAGAAATCAATTCAGATTTTGATGAAATATATAATGAAATAATGACAGGGGCAGTCTATACTCTAAAAGAGAGTGATTTAACTTTTTTGAGGAGATATAATGGACTGCTTTTATCTATATCCAAATTGCTAAAAATGAATATTAAACTTCATTATTTAGATAATTGTCAATATATAAGTAAACTGTACTCAGTAAATGAAGATAAAGGTAAGTTTCACTGTTTACAATGTGATAATAAAGATAAGCAATATTTTTTCACATTTATTAATAAAAATCAGGAAGTTACATATTGTAGAAGATGTATAGATTTTGGAAGAAGTGATGACCATTTTATAAAATTTCATATAAACATACCAGTATCGAGTTTAAAAGTACCTGAAAGACCTAGTGTAGAGTTAAGCGATGTTCAGGAAGTGGCAAGTAAGACTTTAGTTGAAAACATAGAAAGCTCGAAGAGTACTTTAATCTGGGCAGTTTGTGGGGCGGGTAAGACAGAAATAGTTTATGATGCTATATATCATGCAATCTTGGATAATAAAAACATATGCTTGGCAATTCCAAGAAGAGATGTAGTCAAAGAATTATCCGAAAGGTTTGCTCGTGATTTTAAAGGATATCCTATTAGTATTTTACATGGAGAAGAGAAGACTTTAGAGGAGTCGAATTTTTATATTATGACTACTCACCAACTTGTTAAGTATTACAATTACTTTGATGTCGTTATTATTGATGAGGTGGATGCTTTTCCGTATTCTGGTGATGAATGTTTAGAAAATGGTGCTAAAACAAGTTTGAAAGATGATGGTGTTCTTGTATTTCTTTCAGCGACACCTTCTGAAATAGTTAAATCTAGTGTTTATGAAGTTATAAAAATCCCTATAAGGTATCACAGATATTTGTTACCTGTTCCGAAAATAAAAATTGAAAAGCCTGAAGTGTTTGATTTTTCGAGAAAGTCACAATTTCTAGAAAAATTCATCAAAGAAAAATTAGAGAAGGATAGACGGATTTTAATATTTGTTCCTGAAATAGGCATGTGTGAGACGGCTGTCTTATATTTTAAAAAATGTATTTCCGAGGAAATAATGATAGACTTCGTCTATAGTGGAGACGAAAATAGAAGTGAGAAAATCCAGAAATTTTATAATAGAGAACTAGATATTCTCATTACGACAACAATATTAGAGCGTGGAGTGACTTTTGATTATTTAGATGTAGTGGTTTTTGATGCGAAACATGTAAATTTTACAAAGGCTGCATTAATTCAAATTTCAGGTAGGGTAGGTAGAAAGGACTATGATAATTCTGGTGATGTTGTATTTTTAGCGGATAGTATAAGTAGGGATATGAAAGCCGCTATTAAAGAGATTGAGTATATGAATAATCTTGCAAGATATAGGAAGTTGAATAGGAGGTAAGATATGAAGTGTAGTTTTTGTAGTTTGGAAATAAAGAAAAAGTTGGGGTTTGATACATTATTTTCAAAAAAAGAGGATTTTTATCTTTGTGCTAGCTGTAGGGAACATGTTGATATAAATGTACTAGAAGTAGGAGACTATACTTTGTATTATTTTGCTGACTATGAATTTTTAAAAGATGAAATCTATTCTATAAAATATTTCGGAGATGTGGCTTGCGCAGTAAAATTTAAAAATCTTCTAGACAAGTTTTTTTCTTTAAATGATTTTAATTTAGTGACGATTGTTCCGGCAAATGAGATTAGGGAGATTATCCGAGGGTTTGATCATATTGAACAAGTTTGTAAGTTATGTGATGTTGACTATAAGAAAATTCTTAGTTGTGATTATAGAAAGAAACAGTCTAAACTTCATAAAGAAAGAAAGGAGAACAGGTATCATCTTTTATGCGATGAAATGACTTTAGGAAGTATTGAGTCTGTTTTGATAATAGATGATATATATACGAGTGGAAATACTTTGTTAGGATGTGCTAAAACTATAAAAGAAGCCTATCCAAATATAAAAATAAGTTTTCTAACGTTATCGAAAGTAATATAACAGATAATCTGAGTGTTTTTTTCTTAATAACATATGATTTTGTGGTATAATGTTTAAGTTGAATTTTAAACATAGTTATACTACTTTAAATTCGATATTTTATGAAAATTATATAGTTAGGAGATGGTTAAAACAAAAATTTTATTTTCACTTATAATGATCGCATTAATTCTAATTCTAGTAATCTTTTTATCTAAGAAATTCGAATTGAATAAGGATCAAATTATTATATTTTGGATATTAGTTTTATTCTGGTCTGCGATAAGTATTATACGTGCTTATAGAAAGTTATACGCAATTACACCGATAGAACAAGGTGGACTTTCTTTAACACCGGTACTCGCAGCTCAAATAGCAGCCGGATATGGACTTATGAGTTTAATAGTAAGGTTGCCGATGTTTTTGGCGAGCGATATTTTTAAAAGGCGTAAAATATTCGTTCAAATTTCTTTATTTTTATTAATAGTGACTTCATTTTTAGTAGCATTTAACGGTAGCTATATTACGTTATACTTATCTTCTTTATCATTAGGGATAAGTGCCACAATGCTTGCTTTGTTCAATGTTATTTTCTCAGAAACTTTTTCTAGAGATAAGGCAGCGGTATCGGTATCGATACTATCTGTTGCGCCGTTATTAGCTGAATTTATCGCAGCACCTATACAATATGCCTTTACTATGAATACATATAAACATTTTGACTATATGTGGATAGTAGCGGGTGTTATTGCGATAATTACGTTTATATTATCATTTATGATGAAAGATTATCGCCCTGTCGATAGTGATTTCTCATTTGATAAGGTGAAGGTAGTAATTAAACATAAGAGTTTTATCTATATTTGTTTAATAGCGTTATTGCTTTCATTTATTAAGTTTGCTACAAGTGGAGCCAACATGATTACTTACGGTAAAACAGAGCTGAATATGACGCCGTTAATGCTTGCGTATATGGATGCAGTCTTTGCAGTACCTCAGCTTATTGCAGGGGTTCTTGTGGGAGTGTACTTTACGAGAAAATGGGGTATTCAAAAAACTCTATTATTCTTACTAGGATGTTCATTAGCGTTCTATATTATAGCGTTATATGTTAATAACCCGTATGTTATTTATTTTAGTTATATCTTAAATGGATTAGGGTATGGTGGTGCTTATAATGCACTTATTTCTCTTGCTATGCAATATTTTGATAGAGAATATCGTAATGTTAGTATGGGGATCTACCAAGCATTCTTCGCATTAGGTATCTATTATGGTGATTATGTGTATGTTTGGATAGGTAAACATATTAAAAATGGTTTACTTGGTTTCACACAAAGTAAATCTATTTTCCTTATTGTTATAGGGATAACTTTAATAAGTATGCTTATGGTTAAATTAAAAGTTAGAGATAATTAAAAAAAAGTTGATTCACAATGTTGTGAGTCAACTTTTTTTTGTATTCTGTTTTATTTTATTATCCGCTGATTAAATCTCCACGAATGTATCTAGTGTAGCTACCGTAATCAACATAGGCCCAAGCTTCACCAGCTGAATTTGTCTCAAGTGATCTTATTGTAACAGCTGCTCCACCTTTTATTGATGTTATGATTGTACTAGTTACTTATAATAATTTAATTTGCATAGTTTCCACCTGGGACATTAAGGTACTCTTCTAGTGAAATATTTTTTTCATAAATTGTTTTAGCTACGTCTTCTCCTACATAGCGAATATGCCAACTTTCTTCCATATAGCCAGTTTTATCTACAAACTCTGGTTTATATCTAACGATGAAGCCATATTTATGAGCATTTTTATCTAACCAAGCAGCAGCTTTTTTACTACTTTCATTAGTTCCTTCGGCTCCTAAAAGTTGCCCTTGATTATCAATAAGATCAAAAACTAATCCAGTCTGGTGTTCACTAAATCCTGGTCGTGCTGAGAACCTGTCAGCTTCTTGTTTACCATGCGAAGCAACATAGTTGTTGTAAAGTCCAGCTTGTGTACCATGAGCTCTAAAACCAGAAACTTGATTAGAAACGTTTAATCCTAATGCTTGAGCATCAGCAATTAATTTATTAACTTTTTGTCGAGCTGTAGGGTCTTCACCAGGATTATAGTTAGCTGATAATGGATGTTTCTTATTCGCCAGAATAATACCATTAATAATTGTTGGTTGAGTAACAGTCTCTGGAGTTTTTCCGTTAGTAGATGGAGGATTTTCGGTATTATCATCAGATTTTGTATTTTCTTTGGTAGAAGGTTTCTTATCATCCTTTTGAGTAGTTTGATTAGATGTTGTAGTTTTATCATCTTTAGTTAAATAATAATATCCACCTAATGCAAATATTAATACTACCAAAGTAACTGTAACAATAGTAATAATGTATTTTCTCATAATACTATCCCTTTCTATAAATTTAATAAATAGGAGTGACTCAAAAATTGTGATTTAGAAGAAATCAATTTTGTTGAGTTACCTCCGTAAAGTTTATTAGTTATCTAAAAGACTAGTATAAAAAAATCTAGATATTATTAAAATTTTGCGTCTAAGGGTCCTCAAATAAATTTCTTGAAATTTAGGATTTTTGGCTCATCCCTTATTGTAATAAATACTAAGTTAGTTGTATTCTCTACTAAATACCATAAATTTTATAATGCCATTTGTCAGTTATAAACAGTGTTTAATGAGAAAATTTATAAATAATATTAATTTTTAAAGTTTAGGCTAGTATTATATTTATTTCAAATGTACTTTGAGGGATAATAATTTAAATTATGGTAAGACATTTATTTTAACTGGAAGTCTAATTTTTTCTTTAATGAGGAGTTTTCTTTTGGAATTAACAACTAGATGGACAGATTATTTGTTATTTTATTTTTCTTTTAAAAAGTGTAAAAATTTGATATAATAATAAAGATATCTATATAGTTATAATTGCTATATGAGGGTATAATTAAAATAAAAAAGGAGTGTTAATTTGGATAATAACATTTCAAAACTTTTGAGTAAAGAAATTGAAGAATTAATGAAGAATAAGTTTTTCTTTAGAACTCCTAATAATATGAAAATACTAGCTTATGCAGTGAGTTATTTAATATTAATATTATTAGGTATATTCCTAAATATTGAAGTTATAACGGCGTTCCTTTCTGTTTTTCCACTTACATATGTGTTAGGTGCGAGAGGATTGAATTATTATATTCCATTAATTATTTCAGGTGGAGTAATATTATCGTTATTTGCTTCTCATAATATGATATTTTGGTTTGGAATACATATGATTATTGCTTATATAGTGTATAGAACTATATACTCACGAGGTTCAAAATTATTATTGGTTGCTATTGTTAATACCATAATATTTTTAGGGATAGCTTTATACGTATTCTTGTCTATAAAGATGGGAACTATAACTATCGATAGAACACAAATATTAAATTTTATTAATTCTTATGTGAATTCGATGGTTGAAATGAATCAAGGTGTCGATAAAAATATGGTATTAGATAGTTTTTCAAATCTGCAAAAATCATTCCCTGTAACATTATTCATCATGTTACTTGCATATAGTTTAGTATTGGTGCATTATACATTATCGATGTTAGCTAGAGAATTTGTAATTATTCCAGTATTTCCAAAGTTTAGTCGCATAATGGTTAGTTCAAAAAGTGCTTATACATATATTGTAGTTACTATAATAACTTTCTTTGTTGAAATGGAAGCTGGAAGTAATACATATAGCTTTTGGAATATTCTATTCCAAAATATAACAGGAATATTATCGTTAGCATTTATTTTAAATGGATTGTTTACTGCATTCTTCTTTGTAGAGCAAAAATCAAAATCAACTATTGGTAAACCTATATTATTCCTGTTGATGTTGATTTTTAGTCCTATCTTTGAGTTACTTGGTTTCATTGACAGTGCATTTAAATTAAGAGAAGGATATATTATGATGAAAAGGGGGAGATAAGTATGAGTGATAAGAAAAAATTTGAATTGATTATTATTGCTATTTTTCTAATAGGTGCAATTTTAAGTGCTATATTTAATATTTATAGCTTGATAATTTACTTATTGATTGGTTTACTTATTTTCGCTTTTTATAATATACAAAGGGAAAAATCTGTTGAATATACGGAGAGGTATATTAGTAAATTAACAAATAGAATTAAGGATTCATCAGAAAAAGGTATTAATAAGTTCCCTATAGGAATAGTTGTAATTGATGAAAATAAAAATATAGAATGGGCAAATAACTTTATATATAAAAATATTAAAGTTGCAGAGATAAAAGGTATGAGTATTTTAGAACTTATGCCGGAGATAAAAGATTTGTTTGATTTAGAAACACCAGTGGATAATCAATTTGAAATTTTTGGTAAGCATTATAAAGTTAATTACCAAAAAGATAGCGGATATATATATTTCTTCGACATTACAGAAAGTAAAGTAGTGATGCAAAGATTTAGAGATACAAGACCTATTATCCTTAATTTAAGCATAGATAATTATGAAGATGTTTACGATTCACTGGAAGATGAAGTTGCGAGTAGACTGGATGCTACTGTTGTTATTGCTTTAACAGATTGGGCTAAGAAAAATAGTATTTATCTAAAAAGAATAGATGATGATAGATTTATTGGATTGTTAAATGTAAAAGACTTAAAAAAAATAGAAAAAGAAAAATTCCAAATTTTAGATACTATAAGAAATCTAAAAGAAGAATTCGATGCACCAATTACTTTAAGTATAGGTGTTGGGATGGGAACTGATTTCTTACCAGAACTTGGAGAACTTGCTAAAAGTTCGTTAGATTTAGCTTTAGGGCGTGGAGGAGATCAGGTAGCCATGAAAGATGTTGATGGTACGATTAGATTTTATGGTGGTAAAACTAATCCACAGGAAAAACGTACTAGAATTAAGGCACGTGTTGTTTCTAATGCGTTGGCTGATATAGTAAATGATAGTGATAAGGTAATAGTGATGGGGCATAAACGCCCTGATTTCGACGCGGTTGGTGGATGTGTAGGTATTTATACTTTTTCTAAATTTTTAGGTAAAGAGTGTTATATTATCTTGAATGAGAGTGATCGTGATGAAACTATTCACAAAGTAATGTTTGAAATTGATAGTCAAGATGAGCAGTTATCTAAGGTATTCGTAGATAGCGATGAAGCATGGGAGCTTATGACTCCTCAAACAACCTTAATTGTAGTAGATACTTCTGATGCATCACGGGTAATTGATGCAGCTATTTTATCTAAGGCGAATAGAAAGGTTATAATAGATCATCATAGACGAGGTGAAGATATAATAACAAATCCACTGTTAACTTACATTGAGCCGTACGCATCGTCATCGTCTGAGTTAATTGCAGAGTTAATCGAATATCAGACTAGAATCGAAAAAATTTCTCCAATTGCAGCAACAGTAATGCTCGGAGGAATAGTAGTAGATACACAAAACTTCTCTGTAAGGACAGGATCTAGAACGTTCGATGCAGCAGCATATTTAAGAAGTAATGGAGCAGATCCGATAAAAGTTAAAAGAAATAATTAATAATTCTATTCAAAAATCCCCAGAAATTATTATGGCGAAAGCGCCTGAAGATAAATGTTATACGAATGTAATGCTTGCTCAAAGTGCCGATTTACTTTTAACTCTTAAAGGGATTGAATGTAGTTTTGCTATAGGATATCTTGAGGAAGGAAAAGTTGGTATTTCAGCGAGATCATTAGGTAATATTAATGTTCAACTTATCATGGAAGAACTTGGCGGTGGAGGCCATCTTGCTAATGCAGCAACTCAGATTGAGAGGATTAGTTTAGACGAAGCGTTAGATCGTCTAAATGATGCTATTGATAAAATAATATCATAAATATAAAAAATAGATAAAAGGAGAAATTGTAATGAAAGTTATATTTTTAGAAGATGTAAAAGGAAAAGGTAAAAAAGGAGATGTTAAGGAGATTGCTGATGGATATGCAAAATTCTTAATAACTAATAAAAAAGCTGTAGCGGCAACAAATGCTAATATGGCTACACTTAAAGGTCAACAAAAACGTGTTGAAAAAGATAAACAAGAAGAATTAGTTCAAGCTAACTTACTTGCGAAACAACTAGAAGGTCTTGAAGTAACTATTAAAGTTAAATCTGGAGAAGGTGGAAGATTATTCGGATCAGTATCTTCTAAACAAATTGTTGAAGAACTTAAGAAACAACATGACCTAAAAGTTGATAAAAAGAAAATTGATTTACCACACGGTATTCAATCTTTAGGTTATACAAATGTTAAAATTAAACTACACTCTCAAGTAGAAGGAACAATTAAAGTTCATGTGGTGGAACAATAGTAAATAAGTTGAAGGTGATAATATGAAATATCATATAGATTCTGTCGTTATGGCGGAACAATCGTTATTAGGTGCTTTAATGCAAGAGCCTGAAAAATTAGTAGAAGTGAAGGCAACGGTTGATGCTGAAGACTTCTATGATGAACGAAATAAAGATATTTACAGTGCTATTTTACGTTTAGATGAAATGGAAATAATACCTGACACCACTACAATTTTTGAAGAAATAAATAATAGTGGGGCATTCAGAAATGTGGATGCCTCATTATATATAGTGGATTTATATGATATTACTCCAAGTTCTCGTAATATAATGCATTATGCGAATTTAGTAAAGAGATATTCTATTTACAGAGAAATTCGTGCTGCATTATTAAGTAGTACTGAAGAGATGAATCAAGGAAATGCTGATATTGATTCTTTAACGGCAACTTTATTCGATCAAGTTGAACGTGCAATGGAGCGTGCAAAGACATCTCAGTTTAAGAATATGAAAGATGTTACTGAGGAAGTTTTTAAAGAGATTCTAGCTCGTATGGCAGGAGAAGGTGAGAATGTAGCTGTTCCTACTGGGTACGGAGCTTTAGATAAGCTTGTAGGTTTTGGTAAAGGGGATTTAATTATCCTTGCAGCGCGTCCTGCAATGGGTAAAACAGCATTTGCGCTAAATATTGCGCTAAATATTGCTGGAAAAAATCCTCGTTCTGAAGATGAGAAAAGAACAGTGGCATTATTCTCGTTAGAGATGGGTGCGGATCAGCTTGTTTCTAGGATGATTTGTAGTGAGGGAATGATAGATTCCGAAAAAATTAAACGAGGAAATCTTGATAATGATGATCTTATGAAACTAGAAACAGCAGTTCATTTCTTAAATCAGAAAAATGTCTTTATTGAGGATAGTGCTTTTATTAAAGTAAATGAAGTAAAAGCGAAGTGTAAGTTATTAAAAGCTGAACATGGCTTAGATCTAGTGGTTATTGATTATCTGCAACTTCTGCAAGGAAGTAAGAGAACAGATAATAGACAACAAGAGGTATCTGAAATATCTCGTAGTTTAAAACAGATGGCGAGGGAACTGGAATGTCCAGTCATCGCCCTATCTCAGTTATCACGTAGTGTTGAATCTAGGCAAGATAAACGCCCTATGATGAGTGACCTTAGGGAATCTGGAAGTATTGAGCAAGATGCCGATATAGTTTCATTCTTATATCGTGGTGACTACTATAGAAGTGAAGATGTTGATGAAAATGAAGTTCAAGAAACAAGTGATGTTTCTACTATTGAGGTAATCATTGCTAAAAATAGGCACGGACAAACAGGAACGGCTGAACTTGCATTTATGAAACGATTTAATAAGTTTGTATCTAAAACTTATGCTGAATAGGAGAGAAAGTTATGAAAAATAGAAATAGCAATCAAGGGGATGAAGTCGAAAAGATGGAGGATTCTATTTTTGTTGATTACAGTGTATGTAAGAGTGAATTAATGCCAACTGGTTACTATGATACAAATGGTTTCTTTGTTATAGCTGGATATTGTGATAAACATGGAAAATTTGTAGAGGATGATAAATCGCCAGTTAATTTAAAAAATTAATTATTATGTCTCTAGAAAAACAAAGTATTTGTTTATAAGATAGGGAAAATAGTTAAAGGTGAGTAAATTAAAAGCTAGGTACAGATAGCTAAAGTATTGTTTGTTGCTGGCTTTTTACAAAAATATTATAATAAAGTTTTGGAGGAAAAAATTATGAATTTTAAGAATAAAAGATTGATATCAACTGTGATTGTAGTGGTTCTAGTGGTGTTTTCGTTAATTAAAGGGACTATCACATCAAGTAACAATAATAAAAAAGATGATGCAGAATTAAATGGATACTTAACAGAGTTCTTACAAGAACAAAGTGTTACTAAATTAACTTTGAAAAAAGGTGATAGTAGTGAAGTAATTCAAAAGATTTCTATTGAAGGTGAGATTAATGCAGAAATGACGAATACTTATTCAAGAGGTTCTATATTGAATCAAATTAAAGAAGCTAAGAATAATCCTAATGTTAAAGCTATACATTCACCAGGTGGAGGTGTTTATGAGACTGCAGAATTGTACAATGCTCTTAAGAATAGTGGGAAAGATGTTTATGTTTCAATGAAAAAGATGGCTGCATCTGGAGGATATTATGTTTCTACACCAGCTAAGAAGATCTTTGTAAATACTGAAACAACCACTGGTTCTCTAGGAGTTATTATGAGTTATGTATCTGCTCAAAAATTCTTGAACGATCACGGAATTAAACAAGAAACTATCCGTTCTGGAGAGCAAAAAGCAGTAGGTGGCTTAACAGAGGACTTACCAGAATCAACTAGAAAAATATTACAAGAACAAAACAAAGAAGCGTATGAAAGATTTGTAAAAGCTATAGCAGAAGGTAGACACCTAAGTGAAGATGAGGTTAAGAAACTTGCTGATGGTAGAACATATACTGGTACTCAAGCAGTAGCGAACAAACTTGTTGATAAAGTTGGTACTGAAGATGAACTTATTGATTTAATAAAAGAAGAAAAAGGATTATCTAACCCAACTGTAATCGAATTAAGAGCTGATAAAACTGCAGAAAGTTTAATTTCTAGATTTGTAAAAGCAACAACAAAAAGTTTCATCTCTGAATTAAATAGTGAAGTAAATTCGAACAAAGTTGAACGTAGCTACTTAGGATAGGGAGGGGATTTAAATGAATAATGATTTAAATAATAATACACCTTCATATGATCCGCTTCTTAACGTGGTTAATACAGTAGTACTTGATGAACCTACACGAAATGAAGAACTTGTTAAAGAGTATATTTAATGCTTTCTAAAAATTTCTATGCAGGTTTTTGGACTAGATTTGTTGCATATGTAATTGATATGACAGTTATTTATGCTATATCTAGTTTATTAAATACTTTTAGTTTTGGACTTTTGAATAAGCAATTAGATTTTCCTATCTTAGGAGAAGAATCTCTGAGTTATGTTATTGTTATGTTTACTTACTTTATAGCGATGACTTACTTCTTCTCTCAAACCTTAGGTAAGATGATTATGAAGATAAAAGTAGAGACTAATAAAGGGGAAAAGTTAAGTTTCGCAGATGTAGTCTATCGTGAACTAGTAGGTAGATTATTAACGATATTCTTAGTATACCTGCCGTATTTAGCAGTAGCTTTCACAAATAAGAAAAAAGGACTTCATGACTTTATTGCTGATACTGTAGTAGTAAAAGAAGATTTTTCAAAATTACGTCGTCAGATGAATGGAAAGTTAGATAGTAAAAATTAATATTGTAAGAAGCTGTAGGTTTTAATAAATCTACAGCTTTAAATTTTAAATTAAATCCTAGAAAATCAGCTGGGATTGACAAAAAGGTCCTAAAATTTGATAAAGTTCATATGAGAACTCATAGACGCAGTGGTTTATTGATATCTAAATTCGCTTTATAAAAGCTTTTTAGATATCTAATAAACTGTGCGGGGGTGACTCGACAAAAT
>QWCT01000573.1_pt1 | contig 23350 bp, 16 predicted proteins | sample 1972681 | NCBI WGS metagenome assembly QWCT01 (sample SAMN09866701, study PRJNA288562) | Human oral metagenome isolate pre3_saliva, whole genome shotgun sequencing... | isolation source: mouth | host: Homo sapiens | place: USA: California | reverse complement strand
CGTGCAGGACGCGACCAAGGACGTCGAGCGCGAGGTCCAGGGAACGATCACGGCGACCGTCCTGGATAAGCCCGGCGCGCCCACGGGGGCGAGCGCGGTCTCCAACAGCGCAGGCACGGCCCTGGTGTCGTGGCGCACGGGCACCACTGGCGGCTCCCCCATCACCTCCTTCACCGTCACCGACCACACGCAGGGCGACTCCAAGTCCTGCGGCGCTGTCGCCGAGTGCCTCTTCGACGGACGCACGAACGGCACCGAGCACACCTTCTCGGTCACCGCGACGAACGAGGTCGGGGAATCCGATCCGTCCAACAAGACGAGCGTCCTCGTCGACGCCAAGCCCGAAACCCCCGGCGCGCCCACCGTGAAGCCCGGAGACGGTTCCATCACCGTGTCGTGGGCAGCTCCGGTCAACACCGGTTCCGACCTGGAGGGCTACGACGTGGAACTCTCGCCGGGCGGTGTGCAACAGGCCGGCGCAAACGAGACATCCAAGACGATCTCCGGCCTGACGAATGGCCACGAGTACATGGTTCGGGTCAGGGCTCGCAATAAGAACTACACGTCCGAGTGGTCGTCCTTCTCCCAGGGCGTGACGCCCTACGGCGCGCCGGAAGCCCCGACGGGCGTCAGCGCCACCTTCTCGAATGGCACCGCGCAGGTCACGTGGAACGAACCGTCCAATACGAACGGTCGTAACATCGAGCAGTACACGGTCAGCGCGAACGGCGCCAAGCCGGTGCTTGTCGACGCGCCGACGACCTCCACATCATTTGAGCTCGAGCACTCCGAGCAGCAGGTCTCCATCAGCGTCAAAGCAGTCAACGACACAAAGGATCCCGAGGCGCACACCTCGCCCGCGGCGACGACCACCGTGTGGGCCGTCGGCCAAGTCAACGCCCCCACGATCACGTCACCGAAGGCCACGGGAAACTCGAAGGAGATCGCGTTCAACATCAAGTTCGAGCCGGGCAACGGCTGGAGCATGAGCGACGTCGTCGACTACCAGTGGACGCCCGACGGGGACCACTGGGACTCCCTGACCAGGGATGGCAATCACACTGTCACCAGCTCGGCACTCACGGATGGTGTCGACGCAACGCTCCAAGTCAAGGTGACCGTCCGCAAGAGCGGCACCGATAAAACATCCGAAGCAGTGGCCACCGGCGGCACCGTGAGTTCCTTCGGTCCCCCCACGGCACCAACCGTATCGTGTCGGCCCGGCGGACCCGGGTGGGTCGACTGCGACTGGAACAACGCTGCCAGCGGAGGCCGCCCCACCCAGTTGATCCTCACCGGAAACACCAGCGAGACAATTCCGTCTGTCGTTGGTGCGGAATCGGGCCACCGCTCCTTCAACCCCGGCGAAGGCGGCAGCGCGCAGCTGTGCGTCAAGGCTGTCCAGACCTCGAGCGAAAAGGGAACACGCGAGTCTGGTCAACCGTGCGACAGGGCCACGGCCCCCAGCTACGCCCGTAGCGCCAGCGGATTCAGGGGCGGGTCGGGCAAATGCGTGTCCGGCTCATGTGGAAGCGGTCCTTTCGACAAGGTGGGGCTGGACCTGTCCGGGTGGCCTCCAAACGCCAGTGTCAGGTGCTCCGGAAAGTACGACAAGAAAGATGCCTGGGTGACCCTGCAGGTTGACGGCAACGGAAACTGGAGGGGAGTCCCCGGGACGCAAGGGCTCCCCGGGTGGACCCTGGGCGGACAATATGTTTACTACCTGGTCGGAAACGATGACAAAGATTTCAACGGCTGGTTCACCTGCACTCAGTAGTAACACACGCAACCACAACAAACAAGCCCCCGTCACACAACACAACTAAGGACAACAATGGAAGTCACCGCAGATAACGCCCACTGGTTCGCCGACTCCTTCACGAGGATCACGGACAACGTCGGCCAGGCACTCCTGGGCAAGGAAGAGGTCATCCGCCTGGCGCTGACCTGCATGTTCGCCGAGGGGCACCTGCTCCTCGAGGATGCGCCGGGAACAGGCAAGACGGCACTGGCGCGTGCCATCGCGGCCACCGTCCACGGGACGCATTCGCGTATCCAGTTCACGCCCGACCTGCTGCCCTCCGACATCACGGGCGTGACCATTTACGACCAGCGGACGGGGTCGTGGGACTTCCACAAGGGCCCTATCTTCGCCTCGATCGTCCTGGCCGATGAGATCAACCGCGCCTCGCCCAAGACCCAGTCGGCCCTCCTGGAGGTCATGGAAGAGGCCCAGGTGACCGTCGACGGCGTGCGCCGCGAGACGGGACGCCCCTTCATGGTGATCGCCACGCAGAACCCCGTCGAGCAAGCCGGCACCTACCGCCTGCCCGAGGCTCAGCTGGACCGCTTCCTCATGAAGACCTCAATTGGCTACCCGGGCCGCGAGGCCGGCATTGACGTCATCCTCGGCTCCGCCGCGCCCGACCGCACCCGCACTCTGTCCCCCGTGATCTCCACAAAGGCGGTCGCCGACATGGCGGACCTGGCGGCCAACAACTACGTCGACCGCTCGATCGCCGCCTACGTGCAGGACCTGTGCGAGGCGAGCCGCGCCGACTCCGAGGTCCGTATCGGCGTCTCGACGCGTGGAGCCATCGCCATGATGCGCGCCGCCCGCGTGTGGGCTATCGCCCAGGGCCGTAACTTCGTGATCCCCGACGACGTGCAAGCCCTGGCGGTGCGCGTGTGGGCTCACAGGCTCGTCTTGGACCCCGACGCCGAGTTCGGCGGGGCCACGCGCGAGGGCGTCATCGAGCGTGCGCTGGGAGCGGTCGCCGCCCCGGTCATGAAGGGCTGAGGATCGTGGCACCGCGTTCCGTCGCCGACAAGCGCCACCTGCGCGAGCGCCTCGACGCCGTCACACGTGCGCGCGTCGCTCTCGCGCGCGCGTCGGCGACGGTCGTCTCCTCCTGGCGGACCTGCATCGCTGCGGCGCGGCGGGTCCCTGGCCTCGGCCCGTTCCTGCGACTGCTGTCATCCCTGACTGTGCTCGGCTGGGGAACGGCGATCATCGGGGCGGGAGCCTCCCTGGCGGGCGTCCTGTTCTCGTGGGTCGAGGCCGCGGTCCTGGGCTTCACGTGCCTGACCCTGGTGACCCTCTCCCTCCTGTGGTCCCTGGGCCGGGCAGGGCACGCCGTCGCGCTGCGGCTCGCCAACACGCGCGTGACGGTCGGCGAGAAAGCCCTCGGCGCGCTGACAGTCTCCAACCCCACGGCTCGGCGCCTGCGCGCCACCATGGTCGAGCTGCGCGTCGGCGCGGGCGCGAACTCGTTCCTATGCCCGGCGCTGGGACGGGACGAGAACCACGAGGAGGTCTTCGCAATCGCGACGACGCGGCGAGGCGTCGTGGCCGTGGGCCCTGCCTCCACGATCCGCGGCGACGGCCTCGGCCTGGTCCGCCGCGTCCAGACATGGTCCGATGCCACCGAGCTCTACATCCACCCGCAAACGGTCGCCATGAACGCCTCGACGGTCGGTTTCATCCGCGACATCGAAGGAGCGACCACGCAGGACCTGTCCTCCGCTGACGTGTCCTTCCACGCCCTGCGCGAATACGTCCCCGGCGACGACCGGCGCGCCATCCACTGGCGTTCCACGGCGCGCGTCGGCAAGCTCATGGTCCGCCAATTTGAGGAAACGCGCCGATCCCACCTGCTCATCGTCCTCGACCTGGACACCGATGCGTGGGCCAGCGACGAGGAGTTCGAGATCGGCGTCTCCGCGGCGGCCTCCATGGCGCGCGCGGCCCTCGTCGATGCGAAGGAGGTCTCGGTGCACACCCAGGTCGGCCACCTCAAGACCCCCACCCCGATGCACGCGATGGACTCCCTCTCCGGGGTCGAGCGCGTCCTGGGCGCAGAACGCATCAGCGCACTGACCCAGCGCGCTGGGACCGAGGCCTCCCAGGCCTCGACCGCCGTCGTCATCTCTGGGTCGCGCACCCCCCTGGCAGACCTGCACGCGGCCCTCACGCGCCTCCCCCTCGACATGGTGATCACCGGCGTGCGCATCGACATGGACGCCGACTTCGAGCTGCGTACTCTCGGCAACACGCCGGTCGTCGTCGCGCCCACCCTGGATGACTTCGCCATCGGAATGTGGAAGGCCCTCGGATGACGACGAACCCTTCTCCCCTGGCCGCCTCCGCGCTCCGGCGCGGCATCGACGCCCTCGCGGTAGTCTCGCTGCTTGCCGCAGTGGCCCTTATCCACGGCCCCGTCTTTGGCGGAACCACCGGGTACGTCGCAGCTCTGGGAGGCCTCGTCGTGGGCGTCCTGGTCGCCGCGCTCACCGCCGCGCTTCGCGTCAGGACGATTGGATCGACGCTGGCCTTGGCCGCCGCCTACCTGCTAGCCGGTGGCCCCCTCGCCCTGCCCACAACGACCGCCTACCACGTCCTGCCCACGCAGCGAACGATCCAGATGCTGGTCGTCGGCACGATCACCTCGTGGAAGGATCTGCTGACCGTTCAACCGCCCGCCGGAATCTTCGTCGGGCCCGCGATCATGCCCTTCCTGAGCGCCCTGGTCACCTCCTTCGTCGCGCTCACCATCGTGCTGCGCACCACGCGACCGGCGTGGGCGCTTGCTCCCGTCGGCATCCTGGGCCTCCTCGGCATTATCTGGAGCTCCCATCAAGCCCCCCTCGCCCTGCCGATCGGCCTGTTCACCGTGATCGTGGGCGTCGTCTGGTCCGCGCACGTGGCCGGACGCACGCGCCGCGAGGGCGGGCGCGGGGTCGTCGAGTTCCACGAACGCGCGGCCAACCCCGCCGTGCGCCGAGGCCTCGGAGCGGTCACGCTGATCGCCCTGGCCCTCGCGGTCGCCGTCCCCCTCACGCGCGTCGTCGTCACGGATTCGCACCGCACGGTCGCGCGCGACTACGTCGAGCCGCCGCTCAACCTCCAGGAATACCACTCACCGGCCACGCAGTTCCGCTTCCTGAACACGACCGACAAGGACACAGAGCTCCTGACGGTCGACGGGCTGCCCGAGGGAGGCAGGCTCCGCCTCGCGACCCTCGACTACTACGACGGGACGGTCATCCAGATCGCCACGAACGCCAACGGGTCTGGATTCCGCCACGTCGGAACCTCCTTCTACGAGACTCCCGCGCCCGCCGACGCCCAGGCCTCGAACGTGACCGTTCGTATCGAGGGTTACTCGGGGAACTGGGTTCCCACCGTCGACGGGGCGCGCTCCCTGGAGTACACCTCCGATCGGGCCAACCAGCTCGCTGACGCGCTCTACTTCCACGACCGCCTCGAGACTGCGCTGTCCACCGTGCGACTCGCGCAGGGAGACTCCTACCGGGTCACCGGCGTGGTGACGCGTCAGTGGAGCGACGAGGAGCTTGAAGGCCGAGCGTTCTCGCGCACGACGTCAGCAGCCGACGAGGGAGTCCCCTCCGAGGTCGCCGACGCCGCCACGGAGATGATCGGCGACGCCGCGCCGGGCATCGCGCAGGTCCGCGCCATTCAGCGCACGCTCCACGACGAGGGCTTCTACTCCGACGGCTCCGACCAGCTCTCCCTGCCGGGCCACCGCACCTCGCGCATCGAGGACTTCCTGAGCGCGGATCAGCTCATCGGCGACGACGACCAGTACGCGGTCGCGATGCTCCTCATGCTGCGCTCGCTACAGATCCCCTCCCGGATCGTCATGGGATTCCACCCGGAGACCCCGGCCTCGGGACCGGTGACGATGACGGGCAAGGACACGCACCTGTGGGTCGAGGTCCCCTTCGAGGGCGCTGGATGGGTCGCCTTCGACCCGACTCCCCCGCGTGACCAGGTGCCCCAAACGGAGGTCCCCAAGCCCAAGCCCGATCCGAAGCCTCAGGTCCTCCAGCCGCCGGACCCGCCGCAGGACCCGGCGGAGCTTCCGCCGGACACCTTCGACGACTCGGACGACAACGAGGAAGGCTGGCCCGCGTGGATCGGTATTCTCCTGGCGATCCTGGGCTGGACGGCCCTCGGCGTCCTGGCGCTCTCCCCGATCTGGGGTCTGCTCCTCTTCAAGGCGCTGCGCCGGCGCCGCAGACGCACCCAGGGGTCCGATGAAGAACGCGCCGCGGGCGCATGGGAGGACGTCGTCGACTACGCGACGGACACCGGACTGCGCGTGCCCGTGGGGGCGACACGCCTGACGCAAGCGCGCGCCATCGACGCGCGGCTGGAGGACCGCCGCGCCGAGATCCCCGCAGATACCGGTTTCCACCGCTGGGACGAGCAGTGCACCGAGCTGGTGTCCATGGCCCGTTCGCTCGACGCCGTCGTGTTCTCCGACGCGGGCGCTCAGGGTGGGGGCGCGGAGCGTTCCTGGGAGATCAGGGACGAGGTCGTGGCAGCGATTTCGGGGAAGACACCCTGGTATCGGCGCTACTGGGCGTTCCTGTCGACGCGTTCCCTGCGGATGCGCCGGGTTCCTCTGCGCGTGCGCGTCGATTCCCTCATCGAGCTGCTCGCCCAGTGGCGCGCGAAGAAGACAACACCCGCGGCCACCGACGAGACCACACCCCTGAAAGGCACGGACAATGTATGAAATGACGGTCCCGGGAAAGCCCTCCGTCGAGGTTCCCCCACACCTGGCGGGGACGGTCGCAGTCAACATCTGGCGCCGATTCTTGTGGCGTATCCTGACCGCCATCTTCTATACCGCTGCCCAGATGCTCATTTCCTCTATCATCGCGGGTGCGATGATCAATCGAATGTCACCGGATGACATCGAGCACCTCGTGCTTGCGATCCTTTTCTTGTGCTTCGCCTGGTTCATCATGCTTGTGATTGTCATCGTGCGAACCGGCGCAACTCCAATGATGCGTGCCGTAGGCGTGCGTTGGGTTCGCTACGACACGGGAGCTGCTGCGGGGTGGGCATCGCTATGGAAGCTAGTCTTGCAGGGTCTCATCGCTTCCTTCACCTTCGGACTCGGACCCATGATCATCTGCTTCGCCAGCATGGACGAGATGAACCGGACGTGGTTCGACCGCACGCTGGGCATCGTCCCGATCAACACGAAGGCGGGACGCGACACCTACAAGACGCCCGCCCCCGAGCCCGAGGAGGAGCCCGAGCCGGTCGTCCACCCGTGGAACGCCACGTCCTCGGCCGCCGCTTCGCTGCCGCCTGTCCCGACAGTGCCCGAAAAGGAAACGGAGACGGTGCACGTGCCGTGGGGAAGTGCGATCCCCGATCCGAGCCCGGCGCCGCCCTCCGTTCCTTCGCCCGCGGCGAGCGCACCCGCGCCTTCCTCCGACTATATCGGGGCAACGCCTTGGTCGACTTCCGGCACAGGTGTCAGCACGCCAGCCCCCGAGGTGTCCGCGGCTCCTTTGTCCTTCACCCCGCCCTCGTCCTCGTATTCGGGGAGCGCGTCGGCCTCCTCCCACCACGAGGATGACGACGATGACCGCACGCAGCTCGGGGTGCGCTACGACACGGCTCGGGTCACCTTCGACACGGGCGTGGACTATCCATTCGGCGGCTCGATCGTGCTCGGGCGCAACCCGGTCGCCCCGGCCTCGCGCCCCACTGCCTCCCTCGTGCCCGTCGATGACCCGGATCGGACGGTATCGAAGACTCACGTCGTGCTCACGGCGACGCGTGAGGGGGTTCTCGTCGAGGACCTGCACTCCACCGGCGGCACGGTCGTCGTGCGCGCCGACGGCCAGGAGACACCTGTCGTGCCCGGTTCCCCCGTCGTCGCAGCGCCCGGAGACACCGTCCGGTACGGGCAGCGGAGCGTGGTCATCAATGGGTAACGAGTGTGTCGAAGCGGTCGGCCCCGGGGGTTCTCGGGTCGTCGTCGCGCACGCTGCCCGCACGGATGTGGGACGCCGCCGCACGCACAACGAAGACTCGTGGGGGGCTTCCTTCCCCACCTACTTCGTGGCGGACGGCATGGGAGGAAACGACGCGGGCGACGTCGCCTCTCGGGTCGTCGTCGACACCATGTGTGACTCGTTGGCTCCGGGCGAGTTCACCACCCCCGCCCTACTCTCGACCGCGGTATCCCGCGCGGCGTTGGCAGTCGCGGATCTGGGAACGGGCTCGCGGGCACCGGGTTCAACCCTGACGGGCATCGCATTCCAGGAGTACCGGGGCAAGCCCTGCGCCGCCGTGTTCAACATCGGAGACTCGCGGACATACCTGCTCTCCGAAGGGAGTTTCGAGCAGATCTCTGTCGATCATTCCGAGGTTCAAGAACTCATTGACGCGGGCTACGTGACCGACGTCGAGGCCCGCGCCCTGCCCCACCGAAACATCATCACCCGGGCGCTGGGAGCCGGATCCACCCGTCATGTCACCGCCGATATTTTCATGGTCCCCGTGCATCGCGGCGACCGGTGGGTGATCTGCTCCGACGGGCTGTCGGGAGAGGTGACGGACGCGCTCATCGAGATGGTCGTGCGCCACGTCAAGGACCGCGAGCAGGCAGCCGACGAGTTGATCGCACAGGCGCTGGGTGCTGGCGGTAAGGACAACATCACCGTCGTCATCGCGGATGTCCTCGAGGCCGAGCCCGAGTGGGGGCAGTCGAGTACCGGCGACGAAACCGTCGATAACGACGTGACCGTTAACTCTGCCGGAGACGCGGACTCGCAGCCGATGGAGAAGCAGCAACTGGCGGATGCAACGCGAGTGGAGGAACAGCATGCGTAAACGCACGTGGACGCCGGGTGGCTATCCCGCAGCGGTGACCGAGCGCGGGATTGTCGTCCTCGAGCCCGGCAATGAGGCGCTCGCCCAGCGATTCTGGGAGCTCATGCTGGAGGGCGCGGACCTGGCTGTCCTCCTCCAGGAGCTGACCTCCGCCTTCGCCGCCAACCTGGCCGCGCTGCCGAGTTTCGTCGCACTCATCGACGAGTCGGGCGAAGCACACATCGCTGTCCGCGGAGCTTTCGAGGTCGTCGTCGACGGGCCGGAGGGGCCGACGTCCGTGAGCGGGGGCAGCGTCATTATGTGGTCTGAGCACCGCTTCCGCACGCATTCCGGCTGGCGGATCGCCACGCCGGTGGACGGTCCCATGCCCGAGGCCGCCCAGTGGCAGGCCCTCAGCGCCGTCCTGCCCGTGGCAACGCTCGCGTCGGGCACGGTCGGCGAGGTAGCGTGCGGCGCACCCGCCGATTCCCGCGTCGAGTCCGTGGCCTCGGACGAGTCCTTCCCCGCTTCCTCCGGGCCCGCTTCCTCCGGGCCCGCTTCCTCCGCGAGCGCCGTCGTCGCTTCGGACGAGGCCTCCCCGGCTCTCGGCGCACCCGTTCCCTCTGCGGGCGCGCAAGCGAGCCCCGAGGAGCCGTTGCCGCCTGATCCCGCCCCAGTAGATTCGGGCGACGCGCCTGCCGACGGCGAGGGTTCCTCCGCCGATCTCTCCTGGCTCGCGGGGGCCTCGTCCGGGTCTGACGAGCCTGCGGGTGAGGCCGACGACGCTTCCTTGTCTGCCGAGGACAACGATTCCCCCGCTGCGGCTTTCTTCGCGCAGTTTGTCTCTCCGTCCGACGAGGAGGAGGAATCCGAGCCGGAGGACACGGCGGCAGAACCTGTGATCGCCCAGCCGACTGCCCCCGCCCCCGCTCCTGCCGACGACGAGCCATCGGGCTCAGGGGCCTCGGGAGAAGAGACGCAAATCCCCTGGTACGAGCGCGAGGACGAGACACCCGAGCCCGACCCCGTGGATGAGGCCGAAGACGCCGCCGACGACACGCCGCCCCTCGAAGCGACCGCTGACGATGCGGCGGACGAACCCCTCGAGGCGGAAGCGGAGGATGGCGTGCGTTCCCGCTTCGAATACCTCTACGGTGCCGAGCGTCCGGAGTATTCCGTCGAGCAAGCGGCCGTCAGGCAGATTCAAAACTCCGATGTCATCGACGACGACCCAGTTCCCGGGCCCCCGTCGTTCGCCTCCCCGCCTGAGACAGAGCACCGGGAGGCACCGGAGCCCGCCATCGATGATCCGGTCCCGCCCGTCCCCGGTCAGGCGGTTTCGGGTCCGCCGGTCTCGGCAGCAGAACCCGAGCCCCGATTCGAGCCGCCGCCGGGAAGCTTCTTCATCGACTCTGTCCCCGGACTCTCCTCAGGCGCTCCGCGAGCGCAGGAAGCCGCACCCAGCGCCGCCTATCAACGGCTTGCGGCGACGCAGAGCGAGGGCGATCACGACGGACAGACGATGCTCCCGGAGCGCGCCCGTGAGCTGCGCGAGTACGCGCGACAGATTGCCACGGAGCCCGCGCAGGACACGTCCTGCGCGCAGGCGACGTCAGCCGCGGTCGGTCCGCAGGTCCTGGCGGTCCTGTGCGAGAAGGGGCACCCGAACCCGACCCACGCCTCGTCGTGTCGAATCTGTTCGTCTCCGCTGAGCAGCAGCTCCGTCACCGTCCCGCGCCCAGACCTGGGCCGGATCATCCTGTCCACGGGGGAAGAGGTGCCCCTCGACCAGGACATCATTATCGGGCGACGTCCCCGCTCGACCCCGACCGCTGGTCGCGCCCCCGCGCGCCTGGCCATTGTCCCGAGCCCCGGCAAGAAGATTTCTCGCAGTCACTGCGAGCTGCGGATCGACGACTGGGACGTGCGGCTCCACGACCTCGGCTCCCAAAACGGCACTCTGCTGATGCGCCCCGGGCAGGCCCCCGTCCGCCTGGACGGGTCTGTGGCCATGGTCCTCAAGCCGGGGGACGTCGTCGAGCTCGGCGAGAACATCTCATTCCGAATGGAGGCGTAATGCGACAACCACTCGATCCCCCGGCAATTCCGGGCGCAACGTTCGTCCGCCACCTCGGCACGGGCGGTTTCGCCGACGTCTACCTGTTCCACCAGCAGATGCCCCAACGCGACGTGGCGGTCAAGGTCCTGCGTCCGGATTCCAACGCCCGGGCCTCGGCGGCCTTTGACGCCGAAGTGAACCTGATGGCTCAGGTCGCCAACCACCCGTCCATCGTGTCCTTCTACACGGGGGGAATTGCGGACGACGGCCGCCACTACCTGGTCATGGAGTACTGTCCGCCCCCGCACCTGGGCCAGCGTTCCAAAGAACACCGCATCCCCGTGTCCCAGGCGCTTGACGTCGGCGTGCGCATCGCGGGCGCAGTGGAGACGCTCCACCAGCGCGGGATCATCCACCGCGACGTCAAGCCCATGAACATCCTGTTCACCCAGTTTGGGCACCCCGTCCTCACTGACTTCGGCATCGCCGCGCAAACGGGAACGGGCGAGGAATCCCCGGGCGGTTTCTCCGTGGCGTGGGCACCGCCGGAGCAGCAGGACGGCACGGGTCCCTTCGGTCCCACGATCGACGTCTATTCCCTGGCCGCCACCGTGCACGGTATCCTCACAGGCCACTCCACCTTTGAGATTCCCGGAGGGGACAACCGCGAGCTCTCCGTACTCAACCGCGTGCTGCGCTCCCCGGTGCCCGCTATTGGCCGCACCGACGTGCCCGCGGAGCTCGAGCGCATCCTCGCGATTGCGATGTCCAAGGACCCCAAGCGGCGCTACCAGTCGGCGCGGGAGTTCGCCCTCGCGCTTCAAAACGTGCAGTCTTCGCTGCGCCTGACCCCCACGCCCTTCGAGGCCATGGGGGTGGAAGCGCCCACCGGGACCTTTGAGGATGAGGACGGGGACGAGACCTGCGCGGCGCCCATCGCCGTGTTCTCCTCCCATGCCCCAGCCCCGGCCTCGTCCATCCCTGACGAGGAGGATGACCGCACGGTCGCCGTCCTGGCGAAGGTGGACCCGGCTCCGGCTCCGGCAAGCGCGCCGCAGAGCGGTCCCGCGAAGACGGCGCCCACGCGTGAGGACGCGCCTCGGGCCTCTGAGACGGACGAGGCCGAGGAGGCTCCCTCCAGGGGCTTCGGCTCGGTCGTGGCTGGGTTCCTGCTCGTGCTTCTCCTCGTGAGCGGCATCGCCTTCGGCGTGTGGACGGTGCTGCGCGGCGAAGGAAGCACGGTGGCTCCGGCCCAGTCCTCGCCTGATGCGCCTCCACTCGACGGGCTGCCCTCGGCCAACGCGAACGCGTCGATTACCGGTCTGGCGGGCACGGTCACCCCTGAGGGGGTCACCTTCACGTGGGACGCGGTCGGCACCGGGACGACGTACCTCTACCACGTCGAGGACCCCAAGGAGGACCACCCTGTACGCCAGACGAAGGAGACGACGGTCACCGTTCCGGTTGTACCGGGGCGCACCTGCCTGTCGGTCGCCGTGCGCAACTCGGACGGACGCTCCTCGAACGAGGCCATCGAATGTGTGGAAACGCCATGAGCACGGCGAGTATCCAACCGGAGTCCACCGAGGACGTATCCGCGGTCATCGACTACTGCGGCGAAATCTACGAGGTTCGCGCCGATCAGGAGTTCCTCATTGGCCGCGAGGCCGACCTGTGCATTGACGACAACCCCTACCTGCACCGCAGGCTTGTGCGGATCAGCTGCCACGACGGCCTGTGGTGGCTGGACAACATTGGGTCGCGGATCGCGGTCACCGTCGCCGACGCCTCGGGGTCCATGCAGGCTCGGGTCGGGCCGGGGGCGCGCATCCCCCTGGTCTTCGAGTCGGCCGTCGTCGTATTCGCCGCCGGGCCCACGACCTACGAGTTCTCCATCACCGTGCGCGGGACGACATTCCGCAGCTACTCCGCCCCCGCCGCCGACACCGGCGAGGCCACGGTCGGGGAAGCACGTTTCACGCCGTCGCAGTACCTGCTGATCCTGGCACTGTGCGAACCCTGGCTGACGCAGGCTGGTTCCGGCGCGACCGATATCCCGCGCAATGCCGAGGCTGCTGCGCGGCTGGGGTGGCCGATCACCCGCTTCAACCGAAAGCTCGACAACGTCGCCGACAAGCTCGATCGGATGGGCGTGCCCGGCATGCGGGGCAGGCCGGGGTCCTTGGCGACACACAGGCGCGTCAGGCTGGTCGAATACGCGGTCGCGGCGCGGCTGGTCTCCAGCAGCGACCTGTATCTGCTCGACGATGAGAAACGACGCAACAGCACACCCGATGCACTCACCGGAAAGGACCGGCGATGAAGATCAAACTGACACTGCGCGGGCGTACCCGCGAGGATATCGACCTGCTGGTCACCACCGATGCAACGGCGACGGTCGGAGATGTTGCTGCCGCTCTGGCTTCCTCGGGTCCGCGACAGAGCGCCGCCACCCTGGCTGCACCCGATTCGCTGACGCTCAGAGTTCTCGATCCCGTGGACGGAAGAATCACCTCAGTCCTGCCGTCAACGGCATACGTGACTGAGACAGGACTCAACTCGGGTTCACTTGTCGACATCGCCTCGGCGAAAGACGCGACTCCAACGGGAGGCGTGGCGGGCGAGCTACGCGTCCTGGACGGAAATGACAAGGGCATGTGCGTCCCCCTGTATTTCGGCGGCACAACCGTGGGCCGATCTCCCTCGTGCACGATCATGCTCAACGACCGTCGAGTGTCGAAGGAACATGCTCGCATCACCGTCGGCTCAAGCATTGAAATTCACGACCTCAACTCAGCCAACGGTGTCCTCGTTGGCAACCAGCGCGTGCAGCAGGCCACGGTGACACCCGGTGACGTGGTCCTCCTTGGAGACACTCAGATCCAACTGGTCCAGACAAAGATTCCCGAATCGACTGGCGAGTCCACGGACATCGCATTCATCAGGTCGCCTCAGGTCATCCCACACGCGACCCCCCGAACGATCAAGCTCCCCGATGCACCGACCCGCCCCAAGCCCTCGCGTTTCCCATTCATCGGCCTCGTGGCCCCCCTGATTATGGGCGCATCCATGTTCCTCCTGACCCGACAGCTGACGAGCTTGGTGTTCATCATCCTGAGTCCGATCATCATGATCGGCTCGTGGTGGGACCAACGTCGACAGTCGACAAGCGAGTTCACCGAAGCAATGACACAGTTTGAAGATGCTCTGAAGGTCACCCACCAGGACCTGGATGACAGTCGACGCGAGGATGTGGAGTCCCGCCACGCTCAGTTCCCTCCGATCAAGCAGACCATCGAGGGGGCGCTGCGTCGCGACGGCTCGTTGTGGATACGCAGGCCCGAGCACCCGGAGTTCCTGAAGTTCCGCCTGGGGCAAGGGACGGACACCGCGACGGTCACCATCGAAGGGGCGGATCAGCGCACGGGTCTTCCGGAGGCGGTCGCCAAGGTGCGCGCGCTCGCCGTTGAGTACTCGCGGGTCACGAATGTTCCACTCGTTGCCGACATCCGCTCGTCCGGAGGCCTGGGCTTGTGCGGCCCGAGCGACGTCCTCAGGCAGGCGCGCGGGGCGATCGCAGCCCAGCTGGCGGCACAGTACTCGCCTGCTGAAGTCATCGTCACCTGCATGACCTCCACCGATCATGTATGGGGATGGGAGTGGATGAAGTGGCTCCCTCACTGCTCCTCCCCGCACTCCCCCTTCGGTGCCGGCGTCCACCTTGCCTCCGACTCGGCTTCCGCGAAGGTCCTGCTCTCTTCGCTCGAAGGCCTGCTCGAAGCCCGCACTCAGGGCGACCCCAGTGAGGTCTCCAACCGCGGCCCCGAGGTTGCTTCGGCCTCCTCTAGCGAGGCCTCTGCGCAGGATACGTCGAAGAAGTTCCCTAATCCGATTCCCGCGGTGGTCGTTTTCGTGGACGACGTGCTGGTGGACCGCGCTCGCCTGAACCGTCTTGCCGAGTTGGGCCCTGATCGAGGTATCTACTTTGTGTGGATGGCCCCGTCCTTCACCGAATTACCTGCGGCGTGCCGATCGTTCATCGCATTCGACGGCAGGCAGGCTTCCATCGGTGACGTACGCGCGTCGCGCGCGCTTGAGGACGTGAGCGTGGACCGCGTCTCGGACGAGGAGTTGGCTGCCCTGGGCCGGTCACTATCCCCTCTCTTCGACGCGGGAGTCCCCGTCGACGATGACTCGGATCTGCCAGGCTCCATTTCCTACGTGGATCTGACTGGCCAGGAACTGGCGGACGATCCCAACGCCATCATCGAACGGTGGAGGGCCTCGCACTCGATCATCGACCGCACACCGGGGCACCCCCATCGCAAGATTCCGGCCGTTCCCCTGTCAGCCATCGTCGGTCAGGGGGCGAGCGAGCCCATGCAGCTGGACCTACGCTTGCACGGACCGCACGCGCTGGTCGGCGGCACGACGGGTGCCGGCAAGTCCGAGTTCTTGCAGGCGTGGGTCCTCGGCATGGCCCAATCGGTGTCACCCGATAGGCTGACATTCCTGTTCGTCGACTACAAGGGCGGTTCCGCCTTCGAGCAGTGCACGGATCTGCCGCACACCGTCGGCCTGGTCACCGACTTGTCGCCCTACCTGGTGCGCCGCGCCCTGACCTCACTACGAGCGGAGCTGCACTACCGCGAGCGCCTTCTCAACAAAAAACGAGCAAAAGACCTCGTCACCCTCGAGAAGTCCGGCGATCCCGACTGCCCCCCATCGCTCGTTATTGTCGTCGACGAGTTCGCGGCGCTCGTGAACGAGGTTCCCGAGTTCATCGACGGCGTCGTCGACGTCGCCCAACGAGGACGTTCCCTCGGCCTGCACCTCATCCTGGCGACCCAGCGCCCTGCGGGCGTCATCAAGGACAACCTTCGTGCGAACACAAACCTGCGCGTCGCCCTGCGCATGGCTGACACCGATGATTCCCAGGATGTCCTCGGGGATGCCATGGCCGCCCACTTCCCGCAGAACACGCCCGGCCGTGCTGCGGCAAAGACAGGCCCCGGCAGAATCTCGGTGTTCCAGTCGGCCTACCCGGGTGCCCGCACGGCCGAGGGACTCAAGACGACGCAGGTTGACATCGAGGCGCTGGGCTTCGGCCTGCCGCAGAAGTGGAAGACGCCCGAGCCGCCCAAGCCTCGCGAGGAGATCCCTACCGACATCACCCGAGTTGTCGGTACTATCTGCGCAGCGTCGGCCAAAGCGAACATCCAGGCGCCTCGCAAGCCGTGGCTGCCCGAACTCGCACCGATCTACGACCTCTCGCTTCTACCCCAGCGTTCCGACGCCAAGATCGTCCTCGGTGTCCTGGACGACCCCGAGGACCAGTCGCAGGAAGTGGAGTACTTCCGACCCGACACGGACGGACACATCGCCTTCTACGGCGCCTCCGGTTCCGGAAAGACGACCGCGCTGCGATCGCTCGCGATCGCTGCAGGCATCACCCCCAGCTCAGGTCCCGTCAACGTCTACGCCCTCGACTTCGCCGGCGGAGGCCTCGACATGCTTAAGAAGCTCCCCAGCGTCGGCAACGTTATCCAGGGCGACGACGAAGAGAGGATTGCCAAGCTCATCGACTTCCTCGGTAGCATCGTCGACGAGCGTTCTGTCTCCTACAAGGCCGTCAACGCCAGCCACCTGACTTCCTACCGGGAGCTCTCGGGTAAGCAGGACGAGCCCCGATACCTCGTGCTCATCGATGGGATCGCCACATTCGCAGAGACCTACCAGCTCGTCGGCCGACATGCGAAGATCTGGAGCCGTTTCCAGCAGATTCTGTCGGACGGGCGCGAAGTCGGCGTTCACTTCGCGGTGTCGGCGGACCGGCCGCAGGCCATCCCGAACTCGATCGCCGCGTCGTTCCAACGCAAGGTGGTTCTGCGTCTAACCGACGAGGACGCATACCTCTATTTCAATCTTCCGCGCGATGTTCTGAGCGCGTCGAGCGCTCCAGGACGCGCCATGCAGGTGGGTAACCCCAACCTCTTGCAGCTGCCGATCCTCGGCAGGAACGTCACGGACTACGACCAGGCCAGGGAGATCGAATCACTGGCAGGCGCCTCGTTTATGCGCCGACGCACCCGCCCGACACCGATCCGTTCCCTGCCGCTCGATATACCGGAGCGCGAGGTCGATCGCGTTGTCGAAGGACGCCCCGTCATCGGGGTCGAGGCGGGCTCGCTTGCCCCGATGCCGCTGCGCCCTGGGGGTACCTTCGCGATCACCGGCCCCGCTCAGTCTGGCAGGACCAACACCGTCCGGTGGCTGGCACGCAGCGTCCACAGTGCTTTCCCGAATGCGGTCATGCTGCACGCATGTGCACGCCGATCCCTGGTGGCGAGGGAACCGCTGTGGACGGAGACCGCGCAGGGAGCAGACAAGATCGCGTCCATGCTTGCCAAGCACGGTCACCTGTTCGAGGAAGAAGCTCCGGAGACCACGCCGGGAGTCGTCCTCTTTGTTGAAGGTATCGGAGAGTTCTCTTTCTCCGCGTGTGACCAACAGTTGCAGGACGCCATCGCCTCAGCGAAGGCCAATGGTCATTTGGTCGTGGCCGAGGCCGACGTCTCCGGGTGGTCATTCGGCGGATCGCTGGCGTCCGGTGTGCGCAGCGGACGGACAGGGATCGTCCTGTGCCCCTCGCCCGGTGAGGGCGAGAACGCCGTCGGAGTTCCCGTCCCCGGCATCTTCGGGGCCGAGGCCGTGCCGGGTCGCGGCTACTTTGTTCAGTCCGGCAAACAGTGGAAAGTGCAGGTGCCCCGAGTATGACAAAACCCGATGGGGACTAGTCCCCATCGTCAGTGACAAGACCGAATGATAGTTTGAGATTACGGGCTAATCACCCATCCGACGTGGGAACCGTCGGCTCGAACACACCAGATCCGCGATACCCACCCCGGGTATCCAATTCTCAACGGAGGAACACAATGGCAAACCTGAATGTCACCTACGACCAGATGCAGTCCGCAGCAACTCGCCTGCGCAACGGCCAGCAGGATCTTGAGTCCAAGCTCAACGAGCTGCGCTCACTCGTCCAGCAACTCGTCCAGAACGGATTCACCACGTCGCGCGCCTCGGGCGCCTTCGACTCCTCCTACCAGGAGTTCACCCAGGGTGCGACCCGCACGGTTCGGGGAATCGACGGCATGGCCGACTACCTGAACAAGGCCGCGCAAGCTCTCCAGCAGACCGACGAGGAACTGGCACGAGCAGCCGGTAAGTAAGGTCATCACCGCCTGGGGCGCGGGAGGACACGTCCGCGCCCCAGGTCCTCTGAAGAAAGGAAACGCCCATGCCGGACCTGCAAGTCGATATCAGCGAGTTGCGCAACCGGTCTAAGTCCCTTCGCGCAACCGCCGCTCTCCTGAACGACGTCAAAATCGACGCCTTGGACATCGCCTCTGTTGTCGGCCACGAAAGGCTCGCGGGGAAAGTCAACGAGTTCGGCAACAACTGGGACACCACCCGGGGCCGTTTCCGCGATCACCTGGAGGCCTTGGCGAAAACCTTCGACGCCATCGCTGACACATTTGAAGACCTCGACGGAAAGCTCGCAGAGGCGCTAAGGAGGAAGCAGAAATGAGCACTCTTCCGGGTAATCCCACCGCCCTCAAAACCAAGGTCGAGGGGCTGATCACCTCCGCGAACAGCATCCAATCCGCAATCGACGACCTCAATAAGTTCGTAACGACGTCGAAGTCGAAGGCCGTCGCGGCCACGCAGAAGGAGGTACAAAACGCCGAGAAGAGCCTGGAGGCGGCACACGGCCGATACAAGAACACGGGCCTAGCTCTGCGCGAATACCAGGCGGTGCTCGCCGACTGCCACAAGCGCGCCGACGCGGCCTCTGCCCGGGAGGAGAGCGCCAACCGGCAGCGCAACGACGCACAGCGCACGGTGAGCGCAACGAAGAAGCGTCTCCAGCAGCTGCAGAGCTCCCACGCCCCCTCCGTCAACGTCCAGAACGCACAAAACGCAGTCCAGCAGGCGATGAGCAACGAACGTCGGGCTGCGAAGGCGGCGACCGACGCATCGACGGAAATCGCTCAGATCGCCCAAGAGGTGGATGAGGCAGCCGGCCGCGCCATCAGCAAGATCGACACGGCAATGGCTGCCACCAAAGACAACTGGCTGGACAAGATCTCTCAGTTCATCAACAAGGTTGGTCAAGTTCTCGCTGATATCACCAAGTGGGTAACGAAGGTTCTCAAAAAGGTGATCGAGGAAATCGCCAAGGTGCTCGCGAAAGTTATCGAAGTACTACTAACGATCACCTTCACTATTCTCTTGATCGCAGTTGGATTCGCCATATTTCTGGTTACAGGCATACTACTTCTGATACTCGGTGATGCACTTCCAGCTTCACTGCTGTTTTACCTTTCCCTCGCAAATGTCACAGGCGCGATGATTCTGTTCTCCTGTGGGCAAAAGATACTTATGGGCCTCCATAACATTGGCTGCGAGATTTCGACTCTTGTCACAGGTCCAGCAAACGTCCATTACGGCGACAACGGGGAGACGACGGACACCATCAACACGCGCCCGGGCAAGGAGGGCCTCATCCGGGACAAGATGGACCTCGCGGGTAGGCCCCACCCACGCGGGGACTGGAAAGAGCCGCCGGGCTGGCACGAGGTGAGCCCCGCGGAGCTGCGCAGTCTCGGCATCGACCCAAAGATCCTCGAGGACAAGAAGACCGGCTTCCACGCGACGCTCTTCCGGGACGACAACGGACGCTACGTCCTATCCTATGAAGGCACTGATTTCAAGGATCATGCTGGAGATGTTGTTACCGACGTAATGGGGGCAGGAGCCACGTCTGCGCAAGTACATCAGGCGATCCAAGCAGCTACAGTCATCAAGCAGCGCCTCATGGCCAACGGCGTCACCGCGGGCAACTTCTCCCTGACCGGCCATTCCCTGGGCGGCGAGCTGGCGGCGGCAGGATCGATCGCGACCGGGGCGAAGGCGACGACCTTCAACGCTGCGGGATTGAGTTACACGAGCATGACACTCGCTCGAGAGTCGGCAATACAAAACGGTTTCTTCACCTCCAACGTTGATGCGCGTGCCCGCGTCGAAAACTACCACTTCACCACCGATCCACTGACCTTGCTGCAGAGGCGGAGCACCCTGCCGGAGGCATATGGGAAGCAGATCGAAGTCCAGGCATCCGTGGAGGATCTGAACAATTTCGCCGACCTCGAACGGGGACATGGGCTTGACGCGATGAAGCGACAGTACGACGCGCAGAACTGGTTTTTGTACGACCACCCGCAGAAATCTGAGCAGCGGTGGGATGCCCCGATTCTCCTACCGGAGCCCGAGCGTCCGACGTGGGCTCCAGGCACCGTTCCAACCAGCATCTGACCTCCACACGAGAAAGCAGAATCAACGATGGCAAGCGATAACAACCTCGGCGACGCCCCGCGCCTCGTCTTCAACCTGCCGGGCACCTGGTTCCCCGTGGCGATCACGGATGAGGGGGCCTCGGAACAGGACGTCGAGCGCATGGTCCAGGGCATTGTCGGCCCGGCGGACGACGCGGCCGTGCTGCGTCGCCAGATGCACGATCAGGTGGTCGATGCGTGTGCCGAGGCCATGGAAGGCGGCGCCGTCGCTATGTACTTCGGCAAGGAGCTGGAAAAGGATGCGCCTTTCCCTGTGAACATCACGGTCTATCAGCCGCCGGGGCTGCGCATGAGCCCTGCGATTGGCACGGAGAGCGACGAAGTATTTGGCATCCTTCGAATGGGCTTCGATGACGCGGACGACGCGTTCGTCGACGTCGAGGGCGGAAACTATCGCGCGCTGCGCCGCGTGCTCATTGAAAAGGATGATTCGTTCCAGATCGAGGTCCCCGAGGAGGAGACTCCCGAGGAGGCGGCCCTGCGCGCCGAGGCCGAAAAGCTCGACCTCGAACGCATGCGAGTGGACTACTGGGCGCACGTGCCCGGCACGAAGCAGATCGTGATCGTCTCCTTCGCGACGCAGATGGCCATGATCAAGCACCTCATGCTCGAACTCTTCGATCTGATCGTCGCGGCGTCACATTTCGTCACCAGTTCAGCGGACGAAGGCACGAGCGGGCCTATGACTGAGGCTGAGACCACGGACACAACCACGGACACGGACACAACCACGGCCACGGCCTCGGCCACGGAGGCATCCTCCAGCTCATAGGTGCAGATCCCGGGGCCGCAGCCAGCACGCTGATTATCACCGACCGCGCACACCGGCTGCTCAGACCCCCTCTTATTGGGACGAAGCATGGCTCGGGCTTTTCTTCCTCACACCTTTCGCGTTTCTATTTGGTTCATAGGAGAAACACATCATGACCACGGCGATAGCAATCATCATTCTCATCGCTTGCGGCTTCCTCTATTACGGGTGGATACGGCTGCGTCAGGAAATCTCCGCGAAGATCACCCAGCTGATTTTCCGGAAAGCGCACCGCGAGGGCGAGGGGGCGGTGGGCAGAACACACCTCATCACCCCGAAATCAGTGTCTGCTCACGCACTCCTTGAGGCTGCGTGGGAGGCAATCGACGTCCCGGCCAGCGAAAAGGCCCCACGGTGGTGGCCTGCCAGCGTCTTCAAATGGCGCTCGGACGATCCCGCCGGTCTCGTTTTCCAATCGAAGGGCCGCCTGACCTTCACGCAGTGGTCTGCGACGCTGCTCACCGACAAAGAAGGCACGCAGCTCCTGTGGAGCGTCGTCCAAGCATTGCAGTTCAACGGTCTGGTGCCCGAGGCCAGGAGCCTAGCCAATCTGGAACGGCGCGTCATCAGGGCGATGAGGGCATGTGACCCGTACTGCGAGATCATCAGTGAACAAGGAAAGGTGAAGTGGAAATGAAACACACCACCCCACACTTCATCGCACTGGCGGTGCTCGCCATCGGCCTGCCATGGTTTTTCCTACTGTCCGACGAGGATCACAGGCTCCTTCCGTCGCTGTTCATCGTTGGTGGTGCGGTAGCGGTCCTGGCCTTGGATTACTTCGGCCCTGCGGCGCTGCCCGACCCCCTCGCAGCCCAGGACCCAGAACCGTGGAAGCGCCCGCCCGCCGCCAACGCTGCGGAGGCGCAGGCCTACCAGGCGTGGGTTGCGCAGGCCACCACCGCCGCTCAAGTGGCGCCGAGTGCTCTGACGACGCCCGCGGCACCGGCGTTCTCGCAGCCCCAGGCGGCCAACGTTGCACAGCCTCTCACGAACGAGGCCGTGGCTCAGCAGGTGCACACGCCCGCCTCCGTCACGCCCTCCGCAGTGGATCCCGCGCCGACAGCGGTTGCACCGTCGATGCCTCCAGCCCCGGAAGCCCCTGCACCGCGCCAGAGCGCAGCCGAAGAGCTTAACCGCCCGATCTCGATTGGCCCTCTCACCTCCTCCAGTAAGGACGCCCCGGTCAATCAGCCGTTCTCGGTTGGCCCGCTCGCTTCGCCCGCACCTGCCCTGCAGCAAGCCCCGGAACCCCAGCAGGTCTCGGCGCCCCAACAGGTCTCGGTGCCCCAACAGGCACCGGACATCGCTCAGCCTCAGCAGGCCTCGGCCGACGCCTACGACGACGATGACCTCGACATGACGCGCGCGGCAGTCTCGCCGGGAAGCCGCTTCACTGCCGCCGACGCGATAGATCCGGCGACGCCGTGGGAGGTCCAGGCGGAGATCGCTCGGACGAGGCCTGACCTGTGGGTGGCGCTGTCGAAGAATCCGTCGATTTACCCGGATCTCAAAGCCTGGCTCGATCGCCATATCAACAAGTAGCCAACGCACGAGGCACGACATACGTGGGGGCCACCCAATGGGTGGCCCCCACAGCCACGTTCACTCGTCCGCACATCAAGGTGAATGAGCGGGAAGGCGCGCCACCTATCCGTTGATCTCGCGAATCTTGGACTGATCGTCGCCCGCCGTCACACAAAAGAGCTTCGCTGAACTGACACTCAGCTGAATCATGGCTTTTGAAGGAGTCTTCCCCTTCTCCGACAGGAGGTCCTTGACTGCCTCATATTGATCGTCAGAGGACATCGTCAAATACTCCCCGCAGGTCGTGTCACCCCCCTTGGTCCTCGTTGATCCAGAGCACGCCGTCAGCGAGACCACAACCATGACGGCCGCTACGACGCCGACCGCCTTCTTCCATCGCGTCATGTCAGACTCCTAATACCTGTGTTGTGATGTGAAAGAATCGCCCTCCATCAGAGGACACTTCCAGTATCCCCCAACGCACACCCCACAGTGTCGCAAATATCACAAGTTATACACAGTAACCGTGTAGTGCTTCAGTGATGGAACGAGGTTTCCCCACTCAACAGACGCTCGTCGATGCCGCCTTCGATTCCACGACGGCCAGCCCCGCGTCGGTGAGGATCGTCGCGGCCCACCGTCTGCCCGCGGGACACACCCGCACGACGACGCGCCCGGCCACGGCCTCGTCAAGTGCGGCGGTTGCGCGCGACACGATGAGCGAACACAGTGCGTCGTCGTCCCCTTCCCCGGTTCCACGCACACCTTCGCCTCCGCGGTCATCGAGCAGGAGGACCTCGACCCCTCGTCCTCGCGCGCGACGCGCCGCTTCCACGACGGCGGTTCCGGTGAAGAAGGGAGCGCGGATCTCGTCGCGCAGCTCCGCCTCG
>QWCT01000999.1_pt1 | contig 23383 bp, 19 predicted proteins | sample 1972681 | NCBI WGS metagenome assembly QWCT01 (sample SAMN09866701, study PRJNA288562) | Human oral metagenome isolate pre3_saliva, whole genome shotgun sequencing... | isolation source: mouth | host: Homo sapiens | place: USA: California | reverse complement strand
ATTTATTTTGAAGGAAGAATTTAAAAAAACAGGATGATAAAACTACCATCCTGTACCATATATTATATTTTGAGTTTACACAAAATTCTGGACACTCTCCAATTTTTTATAAATATTCAACAATTTTTTTACCAAATTATTTCACATTTTTATTCATTAAATCTAAAATTTATTTAGCTTCTAAAATTATCAATTCTTTTGGACTCTTATTCAATACTTCACATCCATCTTTTTTCACAACAACATCGTCTTCGATTCTAACTCCACCCCATCCGTCAAAATAAAGTCCTGGCTCAATAGTTACAATCATATTTTCCTTCAATTCAATTTGTGACATTTTTGATAAATATGGTAATTCGTGAATTTCTATTCCAATTCCATGACCTAATCCGTGACCAAATGCTTCTCCTAATCCTTTTTCTGTAAAGAAGTTTCTTACAACAGTATCCACTTCATCTGATCTCATTCCAGCTTTAACTGTATTTATTCCTAATAATTGACTTTCTAAAACAGTGTTATAGATTTCTTTGTGTCTTTCTGTGATATTATTTCCATAATAAACTGTTCTTGTGATGTCAGAAACATATCCGTCATAATATGCTCCAAAATCCATTGTAATAAATTCATCTTTTTGAATTTTTTTGTCACTTGCTACACCATGTGGCATCGCACTTCTGTACCCACTAGCCAAAATAGTATCAAACGATCTATCTTCAGCACCTAATTTTCTTTGAACATATTCCATATATCCAGCCAATTCTTTTTCAGAAACACCTTCTTTAATCACTTTCAAAACTTCAGAAAATGCAGTATCACTTATTTCAATTGCTTTTTTTATAGTTTCAATTTCTTCATTAGTTTTAACCATTCTCTCAAAAATCAATTTTTCTCCAACAGGCACTAAATCAGCTTTAAAAATCCCTTTTATTGTTTGATATAAAGAAAAAGTCACATCCTTATCCTCAAATCCAACAGTTTTCAATCCTAATTTTTCAATATATTCTCCAACAGTTTGCAATGAACCTCTTGTCACTTCTACAAATTCAAATCCCATTGGTGTCACTTGTTTTTCAGCTTGAGTTCTATATCTAAAATCCGAGAAGAAATAGTTCCCTTTTTTTGTAACCAAAGCCACTCCAGTAGTTCCTGTAAATCCAGCAAAATATCTCAAATTATACAAATTTGTCAAAAAAATTCCATCAATAGTTAATTCATTCAATATTCTTTCTAATTTATCTGTTCTTTTAGTCATCTTCTATTCTCCAATCTTAATTTTGTTTTGATTTATTTCATTTACTATTTTAACGCTATTTTCATCTAAAATCAAATATTTTTTTATTTTTATTTTTTCCCCTTTTTTATAATTTCAACTATTCCCAAAATTCCCGAAATAACGTATCCTAAAAATCCTAAAACAGGTATCTCATTTATTTTAGGCGGGATTCCAGATAATACAACTATCGAAGAAGCTACTAACAACGAAGCAATAATTATCGCAACAACCAATCTATCCAATATTTTTAACAACTCTTTAAATCCCGTAACTTCATGTTTATGTTTCAATTCCCCATTCAATATTTTTTGCGATATATTCCTCAAATCTTCTGGCAACGACAACCAGCTTTCAGACACTTGCGTAATTTTCTTAGTCCCTTTTTCAAAAATATATTTTGAATTCATTCTTTCTCGCAAAATCCTTTTCGCATAAGGTTCTAGCGTCTTCATAATATCTAAACTTGGGTCCAAATGCCTTCCAATTCCTTCAATCTGTCCCACACCTTTCACTAAAAGATAAATATCCTCTGGCAAAATTACTTGATTTTTATTAAGAATAACTCTAACTTTTTCAAAAATATCTCCAATACTTATCTCGCTCAATGCATTTCCATCAACTAAATACACAATTTCTGTTAATTCCCTTTCTAATTGTCTCTCATCAGGAACATTGTATTTAACAGCTAACTCCTTTATTGTTTCTATTGCTTTTTTCACATCCTTTTGTATAAAATGCAACAATAAGTTTTCAAGTAATTCCTTATCTTGCGGATACAAAGTCCCCATCGCACCAAAATCAATAAATACAATTTTTCCTTCTGGCGTCATAAAAATATTCCCTGGATGCGGATCAGCATGAAAAAATCCATATTTTAATACTTGCTGTATATACAAATCCAATCCTACTCTTGCCACTTCACTAGGAAAAAATCCACATTTTTCAATTTTTTCCTTATCTGTTATTTTAAATCCCTTTATAAACTCCATACAAAGAATATTATCATTCGACAACTCTCTATACGGAACTGGAACATGTATTCGTTTATCATTTTTAAAATTATTCGCAAATTTTTCCATATTGCTTAATTCATTTCTAAACGACAATTCTTTCGTAATCGAATTCCCAAAACTATTAATAATATAAGAAACATTCATCTTTTTAATTTCTTCATTCGTTCTCTCAAAATACGCTGCTAAATCCCTCATCATTGATAAATCAGATGCTACAATCTCCTTTATTCCTTCTCTTCTAACTTTAATTACAACTTCTGTTCCATCTTTCAAAATACCTTTATACACTTGCCCCATCGAAGCCGAAGCCATTGGCATTTCATCAATCTCTTTAAAATATTCTAATGGCTCTATATTCAATTCTGTCTTTATTTTTGCATAAATATCTATTTTCTCTGGCTCAACATCATCTTGCAATTTTTGAAATTCTGCAATAATATCTTCTGGAAAAATATCCGTTCTATTACTGCACATTTGCCCTAATTTAACATAAGTAGGCCCCAAATCCTGCATCGCTAAACGGATTCTTTCAGGAAAAGATGTCTCCCTTATATTTTCCAATCGCTTACTATTTTTTGCAAGCCTATTCGGAATAAATCTCTCCATGCCAGTTCTATCAAAAAGTTCCTCAAAACCATATTTTAAAAGAACATCCGACAACTTTTTCATTCTTTTTATTCTATCTATAACTTCCATTTTTTAACCTTCTTTAATTTATAGTTTTTGTAATATTCGATTACCATTTCTGCACATTTTATGCCATCAACTGCTGCAGACATTATTCCACCTGCATATCCAGCACCTTCTCCACACGGAATAATCCCTTCAATATTAGCAAAAAACTCCTCATTTCTAGGAATTTTTACTGGCGAAGAACTCCTACTTTCCACACCTGATAAAACAGCATCATAGTTTCCAAACCCTTTAATTTTCTTATCCATCGCTAATATTCCTTCCTTTAAAGCCGAATTTATAAACTCTGGAAACAACAAATTTAAGTCTGCAAATCTATATCCTCTAAAATAACTAGGCTTAACCTTCCCTAATTTTGTAGAAACTCTATTTTGCAAATAATCTCCAAACAACTGAATTGGTGCCTTATAATCACTTCCTCCAAGCTCAAACGCCTTCTCCTCTAATCTTCGCTGAAACTCAACCCCAGCCATTACATCTTCCCCATCAAAATCCTCAGGAAACACATTTACCAAAACAGCCGAATTTGAATTTTCTAAATCCCTCTTAGAATAACTCATCCCATTCACTACAAGCCTTCCAATTTCACTCGCTGCAGGAACAACCACTCCTCCAGGACACATACAAAATGTATAAACTCCTCTACCATTACTAGCCTTCGCATTTAACTTATATTCTGCAGTCGGCAATTTATCAGCAAATTTACCATATTGAGAATGATTTATCATCGCTTGTTTATGCTCAATTCTTACACCAACAGAAAAAATCTTTCTTTCCATATGAATATTTTTCTCATTCAACATATAAAAAGTATCTCTCGCACTATGCCCAATCGCCAAAATCGCCACATCTGTTTCAATTTCATAACTCGGATTTTTTTCAATTTCTCCATTTTCCACTCTTTTCATGGCCTCTTCACTAACATCCTCAATCTCAACACTAGTTAATTTCTTATTCTCATCATATTTCACAGAAACTAATTTTTGGCTAAATCTATATTCTCCCCCTAAACTCTCAATTTTTTCCCTAATCCTTCTCATAATCCCAATCAATTTATCTGTCCCAACATGTGGTTTCGACATATACGCAATCTTTTTCTCTGCTCCAGCCTTTATAAATTCCTCATAAACCTTCTGCATCCTAAAATTATTCGTATTCGTATTCAATTTCCCATCAGAAAAAGTCCCAGCTCCACCTTCTCCAAACTGCACATTCGAATATTTTTTCAAATTCCCAGTCTTAAAAAAGTCATAAACATCTTTTTCTCTCTCGTCAACACTTTTCCCCTGCTCAATAATTATTGGCTTCAACCCAGCTTCTGCCAAAATCAATCCAGCAAAAACTCCAGAAGGCCCAGTTCCAACCACAACAGGACGTTTTTCTATCTTAATATTTTCCAAAATTTCTATTTTATAAATCTTCTTTTCTATCTCTCTAACATTTTTAATACCTTCATATTTTTTCTCATTAACCAATTCCACATCCACAGAATACACATAAATCACATTATTCTTATTTCTCGCATCAATCGCTTGTCCTGCAATTTCAAAACTCAAAATTTCACTCTTCAAAATTTTATACAATTTACAGACAACCGCTTTTAAATCATTAATATTATGTTTCACTGGCATTTTTATATTAGTTATTCTTAACATATTTTCCCTCTCATTTTCTCTAATTAATTTACCATAAAATTTTTTATAAATCTTCTACAAAGCAAAAATCATAAATTTATTTTCTTCATAAATCAAATAAAAAACGAGTTAATGCAACTCGTTCCCATATTTTTTGAACTTTTATTTAAATAAACTTATTACACCATAAGATGCCGCTGTCATAATTGCTGCAGCTATCAATACTCCTAGCGTAATATAAATAAATGATCTTTTTCTCTCAAATTGAAGCAACGCTGCAATTAATGCACCCGTCCAAGCACCTGTCCCTGGAAACGGAATAGCCACAAATAACATAAGCCCTATAAATTCTCCAGTTGCAAGACCTTCGCTACGTTTTTTTGCACGATTTTCAATTTTTTCAATAAATTTCACTAAAATCTTATGCTTTTTCATAAATTCAAACGCTTTTACTGAAAACAAAAGAATAAACGGCACTGGAAGCAAATTCCCTACAATTGACACAATCATATTCAAATACCAAGGCAACCCAATCGCCGCTCCAACAGGTATCGCTCCACGAAGCTCAACAACAGGTAACATCGATATTAAAAATATCCCAAACATCTTATTCAAAAGTGGTGCTCCCAATAAACTCACTTTTATAAATTCATTAAAAGATTTCATATTTTCCCTTTCTCGTAATTTTTCTTATAATTATCAATTCTTTGATTCATAAATTAATTTCTCAAAAATTTCTATCAAATAATATTTAATTTACAATTACCTTTTGTATAAAAATTAAAATTTTTCTATAAATTCCTTCCGAATATTTTCTTTATTATATCATACGAAAAAAAATACTTCAATTTTTTATTTTACCCTTCCATTAATTCAAAAACATCTTATTAATATCCTCTTCTATTTCTTCTTGCATCAAAAATAATTTTGAGTAAACTTGCTCATAATTTTCTACAAATTCAACTTCTACTTTATCCAAAATATCTTTATTCACAGAATTGACACTACTTTTATCACCTTCAGGAACAAAAAATTTTCTTATTCCAAATTTATAAGCTTCTTCAATTTTTAAATTCACTGATCCCACAGGTAAAATTTCTCCTAAAATACTCAATTCTCCAGTAAAAGCTATATCCTGTCGTATTTTCACTTGATTCAATGCAGAAAGTATTGATGTTGTAATAGCCATTCCAGCTGAAATAATGTCTTTTTGAATGGAATTTTCGCTTAAATGAACATGAATATCATATTCCCTATAAAAGTTAGGATTTTTCAAATGAAATCTTGTACTTTTTGTTCTTAAATATGTTATCGCTACCATTATCTCTTCTTTCATAGTTTGTGAAATATTCCCAGTTACTATTATTTCCCCTCTTCCAGGCATAATAACAGTTTGAATAGGTATTATTCTTCCTCCAAAAGGAGATAAAGCAATTCCCATCACTTTTCCTATTCGTGACCCACTAGTTGCCACATTTATCGGTATTTTTGGAATTTTTTTAGTGCTAATAAATGAATCAATATTTTTTAAAGTTATTTCAGGGGTTTTCTTTCTTTCTAGTGTATTTTTAGCAATTTTCCCATAAATTTTCATCAAAATTATATTTAATTTTCTAACACCAGACTCACTAGTATAATTTTCAATAATATATCTTAAAACATCGTCATCAAAAGTTAATCCTGATCCTATTTTTTTATTTATACTTGGAACCATATATCTTTTTGCAATCTGAACCTTTTCCTCCAAAGTATAACTATCCAAATAAATGATTTCCATTCTACTTTTTAGTGGCTCAGAAACTCTACTCATATCATTTGCTGTAGCTATAAACAATACATTTGACAAATCGTATTCTAATTCCAAAAACTCATCCCTAAATCTTTTATTTTGGTCTGGATCTAAAATTTCAAGCAAAACACCTTCTATATCCCCTTCTGTTTTTTTCTCCATAATTTTATCAACTTCATCTAATAATATTAAAGGATCATCACAACCAAATTTTGCCAACGTTTTCATAATTCTTCCAGGAGCTGATGAATTATATCCTTTTGTAAGTCCTGTCAATTCAAACGTCGTTGTTACACCACTCAAAGAAATCTTCTCGAATTTTCTTCCCAAAGCTTCAGCTATCGATTCAGCAATTGAAGTTTTCCCCGTTCCAGCTGGACCTGCCAAACACAATATAACTGGCATTTTTTCGTTAGTATTTTTCATAAAAAAACGTATTGCTAAATTTTCTAGAATTGTTTCTTTTATACTTTCCATTCCAAAATGTCTTTCATTCAAAATCCTTCTTACTTCACCAATATTAATTTTCTTTTCTTTAAGGTGTCTTTTCCAATCAAGACGTTTAATGAATTCAAGGCATCTTTCCATTTTTCTAAAACCTGCTTCTTCAAAATTTTCTTCATCAGAACAAAATTCAAAATATTCTTTTATTTTAGCTTTATTGCTTTCACTCGTATCTAATTTTTTAATATCTTCAAATCTTAATTCTGATCTGCTTTCTTCCAATTCTTCGTTGTTTTTCAAATCTTCTTTAGCCATATTTCCCCCTATATTTTTAAATTATGAATTTATTTTTACAACATGATTTTTAGAAAATTTTAATAAAAACTTCTAATTATTTTTGAAATGTTTCTCAAGAACCTCCTTAAATTCCTGAATTTATATGATCATTAATTTGTTTTACATTGTCTTTAATATGTTTTGTCATTTTATTATTATACCACACGCATACCTCTTTGTAAACAAATTTTTAATCCAAATCTTCTCCATTACTTGCAATAACTTTTAAAAAAATACTGTTTATTAATCTCATAAAATGCTATAATACGTGCAATAAAAGGAGGAATTTATGAAAGAAATGTTAAAAGGAAAATTGGAAATTATCGAATTTTTTAAAAAATATTTTATAGAAAAACGGAAAGTTGAATTTAATAATGAAATTAAATTAGTGAATAAACTAAATGACAAAATGAGAAATTATACTCAACAACTAAATACAAAATATGATAAAAAAATTGATAAAAAATTACAAAAAATTTATGATTTAAAAAGTGGAAAAATACAAATTATCAACGTAAATCGATATATTAAAAGAATTTTACTTCTAATTCTTTTTTATATTTCGCTTTTTAATTTATCATTGAATTTAAAGGTTTACAACCATTTTATTCACGTTTTAGTCATGATTTTTATTATTCTATCATCTTTATCAGTACTGATAACATTTATTATTAAAAAAAAAATTTTTGATGCCTACTATTTCAACTTTAATTTGAAAAAATTGATTCCTATAGTTATCTTTTTTGTAGGAATTGGCTATTTTTTAAATTCTTACAAAAATACTTTAGAAGCATTGAATAATAAATCTATTTTGATTCGAGGTGCTGAAATGGACTCAATTTCTGAATTAAAAAATAGTACTCTTGAAATATCAAATAAAGAGGGAAAAATAAAATGGAAAGTTGATAAAAATTTAAAAATTATCACTCATGAAGATTCCAAAAATAAGAATATGAAAATTGTAGATACTGTTATTGAGGACAATAATAAAGTGAATATTTCATTCACTAACGATAAAGGCGAAGTTGTATGGATAAAAGGGAAAATCATTAGTTTTGATCCTGATACAGTGAAAATAACATTAAAAGATAAACGTATTATTCAAGGAGAAGTGTACGGAAAAATAATAAAACTTGATGATGGTGGAACCTTAATATTGAATAATAATTTTAAATTACGTGACACAAATAAAAAAATTAGTGATTTTGGTGTAACTGGTCCAAAAACAAAAACGAAGACTATTATAAATAATTTATTATTCATATTTTTAATAATTATTATTTTAATTGAACACGAATTTTACAAATTTCCACCTGATGAAAATAAAAAAATCGTCAATCGATTAATGTCGAATGAAAAAAATTTAAAAACAATAAGAAAATCAGTTTTTGCAATTTTGAAAACTGTTAAATCGTTGACATTTCCGATAGTTCTTGTTCAAACATTATTTTTAAGAAATGTGATTTTTAATCTGTTTTTTGAAGGGAATCTGAAAAAAGGATATGACTTAACAAATGTTCTTTTATCCTATTTTTCAAATTCATATTTATTAATTTTTATCGTACTTTTACTTCCGATTCTTTCTGAAATGTATAAAATTTTAAGATTAATGGCTAATTATATAAACACAAATTCTTCCATTGATGAACCTCTTGATTTGAAGAAAAAAAGAAAATATTCTAGAATCAAAATCTATAATCGTAGAAGAAAATAATTTTTATTAAACATTCATTCCGGCTAAATGCCCCGAAGACCAAGCCCACTGTAAATTAAAGCCACCACATTCACCATAAACATCTAAAATTTCACCAGCAAAGTATAGCCCCTTAACTTTTTTCGATTCTAAAGTTTCGGGGTTAATTTCTTTTAAAGGTATTCCACCCGCTGTAACTTGAGCTGCTTTAAAACCATTCGTATCTATCACATCCACTCTATACTTTTTTAAAACAGTGCACATACTTCTTAGTTCCTTTTCTGTCAACATATTTATCATTTTTGACAATTTCTCAATTCCAGATGCTTTTGACAAAAACTGTCCCAATTTTTTATTAATCATTCCATTAAAATATTGTTCCATCGTCAAATCACCCAATATATTTTTACGTTTTCTTAAAATTTCCAACAACTCGTTATACTCAAATTTTGGCATAAAATCAATTTCAAGCTCCACTTTCTTATGAATCGGATACACAAACGAAATATTAAAAATCACATTTCCTGAAACTCCATATTCTGTAAATAACAACTCCCCATCATAAGTACAAATTTTATTCCCATCACCATAAGCCGTAACTTTTGTATCTAGTTTAATTCCACGAAGTCCTTTAACTTGATAATCTTTAGTTTTCAACTGAACAATCGTCGGAACCAACTTTGTAATTGAATGTCCAAAACTTTTTGCCAACTCATATCCAGATCCATTCGACCCTAATTCTGTGTAAGTCTGTCCACCAGTAGCTAAAATCACTCTACTTCCTTCCACAACTTTTTTATCTTCAGAATAAACCTTAAATTTAAAATCCTTTTTTTCAATTTTTCTTACATAGAAATCAGTCAACGTAGTAATTCCCAATTTTTCAGCACAAAATCTCAATCCATCAACAACCGAAGCCGCCTGACCACTCAAGGGATAAACTCTCCCCCTAGTTTCCTCATTACAAATTAACCCAATTTCATTTTCAAAAAAATCAATAGTATTTGTCACCGTAAACTTCTCAAACACATTCTCAATCAAATCCACATTTTTCCCCATCGCAAAATAATTCGAAATCCCAGCTCTAACATTAGTCATATTACAACGTCCATTTCCCGTAACTAAAACCTTTTTTAGCACTCTTTCTTTTCGCTCCAAAATAATTACATCTTTCCCATTTTTCTTAGCAGTAATCGCTGCTATTAATCCTGATGCACCACCACCAATTATTATTACATCCGCTTTCATTATACCTACTTTCTATTTTTCATATTCTCAAACTTCATTAACATTTTCTCATTATATCACATTTCTAAACATTCCTAAACCTTTTTAATTTTTCTTTTTCTAAATATTTTAATAATAAATCAAAAAAATTCAATTTAAAAGTTTTTTTCTTAAAATTTCAAAAATTCTGTTTCTATTTTTAAAATAAAAAAGTGTGAATCTTAGTAATTTCAGTTTTATTTTACCAAAATTAGACTCACACTTATAAAAAACAATATATTTAAAAAACGAGCCGTGTGCTCGTTTCTTGTATGAAAGAAGTCTAAATGTAGAGATGGGGCGTCTCTTTTAGACAAATATATATTACCACATTTCACTTTTTATGTCAACACTTTTTATTGAAATTTTTTCATTTTTTTTCATTTTTATATTTTTTTTTTATATTTACTATTAATATAACTTTCACAAACTTATTATTTAACAATATTTATAACTTTATTTGTAATAATTACAATTTTAATATACTATCATAATTTTGAAAAAAATATATATTTTTTTCAAATATTCTTTTGACTTTAAATTTTTTTGTCTTATTTCTCAAAATTTTCTAATAAAAATATCCATTCTATAACGAAATTTTTTTAAATAACACCTGCTATATAAATTTTTCTTTATTTTTTTAATAATCCTATATCGAATTTAAAAACTGATTTTTCATGAGTACTTTTTATTTATTTATGTTTAGAATAAATCATTTAAGTCAATAAAATAGGCAAATATAAGAATTTTTATAAAGTAAAATAAATTTTTCTTTATTATTCAAAAGTTTCTATTTAATCTTTTTTCTAATTAGTTTGAAACCTTTTTATTTTTTTTTCATAGATTTGAAAAATTTTTTTATTTATTTCATTAGTTTTGAGATTTGTGAAACGATTAAAAAAATTACCTTTAAACATTGATTTTTAAAGGTTTAATAAAATTTTCTTTTTAATTTTTATTCCTTTAGAAATGTTAATTATCATATTTTTCTAATAATTTAGCTTTAAAACTATATTTTCAAACTATTTTGATAAAATAAACTAAGTATAATTTTAGTAATATAAATTAAAAGGCTCTGAATCTTTCAGAACCTTTTTATAATAACTATTCAACAACAAATAACCATTCTTTAGATAATTCGTGATCTCCATTAATAACTTTTTCATATTCACCTTTTAACAATTCATAGAATTTACCAGGTTTTGGTTCAGCATGGAAGTCTAATTGTCCAATTGGTCTTTGATCTAATGATTCAGCATAAGTGATTTTCATTGCTGTTCCTGTTACTAATAATTCATCTGCTGTAAATACCATTGATCTGTCAATTTTTCCACGGTTGATTTTGTATCCGTTGTATTCTAATAATTCTAATGCTGATCTTACTGTAATTCCTTCAAGTGCTGCATTTCCTGTATCAGGAATAATTACTTGATCTCTGTAAATTAATACAATATTTGCAACAGAAACTTCTACTACATTTCCTGCATCATCAAACATTAATGCATCATCGTAACCATTTCTTTGAGCATCACTTGTAGCTAAGAATGAATTGATATAAGATCCACCTGCTTTTGCTTTAGTTGGAATAGATGAATCGTTATATTTTCTATAAGTTGAACTCATCAATTTTAATCCACCTTTTGTGCTTACATAATCTGCAAGTGGCAACATATAAATTGCTAAATCAAAATCAAGTCCTGCTTTTTTAGGTGATAATCTTGGTTCTTTACAGAAAATGAATGGTCTCATATAGAAATCTTCTTTAATATCGTTCTTTTTAACTAATTCAGTTACGATATTTTTAAATTCATCCCATTCCATGAAAAATTCAAAACCTAACATTTTTGAAGCTGTCATAAGTCTTTTATAGTGATCTTCCAATCTAAAAATTGCTACTTTCCCATTTCTGTAGTATCCTCTAACTCCACCGAAACAAGTTGTTCCATATTGTAAACTGTGAGTTGCAATACTTACTGTTGCTTTCTCAAATTCTACTATTTCTTTATTGAAATATGCATATTTCATAAATTCAGTTTTACCTGCCATTAAATTTACCTCCAATATTTACATAACACTTATTATTTTTACTATTTAATTCTATCACTTTAGAGTAGATTAGTAAAATTTATTATATAAATGGTAGTATTTATTTTTTTTATAAATATTAAATTTCTTATTTTATTTTTTCGTTTTTATCTCTCCACCACCGATTAATTCATCGTTTAAATAAAATACAATATGCTGACCTTCAGAATTTTCATGTGTTTTTTCATTAAATTTGAAAAAAAGTAAATCCTCTTTCAAAATTAATTTTCCCTTCAGTCCTTTCGATGAAAATCTTGGTCTTGCAATAATTTCCTTATCAAGCAACTCTTCTATTTTGTAATACAACTTATAGTTAATCACTTCAATTTCATCTATTAGCAATTCTTCAAAATCTCCAACGACAATTTCGTTAGTTTCTGGTCGAATTTCTGAAACGAAAAAAGGTTTTCCTAAATTAAGTCCCAAGCCACGTCGCTGACCAATCGTATAAAATTGATATCCTATATGCTGACCTATTACATTTCCATCTTTATCTACAAAATTTCCCTTTTTGACTTCATCGCCAAGAACCTTTTGTAAATATGGAATATAACCATTTGGTGCAAAACAAATTCCTTGGCTGTCTGGCTTGTTGTGTGTATGAATTCCGTGTTGTCGAGCGATTTCTCTAACTTGTGGTTTTTCATATTCTGATAACGGAAATAAAAATCTCTCAACAATATCTTTATCAAGTCTGTAAAGCATATACGACTGATCTTTTCGATTTTCCTTGTCCCACATAAGAAGTCCATTCATACTTTTTTTCGAATAATGTCCAGTTGAAATATATTTTATTCCCATTTTATCTGCAAATTCTACTAATTTCTTAATCTTCACCTTTTCATCACAAATCACGCAAGGCGACGGAGTTTTCCCTTCATTGTACATTTTTACAAAATATTCCATTACCTCTTTTTTAAATTCATCTACAACATTTATCACATAATGTGGAATTCCCAAATTATAGCAAGTATACCTCGCATCATTTATATCATCTAGTGAACAACACGTTTTACCAGGATTTTCCGACAATTCATCTGGCAAATGTTTCAATGTAACTCCTATCACTTCATATCCCTGTTGCTGCAACAATAACGCTGCTACCGAACTATCTATTCCTCCACTCATTCCAACTACTACTTTTTTATTTTTCATTTTTACCTTTCTAAAAACATATAAAATTTTTAGTCTATTTTACCACACTTCTTGAAAAATTTCATTTTTTATTAATCGTTATTTTTTTTATAAATTTTTTAAGTAATATTTGACTTTTATATTACTATATGATAACATATATTTACGATATAGTAATATTTTTATATAAATATATTATCATATAGTAATAATTTTGTAAAGGAGGAAATCTATGAAATCAAATTCTGGATTTTATATAAGTAGAATAAAACAAGTAAATACTAGACTTTTGAATAAATTTTTGGCACAAAAAAATATAACAGCATTTAATGGGGAACAAGGTCGAATTTTACATGTACTTTGGGAAAATGACGGGATTAGTAATAGAGAATTGTCGAAAAAATCTGGTCTTGCTATGAGTTCGCTTACAACGATGCTTGAACGGATGGAAGAAAAAAAATTATTAGAAAGAAGAGTAGATGAAAATGATAAACGGAAAATTTTAATTTTTTTGACGGATTATGCTAAATCCTTGAAAAGTGAATATGATGAAATTTCTGATAAAATGACTGAAATCTCTTTTGAAGGAATTTCAGATGAGGAGAGATTGGCTTTTGAGGCGACTTTAGAAAAAGTTTTGTATAATTTTGAAAAAGCTGAACAGGAATTTAATAAAAAATAATTTAGTATTTAACTGGAGGTAAATGAATGATAGAATTTATCAATGTTGGAATGACTTATCCAAATGGGAATGTTGGATTAAAAAATATAAACTTGACTATAAAGGAGTCTGAAATTACGGTTTTTATTGGACCGTCTGGGAGCGGGAAAACTACGCTTTTGAAAATGATTAACCGGTTAGAGGATAATACGACTGGGGAAGTGAAAATTAATGGGAAAAATGTGAAGGATTATAATATTCACAAAATGCGTTGGGATATTGGATATGCTTTACAGCAAGTGGCACTTTTTCCGCATATGACGGTTGAAGAAAATATTGCGATTGTGCCTGAATTGAAAAAATGGAAGAAAGAAAAAATTGATGCGAGAATTAATGAGTTATTAAATATGGTTGGGCTTGAGCCTAAAAAATATCGAAAGAGAAACCCTTCAGAATTATCTGGTGGAGAAGCACAAAGGGTTGGAATTGCAAGAGCTCTAGCTGCTGATCCAAAAATTATTTTGATGGACGAACCGTTTAGTGCATTAGATCCCATTACTCGTGCAAATTTACAGGAAGATGTGAAAAAACTTCAGAAACAAATTCACAAAACAATTGTTTTTGTAACTCACGACATTGAAGAAGCATTTTTATTGGGAGATAAAATTTGCATTATTCAAGATGGCGAATTAATTCAATCTGGAACAAAACATGAAATAATATCAAATCCTAAAAATGATTTTGTGAAAAAATTTATAGCTTTTAAAAAGAAAGAAGGTGAAATTTATGAATAAATTAATTTTGACTTTTTTAGAGAAAAAAGACGAACTTTTTAGTGGAATTGTGGAGCATATTCAAATTTCTTTTATTGCACTAATAATCGCTCTTATTATCGCCATTCCACTAGGAATTTATTTGAGCTATCATAAAAAATTAGCAAATATTGTTATTGCAATTAACGGCGTTATTCAAACTATACCGTCTTTAGCAATTTTAGCACTTCTAATTCCTATTGTTGGAATTGGGAGAAAACCTGCTATAATCGCCTTAATACTTTACGCTCTGCTTCCAATTTTACATAATACTTACACTGGGATTACTGGCGTGGATCCAATGTATATGGTAACTTCAAGAGCTTTAGGAATGAATAAATTTCAGCAACTTACAAAAGTTCAGCTTCCACTGGCTATGCCTGTAATAATGACAGGAGTTAGAACGGCTGCAGTTTTAATTATTGGGACTGCCACATTGGCTTCACTTGTTGGAGCTGGAGGACTTGGAAAGTTGATTTTACTTGGCCTTGATAGGAATAATAACTATTTGATTTTGTTAGGAGCGATTCCTGCTGCTTTACTTGCGATTTTATTCGATTTTATCTTTAAGCAATTGGAAAAATTGAGTATCAAAAAAATATTAATTTTCCTAATTTTAATCACGTTTGCGTGTCTTTTTGGGTCAATTAGCAGTTTTAATAATATGAAAAAAGATAAATTGATAATTTCTGGAAAACTTGGTTCGGAGCCAGAAATATTGATAAATATGTATAAAATTTTGATTGAAGAAAATAGTAAACTTGGCGTTGAGTTAAAACCTGGACTTGGAAAAACTTCATTCGTATTCAATGCTTTGAAAAATGGGAATATTGATATTTATCCTGAATTTTCAGGAACTGCCGTTTTCACTTTCTTGAACGAAACTCCTGTGAATAACAATGCTGAAGATGTTTTTAATCAAGCACAAAAAGGGATGGAAACTAAATTTAAAATGGTTATGTTAAAACCTATGAAATATAACAATATGCCGATGAAAATAATTTGAAGACGATTTCTGATTTGGCGAGAGTGAAGGATAAGATAAAAGCTGGATTTACAAGAGAATTTAATGACCGTGAAGATGGATATCTTGGACTTAAAAAATTGTATCAATTTGAAATTCCAAATATTAAAGAGTTTGAGCCAAAACTTCGTTACGTTGCTGTTCAAAGTGGCGATATTAACTTGGTTGATGCATACTCTACTGACCCTGAACTTGCTCAGTATAATATGGTTATTTTAAAGGATAATAAGCATTTATTCCCGCCATATCAAGGTTCTCCAATGATGCGAGAGGAAACTTTGAAAAAATATCCTAAATTGAAAAAGATTTTGGAAAAATTAAGTGGCAAAATTTCAGATGAAGAAATGTCGACAATGAATTACCGTGTTTCTGTGAAAGGTGAGAAAGCGGAAGATGTTGCTAGAGAATATTTGAGAAATGCTGGAATTATTAAAAAATAAATATAAAATGTAAAAATACAAAAAGTTGACATCCTTTAATTAATTAAGTAAAATAATATTAATTCAATATATTTTCTATTTTGTGATTAATCTTATTATTTTGAGTTTGGCTAGAATAATTTTGTACATAAAACCATAATAAGTAATGACAATTTTATAAAATATAAAAATCTAAAAAGGAGGTCACTGGTGAAATCTTTAATAAAAATAGTGCAATTTATATTAAATGAAATTATTGAACTCGTTCTTTCAATTTGGACATTTTTAATGGGAATTGGATTTTATGTAATTCTGCCAATTTTAACTTTTTTTGCTCTTCTTGCTCTTGTTATTGGAAAAAATTGGAATGGATTTATCGGAATTGTGCTTTTCTCTTTTGTTGCTTGTTTAATTTTGGGGATTATTAAACTTCTTCAAATAATTTTAAATTTTATTGTGGGGATTCTTTTGAATGAAAGGGGAGAAAATAAAAGAATTTATAAAAAATATGAGCAATGGTATGAAAATTCAATAAACCAAGAATACGAAAGAAGACGAAGAGCTCAAGAAGAATACCAACGACAGCAACAACAAGAATATCAACGAAAACAAAACGAAAAACGGCGTTTCTGGGACGAACAATACCAAAAATGGCAAGATAAAGAACATTCGAATTCGAGACAAGAATATTCAAAACAACAACAGCAACAATCTCGACAACAATATGAAAGACAAAGCAACAATAATTCTCGTTTCAACTATCAAAATACAAATGATGGTGGGATTATTCAAAAATTTGAAAAATATCTTGATGTTCTGGAAATTGATAAAAATGGAGAAATCACTGAAAGGATTATACATAAAGCATTCTTAAAGAAAATGAAAGTTGTTCACCCTGATAAGAATCTTGATAAAGATACTACCGCTCAAGCTCAAGAACTAAAAGCAATGGAAGATTTCTTGAAGGCACAACTTGAATATTATTTAATGCAAAGGAGAAAAAGACAATGATTATAAAAAATTATAAATATATAAATTTAGCTTATACAGCTGGATTCCTAATTTTTTTAGCTTTTGTTTGTATACCAATTTTTTTAAAACTTGGAATATTTGTCACTGGAATTTGGTTTATATTTTCTTTTTTTATTACTTTTAGTTCAGATATTTGTGAAAAAACAATTCAAAAAGAACTCAATAAAAGAATGTCGAAAATTCCAGTTCCTAAAAATCAAATTTTTAAATGGAGAAGAAATAGAAATATCGGATATGCTTTTACAGATTTATCGAAAGAAACTATTTGGATTTGCAGTACACAAACAAAATTTGAATTACACATATATTTTCTTTCAGAATTTAAGATAATTGATGAATCTTTTGGAAAAATCCATTTTAGAAGAATTTCAAATACAATACGTGAAAATGAACTTCGAGAGTTTGTAATCTATCATTATTAATTTTTCTAAAAATATATAAATTTAATCTATAAAAAGAGAGTGTTCGTAATTTTTTAAAAAACTAACACTCTCTAATACTTAAATATTAATCAAACTTATACTAAATATCTTACTAAAAAACTAGATCTCGTTTAATATTTTATAGAAACAATTCTTTTAACTTCACAGCTTCTCCATCTTCTGTATTCATCCCGACAAATTCAAAATCTTTTGGTAATAATTTTCGAAGTCTATCAATAGAATTTCCCATTGCATATCCTTTTCCGACCATTGTAAGCATTTCAAAGTCATTTTCGCCATCACCAAAAGCTACTGCATCTTTTAATTCTATTCCTTCTTTTTCTAATAGAAATTTTGCTGCTGCCCCTTTATTGGCTCCTTTTGCCATAATTTCCATACAATAATCATTAACAAATATAACATTTACAGCATCTGTCACTTTTAAAATAGCCTTTTCTAATTTTATTAACTGCTCATGTTCTCCAATATAAAATATTTTTAATATATCCAAATTTTTTAATTCATTTTTAGGAATCTCTTTAAAAACAACTTTTACATCTCTCGAAATTCTATCATATACTTTTTGAGCTGTTCCTTTTGTAATAATCCAGTCATTTCCTGAAAATATGTTTAAATGTGAATCTTTGGCAATATTTTCATAATCTAAGTCCAATATCGCTTCTGCTGTTTCTTTTGATAATCCTTTTTCATAAATCATTTTTCCTTTTGCATCAAAAATTCTTGCACCATTTGCCGCTATAATCGGAATTTTTACATCTAGTTGTTCTGTTATGTATCCAATTTGATCATAACTTCTACCCGAAGCAATATAAAAATTTATTCCTTTATTTATTATTTCTTTTATGACATCTTTAGTAAATTTTGTAACATGGTGACCTCTACTTAGTAAAGTTCCATCTAAATCACTAATAACAGCTTTATACATGTATTCCCTTTCTTATTTCTTTATTTAATTATTTTGAAATTTTAATTTTTTATATTTTTTATAAATCAAACAATTCTCTTAATTTTTTTGCCATTCCATCTTCAGCATTACTTTCAATAACTTCCGTATCTGTCAATTTCTCAAGCAACAAATAAATTGAATTTCCCATTGCAAAACCAAGTCCAGTATATCTAGTTCTATCAGGCTTTTTATTGTAAAAATATTCTCGCAAATCTTCAGTAACAAACCAATTTGGTCCAGAATATCCAGTTATAATTATATCTTTTCCAAACGACTTATAATCAATATTCAAAACTTTATCTAAATATTCTCGCTTCAAATTATTTGCAAAAATTTTATTCCCATTTTCATCAAAAACAACTGATCCATGTGAAGTAATCAATGGGACTTTTACACCAAGCTCATCCATTGCTTCTTTTGCTCCTAAATAATTTCTTCCAGTTGCAATATAAAACTTTATCCCTTTTTTTAATAATAATTCTACCGTTTCTCTAGTAAAATCACTTACTTTATGTTCTGCATTCAAAAGTGTTCCATCCAAATCACTTACAACAGCTTTAAACATTTTATTATCTCCTTCTTTCGTAGCTAATTATTATTTTACTCTCACATCATTATAACACATTTTTACATTATAAAAAAGGAGGAAAAATTTCCTCCACTTAAAATCTAATTTTTAATGTTTCAAACAAGATTTGAAAAATATTTATTCTCTAACAAAGAGTCAAGAACCGCTTGTTAAATTTATCAAATATTCCGAAAGTGAAGCAGCTTTACGGCCTAAAACTTTCTCAATATCAAAAGAAATACCTGATTGTTCCCCTTGAGCAATCGCAGTATAAGTCGAAACCCAAGAATCATATTCCCATTGCTCAGCCTTCCAAATTTTACGACTTTCGTAAGCTTCTTCCACAGTTTCATCAATATACTTAATTTCTTTTCCAAAATGTTCACTCACAATTTTTACAATTTCATTCATTGTAAGTTCCTCAGGCCCTGTCATATTCAAAGTCTGATTTTCCCATTTTTCTGGATTTTCCAAAATTTTTGCAACGACTTCTGAAACATCTGAACGAACTACAACAGAGACTTTCCCATTCTCCGCAGGTCCTTTTATTTCTCCATATTCTCTGCACATATCTACAAAAAAATCCGCATAAAAATTATCTCTCAAAAATGTATATTTAAACCCTTTTTCTTTAATATACTCTTCAGTTGCATAATGATCTCTTCCCAATGTAAATACAGAATTTTTTGAAGCATTGTAAAACGAAAGATACACAATGTGCGAAACTTTTGCCATTTTAGCCGCATCAATAAAATCCTTATGTTGCTGAACACGGTTAGGATTTTCCGAACCAGACACCATAAAAAGAACATCAATTCTCTCTAGCGCTTTCACAGTTTCTTCTGATTTATCATAACTTGACTTAAAAACATTAGAAAATCCCATTTTTTCAGCCTTTTCTTTATTTCTAGCCAAGTTTCTAACTTCTATTCCATTTTTCTTACATAATTTTGAAACAATTCCACCTAAGTGTCCCGTCACTCCAGTTACTGCAATTTTAGTCATTTTAATATCGCCTCTTATTCTCAATTTATCACGTAATCTAATAAATACTTCTTTATTTTCTTCTATTTTTTCAAACAAAATATCCATTGAGATTTTCTTAATTTAAAAAAAAATCCCCCACCTTTTATAAAAATTATTTACCCTTTTACAACAACATTAACCAATTTATTTGGTACAACAATCACTTTCACAACTTCTTTTCCATCAATAAATTTCTTAGCTTTTTCTGATTCAAACGCAAGTTTTTCAGCGTCATCTTTTGAAATTCCGATTTGAGCTGAAACCATGTCTCTCACTTTTCCGTTTACTTGGATTACCAAATTGAAAGTATGATCTTTTGTCAATTCTTCGTCATATTTTGGCCATTCTTCTTCAAAAGTGAATGTTTCATTTCCTAAATAAGCCCACAATTCATCAGCTACATGTGGTGCAAACGGTGCGATTAACAAGATTGTTTTTTCCAATACTTCACGCCAGATTTTTTTGCTTTCTGAAGAAATATTGTCTTTGTCAATCACTTCTTGCTTGTAAGTTGTCATGTCATTTAACAATTCCATAACAGCTGCAATTGCAGTATTGAAGTGGAAATCATCTTCGATACTTTCTGTAACTTTTTTAACTGTTTGATGCAATTTCTTTTGAATTTCTTCATCTTTTTGATTTCTATTTTTTAATTCAACTCCATAATGATTTGCTGATTTCGCATTATGGTCAGAAAATTCTGCAGTTCCTGAAACTAATAAATACAATCTATTTATAAATCTGTATGCTCCTGCAAGTCCGTTCATGTTCCATTCTAATTCTTTTTCAGGCGGTGCAGCAAATAATGTAAACACTCTTGAAGAGTCAGCTCCGTATTCTTTCACGATTTCTTCAGGATCAACTCCATTATTTTTCGATTTACTCATTTTTTCTACTTTTGTAACTAATTCTTCCCCTGTTTCAATCGAGAACGCTTTCCCATCTTTAAATTCAGCTTCTCTTGGGAATAAGTATCTTCTCTCATTTTGGGAATAAAATGAAGGCCCTAAAACCATTCCTTGCGTCAACAATTTTTTAAACGGCTCATTTGTGTCAACATATCCCAAATCTCTAAGTGATTTATGGAAAAATCTCGCATAAAGCAAGTGCATTACCGCATGTTCAATTCCACCAATATATTGATTTACAGGTGTCCAAGCATCTGCGTCCGCTTTTTCAAATGGCTTATCCGCATTATGAGAATCCAAATATCTCAAATAGTACCAAGACGAGTCAACGAAAGTATCCATCGTATCAGTTTCTCTTCTACCTTTTTTCCCATTTGGCAAAATCACATCCTTAAACTCTTCTGAAGTTTCAAGCGGATTCCCTTTCCCATTAAATTCAATATCAGTAGGAAGTTTCACAGGCAAGTTTTCTTCTTCTTCCAAGTAAATATTCCCATCTTCATCATAAATCACAGGAATCGGAGTTCCCCAATATCTTTGTCTACTAATCAACCAGTCATGAAGTCTATAATTTACAGTTTTCTTACCAAATCCAATTTTTTCCAATTTTTCAGTAATTTTCTCTTTTGCTTCATTACTATTTAATCCGTTAAATTCTTCTGAATTCACTAATACTCCTGGAACTGTTAAAGCATTTTCCAATTTTTCAACAGAAACTTCTTCTAAATTTCCATTTTTATCAACAGGATTTACAACAATTTTCAAATCCAAGTTATATTTCTTAGCAAATTGAAAATCTCTTTCATCATGTGCAGGTACCGCCATAACAGCTCCTGTCCCATAATCCATCAACACATAATTTGCAACCCACAATTGCACTTTTTCTCCATTTACAGGATTAATCACATAAAGTCCAGAAAATACTCCTTCTTTTTCCTTATCTTCCGCTGTACGAGCGATTTTATCCTCATTTCTCATTGCTTCAACTTTTTCTCTAATACTAGGATTTTCCTTTAAAATAACTTCCTCAACTAATGGATGTTCAGGTGCAACAGTTGCATAAGTAACTCCATAAAGTGTATCAGGTCTTGTTGTAAACACAGAAATTACAACTTCTCCCTTGTCATTCAATTTTAAATGCGTATGTCCATTATTTTCAAATTTGTAATCTAAAATAAAGTCAACTTCAGATCCAGTTGATTTTCCAATCCAGTTTTTTTGCATAGTTAAAACTTGTTCAGGCCAATGTCCTCTAAGTTCTTCATGCCCTTGCAGCAATTCTTCAGCATAATCAGTTATTTTAAAATACCATTGCGACAATTCCTTTTGAATAACATCAGTTTTACTATGTCTCCAGCATTTCCCATCTTCAACTTGTTCATTCGCCAAAACCGTATTACAGTCAGGACACCAGTTTACAAAAGATTTTTTCTTATAAACTAATCCTTTTTTATACATTTCAATAAAGAATTTTTGATTCCATTTGTAATACTCTGGAGTATAAGTACTAAGTTCTCTATCCCAATCATAAGAAAGGCCCATAAGTTTCAACTGTCTTCTCATATTGTCAATGTTCGCTTTAGTCCATTTTCCAGGATGAGCCCCATGATCAATCGCCGCATTTTCCGCAGGTAACCCAAAACTATCCCATCCAAATGGATGCAACACATTAAACCCTTTCATTTTCTTATATCTAGCAATCGCATCACCAATCGCATAATTTCTCAAATGCCCAACATGCAATTTCCCTGACGGATATGCAAACATCTCAAGCACATAATAATTCTCTTTCCCATCGGCTTTATTTTCAGACTTAAAAACATCTTTTTCAGCCCATTTATCTTGCCATTTTTTCTCAATTTCATTAGGATTATATTCCTTAATCATTGTTTTTTCTCCTTCATTTTTTAGTATTTATAAATTTTATTTTTTCATCTATTTTATAAATCTGTAACTAAATTCTATTGTTTTAACAGTACATAATACAATTACTGCAATCTCAAGCCATTTCATAATTTTTCCTTCTAGATTATTAAACAATATAACGATTGTTTGAAATTTAAATCATTATATATTTTTTACTTAATAATTGTACTATATTTTGGAATTTTTGACAATTATTTTTGTTCCATAATATTTCTAGAATTCCTATAAATATTATTTCCTCTTCGCATAAAACAACAA
>QWCT01000910.1_pt1 | contig 23383 bp, 15 predicted proteins | sample 1972681 | NCBI WGS metagenome assembly QWCT01 (sample SAMN09866701, study PRJNA288562) | Human oral metagenome isolate pre3_saliva, whole genome shotgun sequencing... | isolation source: mouth | host: Homo sapiens | place: USA: California | reverse complement strand
ACGGTCCGTCAGTCGTCATACTCCGATTGTGCCACCCGCGCCGAGAGCATGTCCCACTGGGGAGCGTCCTCGACGACGGGGGCTGCCTCACGTCGGGACGTGGCCCACGCGTCGGCGAAGAGCTGCGCCCACTTGGTGTAGGCCGCCGAATTCGGGTGGAAGAAGTCCGCGGCGTGGTAGGCGAAGGTGTAGGTCGGCAGCGAGTATTCCTGGGTGAGGGAACGCAGATCGACGACGTTTGCATCGCTGTCGGCGACGGCGGCAGCGATGCGGTCGGACATGTCCTGCGCGCGGCTTTCCTGCGGCATGATGCCAAAGGACGGGATGGTGGAGACGAGGGCGTCGGCGGGCAGGAAACCGAGGACGCGACGCAGGCGCTCCTCAAACTGACCGGGGGCCATATCCTCGGTCATGACGTCGTTGCCGCCGATGGTCAGCGTGACCAGGTCGGGGCTGTAGGGGCCGTCCAGGAGGCCCAGGCCGCGCATCTGCGGGATCTGGGTCAGTTCGACGGACTCGATGGTGGCTCCCGACAGGGACAGGTTGAGCAGGAGGACCTCGCGGTCCATCTGCGCGGCGATCGCGGAGGCGAGGCGCGCAGGGTAGGACTCGGTCACGCGCGAGGCTCCCACGCCCTGCACGGAGGAGTCGCCGAGGGAGACGATCAGGTAGGGACGCTCGCCCTCGGGATGCTCGTCGAGCTGGCGCAGGCGATCCAGGGTCGCCAGATTGTGGTTTTCCCAGGCCTTGCGGTAATCACCGCGCTGGGAGTCCAGTCGCAGGAGGCGTCCGATGGCCAGACCGCCGCCAAAAAGGCTCGCGCCGCCGGCTGCCGCGCCCGCTACCTGCCATGCTCGTTTGCTGATCCCCATTGAAGTGTCCTTCCCTCGTGTCTGCTGGTTCTCAGTGTAACGAGGCCGGGGCCGGTGCTTCAAATGCTGAAGCACCGGCCCCTCGGTTTGTCACAGATCGCTCAGTCCAGGCGTCCGGCGGGAGCTCCCGGGAGGGATCGGATGAAGTGAGGAGTCTCCCAGCCTCGCTCCGCGTAGGCGGCCGCGACGGCCTGGGCCACGCCTGTCACCGCATCCGCGTCGACCAGCGCGATCGCACTGCCCCCGAAGCCACCGCCCGTCATACGCGAACCATGCGCGCCCGCGCCGCGAGCGGCCTCAACGGCCACGTCCAGCTCGTCGCACGACACCTCGTAGTCGTCGCGCAGCGAGTCGTGCGAATCATTGAGGAGCGCGCCCGCAACCTTCAGACGAGTCCCCTCGAGCGGCCCCTCGTCGAGAAGCTCGATAAAGGCGCGCGTGCGCGCGATCTCGGAGACGACGTGGCGCGTACGGGCAGCCAGGCGCTCGTCACCCAGCGCAGCCGTGGCCTCGTCCAGGTTCTCCACGTCGACGAGCTGTCCCACACCCAGGATGCTCGCCGACTCCTCGCAGTCCGAGCGGCGCGAACCGTACTGGCCGTCCGCCAGCGAATGCTTGGCGCGCGTGTCGATCACGAGGAGCTCGAGGCCAACCGCATCCAGGTCGAAGGGAACTTGACGCGTCGACATGTCCCGACAGTCGAGGGCCAGCGCGTGGCCCTGACGGCAGCGCAGCGACGCCGTCTGATCCAGGCCACCCGTATTCGCACCAGCCACCTGGTTTTCCGCAGCGCGCGCCGCATCCACGAGGACCTTGCGCCCCTCGTCGTTGGGGGCCTCGATCGTGCCCGCAAGACCCAGCGAACACACCTCGTCAAGGGCGACCGCCGTCGCGCACTCGAGCGCAGCGCTCGAGGAGAGGCCACCACCCAGGGGCACGCACGACCACAGGGCAGCATCGAAGCCGGGAAGCGGGCCGTATCCGGCCTGCTCGAGGGCCCACGCGACGCCAGCGAGGTACGCGGTCCAGTGGTTGGTCACCTCGCCGGGCGTCCCCTTCGGGCCAATCACGTCGAGGTCGAGGACGTCGATCGCCTCGCGCGTCTGCGGCGAAATCAGGCGAACCGTCCGATCCACGCGAGGCGCCAGCGCCACGTAGGCGCGGTGCGGCAGCGCGATCGGCAGGCACGGACCACCGTTGTAGTCAACGTGCTCGCCAATGATATTGACGCGCCCGGGCGCACTCCACACGCCCCGGGGGTCATAGCCAAACGCGTCACGGAACAGGTCTGCGGCCTGCGCGGCCCCTTCATCGGGGGTAGCGGCGTCGGCCCACACGAGATCAGTCACAAGATCCTCCTTGGTCTCACTCCCCCAAGGCTACGTGAACGCCCTCACACCATTCAAGCGCTACGGCCTCGTCGAATCCACCCCGACACCCGGTACAGTGGAGCCACCGTATCCGCGACACAGGCAGGCCCCATGTTCCTCCCCCAACGACTCCCCGGCCAGGACTGGCTCGGCGTCGTCGTCGCGATCCCCGAACCGTGGGTCACGCAGCTCACCGAGCTGCGCCTGCGCCTGGGCGACCTCGCCGGATCACGCATCCCCGCGCACATCACGCTCATGCCGCCGACCCCCGTCGCACGCGAAGCACGCGCCGATGTCATCGACCACCTGCGCTCGATCGCGTCGCGCCACGCCCCCTTCCGCGTCACTCTGTCTGGCACCGATTCTTTCCGCCCCGTCTCCAACGTCGCCTTCATGACGTTGGCCGAAGGCGCCTCCGACTGCACGGACCTCGCCGAGGAGATCCGCTCCGGCCCTCTCGACCACGAGACGCGCTTCCCGTATCACCCTCACGTGACTCTGGCGCAGGACGTGGACGACATCGCCCTCGATCTTGCGCTCGATATCGGCGCAACCGTCGAGGCCTCCTGGATCGTTCCCGGCTTCCGTTTGGACCGCATCGACCCCTCGGGCATCTACTCCTCGATGGCCCTCTTCGACTTCGACGCCTCCGGGCACTGATTCTCTGCTAGCCAGACAGTCGCCCGCTCTTTTCACCGCCCACTCTTTTCGCCGCCCGCTCCTTTCGCCGCCTGCTCTTTTCGCCACCTGCTTTCCGCGCGACGCCCACCAAGTTCGCATGCAATTCCCCCACGACTATTTCAAATCATGAATTCAGATCATTGGAATTGCAACGTTTCCAGACTTTGTTGAACCTTCACACAATTGAATTGCATGCGAAATTTTGGGGCGGGCGACGGTGGCGACCACGGGTGCGCCACAGACGACAGGTGCGCCACCGACGACGAGCACAGCGTAGACGCGAGAAGCCGCGGCCCGGGAAGTACCCCCTAGGCCGCGGCCCCGTCGATGACTCTCAGATCTCGTAGGTTACCGAGACCGGTGCATGATCCGAGAAGCGCTCCGCGTACTCGTCGGCGCGGCCGATCTCGAAGGAACGCGCGCGCTCGCCCAGGGCGGGCGTCGCATACTGGTAGTCGATGCGCCAGCCCGCGTTGTTGACGAAGGCCTGTCCGCGCCACGACCACCAGGAGTAGGGGCCCTGCACGTCGCCGGCCAGGTCGCGCACCGTGTCGCGCCAGCCTTCCTCCACCCACTGGTTGAGGAAGGCAATCTCCTCGTCGAGGACGCCGGCGCGCTTGTTGTGGTTCGGCTTCCAGTTCTTAATGTCCGCCTCGGAGCGCACGACGTTGAAGTCGCCGCACACGAGGGAGGAGATGCCGCCGGCGGCCTCCTCGGCGAGGAGCTCGGCCATGCGCTGCCCGATGCGCGGCAGGTGCGCCATCTTGGCCTCCTGCTTGGGCGTATCCTTCTCGCCGGAGTGGAAGTAGGCAGAGACAACGCGCACGGGGGTGTTGCCGCCCTCGGGGCGCACGATGGCCTCGACCCAGCGGCCCGAGTCCACGTCCGTCTCGGCATCGTCGAGGATCAGGCGGGGCTCACCTTCCAGGACCGCACGCCCACGTCGCACGGCTACGCCCACGCCCGCGCGACCCTTGATGCGGCAGGGAACCCACACGCTCTCCCAGGCCTCGCCCATGATCTCGCGGGAGATCTCCTCGGGCGCACGCACCTCCTGCATGAGCAGCACATCCGTGTCGCTCCCCTCCAGCCAGTCGAGGAAGCCGCGCTTGTGTGCGGCGCGGATGCCGTTGAGGTTCACGGTCGCAACCGTCAGAGTCATCGTTTTCTCCTTACGCGAGTTTTTCTTCAGTCTAGAGGAACGAGGAGGCGCGGCGAGGAATGGACATCCTCACCGCGCCTCCACGCTATTCGCGCGCGAACTCCTCGTCACCCGAGGCCACGCGCGCTTTGTCAGTTCGCGCTGATTCCCACCTGACGTTCGGCTGCCTCGACGACGTTCGTCACGAGGAGGGCCCGCGTCATCGGGCCGACACCGCCGGGATTGGGGCTCAGCCAGCTGGCCACCTCATCCACGCCGTCTGCAACGTCGCCCATCAGGCGCGCCTTGCCGTCCTCGCCCTGCACGCGGCTCACGCCGACGTCGAGGACGATGGCGCCGGGGGCCACCATGTCGCGAGTGATGATCCCAGCGGATCCCGCCGCCGCCACGATGACGTCGGCACGGCGCACGTGATCAGCCAGGTCGGTCGTGCCTGTGTGGCACACGTCGACCGTCGCGTTGACTTCCTTGCGCATGAGCAGCAGGCCAATCGAACGACCCACGGTCACGCCTCGACCGATGACGCACACGTTCTTGCCGGCCAGGTCAATCCCATGGCGTTCCATGAGCTCGATGACCGCGCGCGGCGTGCACGGCAGAGGCGAATCGATGGGCCCGGAGCCTCGCAGCACGAGACGCCCGAGGTTCATCGGATGCAGGCCGTCCGCGTCCTTCGCGGGGTCGATGCGCTCCAAAACGGCGTTCGTATCGATTCCGCGCGGCAGCGGCAGCTGCACGATGTAGCCCGTGCAGGCGGGGTCCGCGTTGAGCTGATCGATCGCGGCCTCCACCTGTTCCTGCGTCGCGTCGGCGGGCAGGTCCACGCGGATCGACTCCGCGCCGATCTGCGCGCAATCGCGGTGCTTGCCGGCGACGTAGGCGACGGAACCGGGGTCCTCGCCCACGAGGATCGTGCCGAGGCCCGGGACGACCCCGGCCTCGCGCAGACGATCCACACGTTCCTTCAGCTCCGCCTTGATGGCGGCAGCTGTCGCCTTTCCATCCAGGACCCCAGCGGGGCCCTCCCAGGGAGCCCTCACGATCAGAGCCCGGCGTACAGCGGGTGCTTGTCCGTCAGCTTCTTGACGCGGGCGCGCAGGGCGTCCACCTCAACGTTGCCGCCGGACGCACCCTGGGACAGGGTCGTGCCGATGATGTCCGCAACCTCGGCGAAGTCCTCGGCGTCGAAGCCGCGCGTCGCGAGGGCCGGGGTGCCGATGCGCAGGCCCGAGGTGACGGCCGGCGGACGGGGGTCGAAGGGGACGGCATTGCGGTTGACCGTAATGCCAACCTCGTGCAGCAGATCCTCTGCCTGCTGACCGTTGAGCTCGGAGTCGACCAGGTCAACAAGGACGAGGTGCACGTCGGTGCCGCCCGTGACCAGCTTGATACCGGCCTTCTTCGCGTCGTCAGCACCCAGGCGCTCGGCGATGATCTGCGCGCCCTCGAGGGTGCGGCGCTGGCGGTCCTTGAATTCGTCGGTCTGCGCGACCTTCATGGCGATGGCCTTCGCGGCGATCACATGCATGAGGGGGCCGCCCTGCTGGCCGGGGAACACGGAGGAGTTGAGCTTCTTGCCCCACTGCTCGCCGCGCGAGGACAGGATCATGCCGGAACGAGGGCCACCCAGGGTCTTGTGGACCGTCGTCGTCACAACGTCGGCGAAGGGGACGGGGTTCGGATGCAGGCCCGCAGCGACGAGGCCGGCGAAGTGGGCCATGTCCACCCAGAGGGCGGCGCCCACCTCGTCCGCGATGTCGCGGAAGGCCTGGAAGTCGAGGTGACGCGGGTAGGCGGACCAGCCGGCGATGATGACGCGCGGACGCTCCGCGAGGGCGGCCTCGCGGACCTTCTCGGGCTCGATGCGCATGGTCTCACGGTCGACCTCGTAGGCGACGGCCTTGTAGTTCTTGCCCGAGAAGTTCAGGCGCATGCCGTGGGTCAGGTGACCGCCGTGGGCCAGGGACAGGCCGAGGATCGGGTCGCCGACGTTGGCCATCGCCATGAGGGCGGCCGCGTTAGCCTGAGCGCCCGCGTGGGGCTGAACGTTGACGTAGTCGCCGCCGAAGACCTGCTTGGCGCGCTCGATGGCGAGGGACTCTGCGACGTCCACAAACTCGCAGCCACCGTAGTAGCGGCGGCCCGGGTAGCCCTCGGCGTACTTGTTAGTGAGGACCGAGCCCTGCGCCTCGAGGACGCGATGATGGTTGGCAGTGGCCTCTAGCCCAGGCGGGCGGCTATCGATGCCGACGCGTCGCTCCCCGGTGGTGGCCCACCTGTTCGCCAGTCACGACACGCTGACCAGTCTATCGCTCGGCGGTTTTCCGTGCATTCTTCCAAGGTGTCAGCAAACTACCAGCTGGTCACAGGGCACTCAGATCTGACTTGCACAACTCGTCGGGTGTATGAAATCACAGCCTTTTTTCGCTTGTACTTAACCCTTTGGTTAGCAACCAAGCTAACCATATGGATAGACTAGGGTTAACACCTAACGGTGACTGAGTTGCACCAGGGATGCTTACTTAGTAAACGCCCCAGTCCAGAGCGGATTTTCCGCCTCTAACCGACATGCAGCATTTGAGTTTGATGAAGTAGAAGGAAGACGCACAGATGACAACTTTGACGAAGCCCACCGCACGAGCCGCATCCACGGCTCTCGCATTCGAGCACGCGTCGGATCTTGCCGCCTCCGCCGACAACGCCATCAAGCGCATGTGCGACATTTTCGCAGCTCTTTTCGGCATCATTCTGCTGACTCCGCTGTGGATCATCGTCGCTGCGATGGTGCGCCTGAACGACGGCGGCCCCGCCTTCTTCACTCAGGAGCGCGTCGGCCTCGACGGCAAGACTTTTACCATGTTTAAGTTCCGCACCATGCGCGTGGACGCCGAAGAGCTCAAAGCCTCCCTCATGGAGGCCAACGAGGCCGACTCCTCCGCCGGAAATTCGATCATGTTCAAAATGGCCAACGATCCGCGCATAACGCGCATCGGAGCCTTCCTGCGCAAGACGTCGATCGACGAGCTACCCCAGCTCTTCAACGTCCTGCGTGGCGACATGTCCCTCGTGGGCCCGCGCCCCCCGCTCCCCAGCGAGGTTGCGCAGTACGAACCCCGCGTGATGGGCAAGTTCGCCGTCCGCCCCGGCATCACCGGCCTCTGGCAGATCTCCGGCCGCTCGAACCTCTCCTGGGATGAGACCGTCCACCTGGACCTGTCCTACGCCCAGCACCGCTCCCTCACCCTCGACACGTGGATCATGCTCCAGACCATTCCCGCACTCCTGCGTCGCGAGGGCGCCTACTAAGTCTTTCCTCTCTGTGTGTGATTGGGTGTGGCCCGAGCCGATTGGCTCGGGCCACACCTTTATTTTCAATGCCCTACCAGGCTCTCATCGGCCCACCAGAAAGCCAACAACGGCGCGAACGCGCACTCCTCGTACATTTTGAAGATCGAGCCGTCAAACAAGCGCCGTACGCTCGCGATAGATTCACATGCCACCACGCAACTCACTCATCGAGCACGCCAGAGGTTCAGCACACGTTTGACACCCATATATAGGTACCGCATCTATCGCCCCGTCAGACAACCAGCCGTCACACCATAGTGACGCATTCTATGGGCTATACCATTCACTGCATAACCCTTTCTTGGCATCCATCCGGAAGCATTTTGAGACACGTTCAGCACCACGTCCCACCCCAGCGCACGCCCCTTGAACGCTCCCGAAAGCCGACCACCGCTCATGCACGAAAGAGGGGCTGACCTGGGGGACTACACCTCCACGAAGCCCCTGTTGACGACCAGTCTTCGAGCCACAGGACTGATCGGCAACAGCCTTGCGGCCCGGTTACCTCGGCCGCGGGCCGGGAGGACACGTCATGACGATGCGGGATAGGTTATGACGATCTGGATAGGTTATTGACATGCGGATAGGTTAATAAGCTATCCGCATGCTCATAACCTATCCGCGTGCTCGCAACCTATCCGCGTGCGCACCAAGCTCCCTGCCATTCGAAGACATCTGGCAGGCCGGAGAACATCCGCACCGCAAACTGGATAGGAATCGACGATCTGGATAGGTTGGAGCGATCTGGATAGGAAAATAAGCTATCCAGAAGCGCCGTTCCTATCCAGAACACAAGTTCCTATCCAGAACCCCCATCACAGCCGCCTGGAGCGCACGCCGCCAGATGCGGGGTCTAGCCACACTAGCCGCACACAACACCAGATGACAGCAGGCACAAACAACCCTCCCTACGCGCCAGCAGCCGTCCATCCACCAGCGGGCAGTGCCAGTGCCAGCCCATCTGGAGACGCAGAGGAGGCCGGCCCCGCAGGGCCGGCCTCCTTCACAACGACAAGCGTGAACCTCGGTCAGTGAAGCGTCACGTCTCCGACCAGGCCGAGATCGTCGAAGCTACCCATGGCCTCGAGCCGAGAGATGAGCTCGGGCGCGTGGGCGACGAAGTCGAGGGCTTCGACCGTGTAGCGCTTGGTGAGACGCTTGGGCTCGTGCGCGATGCGCCAGGCCCACCCGAGGCGGGCGGCATGCACCCAGTTCGGGAAGTAGTCGTCGGCTGCGCGCGCGTACTGGTCGATCCAGCCGCCCGCGGTACACACGGACGCCTTGGGCAGGAGGCCCAGCGCGAAGGACGCGACGACTTCCTGGAGACCAGCTCCCAGGCCGACGATCACGAGGCGCGGATCGAAGTCGGTGAGCAGCGAGGGATCAGCCTTGAGTCGGCGCAGCCCCTCGTACCCGTCGATGACCTGTACGTCGAAGCGATGCAGGCGCTCGGCGGCGGCCTGACCCGCCTCGGGCACGGCACCGATGAGCGTGATGCGGGTGCCGTCTTCGAGGCGTTCGAAGACGTGCGGCAGGACGAGGTCCGCGGAGGTGCGGGCGACCTCGTGCCCTGCTGCGCGCAGGCGCATCTGCAGGAGCGTCCCGTCGAAGCCGACGGTGTGCATGCGCGCGAGCGCACGGAAGTCGGCGTGCAGGAGGGACCAGTGGTTGAGCCACGTGGTCGCGTGTCCTCGGGTGAGGACGCGCTGTGCCATCGCGTCGAACGCGGGGTCGGTCGCGAGGGCGCCGACCGCGCCGGCGGCCTCGGCCTCTTCCGAGCCGCCGGCGGGGGTGGAGGTCACGGACATGGAGATCACCTCACCAGGCTTGCCTTGAGATCGAAGGTCACGGATGCGGCGTTCGCGTAGTTGGCGTGCGTTTCAACCGCGATACGGTTGACGCCGTCCCTAAGCACCTTGCGAGGCACCGTGATGCGCACGAGGTTGTTCTTCGCCGCAGCGATGCCCACGTTTGAGGAGGCTCGCGTGTTGGCGTCGATCGTACCCTCGGGCATGTTCACGCGCTTGATTTCGGTGCCGTTGACGTAGATGACTGCGCCATCGTCAACGCGGACGTTGAGGGTGAGCTCGAAATCTGCACTAAGGGTTCCGAAGTTGATGTCACGCACGAAGTAGTTCGTGATCGCGCGATCCGCGGCCGGCATGACGAAGGGGGTGCCGGCGTCGCGGTCGCCCCATCCGAGCGGGCTGGCGCCGTGCTTCCAGGAGGACAGGTCGGCGGTGGAGTTCCACGCCGGGTCCGGCGCTTCCTTGGAGTTCCAGTAGTTCCAGTACATACCGGAGAACAGGAAACCACCGAAGTTCAGTGCGGACACGTCGAGGACCTCGAGGGGCTTGTCCGGATCGGGCGTGAGCGGAACCTCCGGCTCGGGCTGGGGTTCCGGCTCCGGATCGGGCGCGGGTTCGGGAGCAGGCTCGTCGCCCTTGGTGACAACCTTGACCATGCCGTCGATGGTCATCGACGAGCTGGAGCGGTAGTTCAGGTGCGTTTCGACGGCCAGCGTGTTCGTGCCGGCGACCAGCTTGTCCGCGGGGACGAAGACCAGCTGCCGGTCGGCGCGCGCGGCGGGCGTGGCAACGGAGGCGTTCGCGTAGGTCGAGGCGTCAACCGTTCCATCGTCCATGCGCTGGCGAGCCACCTCGTTGCCGTTGACATACGCCACGGCACCGTCATCGGCCGTCACGGCGATGTTCACACCGGCGATGGCGGTGGGGTCAGCGACCGTGAAGTTGATGCGCGCGTAGGTGGTGATGGGGCGGTTCTTAGCCGCGCCCGGGGTCAGCGTCGTATTGATTCCGGGGCCACCATAGCCGATCGGGGAGGCACCGCGGCTCCAGGCGGAGTCGTCGAACGAGGTCTGGGCCCAGTTTTTGGCGACCGGATCGGTCGACCAGTGGTACGCCCAGGTGTCGTCCTCGTCGACGAGCAGCGTGGCGTCGTCGGGCTGGGTGGGCTTGCCGTTGGAGTTGACCGTGTACACGTGGGTCGAGGCACCACGCAGACCGTCGGAGGCCACCGCGCGCACGAAGAAGCGGTTCTTGCCGCCCAGGGGCACGGTCACGGAGTTCGAGGTCGTGGAGGCGATCGGACGATCGTCACGCAGGATGTCGTAGGAGACTGCACCGGGCACGGAGGACCACTTGAGGGTGACTTCCTTGGAGTTGCCGCCTGAGGCGCGCAGGTTCGCGGGGACTGCGGGGGCGGTGGCGTTGCGGGCGGGCATGCGCACGAAGCCACCGGACCACTGGCCTGCCGTCAGGGACGTGTAGGAGTAGTTGAAGTCGCCGCCGGCCCACAGGGCGCCGTCATCAGCCATTTCGAGGGCCCACGCGCCGGTGGAGCGCAGGGAGCCGAGGCGGTAGGGGGTCCAGCCGAGCTGGCGGCCCGTGGCCTCGTCCCAGCCGCCGACCCACTGGATTTCGTCGGCGCGGGTCCACGTGGAGCCGAGCGTCAGGTACTGGTAGGCGTCCTGGAAGGCGTAGTCGGAGCAGTGGCACGAGGCGTAGACGACGCCCGAGGCAGAGCGGGTGGAGGCCTGGAGGTCGCCACCGTTGTTCATGGTGATCGAGCCGGAGGTGCGCGTCATCGTGTCAGAGTTGTATCCGAAGAGCGAGTGCTGCGAACCGCCGAAGTAGACGCGACCGTTGGCTGCGGTAACGGTCTGCTGGTACTTGCCGATCAGGTAGGAGTGACGGAAGGTCCAGGACTGGTCAAGTTCGGCGCCCGCGGCCGTGGACAGGCGGCCAGCATTTTCAACGACGCGGTCGTGGGCACGGGTGAAGTAGCCGGCCGCGTAGTAGTAGGTCTCGTTTTCGTCAACGTCGATATCAATGACGGTGCCGTTGAACTCGGGGTTCCACGAGCGGTCGGGCTTACCGTTGATGTCGAGGCGGGCACCGTTACGAGCGTAGGTCCACGACGCACCGTTGCCCTGGAAGTGCGTGAAGATACCGCCCAGGTAGATGTGGTCGTTGATGATCTTGATGGACTTGACCGAGACGCGGCCACCGTTGGTGCCGGTGCGGGCCTGCAGGGTCCACGACGGGTCAATCTGGCCCGTCGCAGGATCGATCAGAACCGTGCCGACGTGGGTCTGCCCATTGACCTGGGTGAAGTCGCCGGCCACGAGGAGCTTACCACCCGGCAGCTCGGCGAGATCCTTGACCTGGTTGTTGAAGGAGAATGTCTGTCCGTTCCACTCCCCCGTCGTCGCATCGAAGCCGGCGAGACCACTGGAGGCGATCTCCTGGCCGTTCTTGCCCTTCTGCACGCCGGTGAAGTTACCGCCCACGTACATGGTCGAGCCGATCTGTTCGAAGGCCTGGACCTGGATGTTGCCTTCCTTCACGGAACCGTTGAGGTTGCCGACAACGCCCCAAGACATCGGGGAGGCAAACTCGGAAGCGGTAGTCTTCTGCTTCTTGGCGGGCGTGCCACCGTCACCGATGGCACGGAAGCTGGCGTCCGTGGAACGCAGCTGCGGACGCACGTAGGCCTCGGCGTAGGGGTTGATGATCGAGCCGTTGCGGTGGAAGTACGACGTCGAGGAGGACGTGTCTGCCCACGACGTGGCGACGGGGCCGTAGCCCCAGCCGAGCGTGTACTTGTTCTGCGCGGAGGCGATGAGGTTGACGTAGCCCCAGGCGGTGTTCGTACCGAATCCGGCCCACACGATGCCGCCCTGGACCCACCATTCGTGATTGAACTTCACGTCCACCGGGTGGGCGCTCTTGAACGGCCAGATGAAGTCGCGCATCTTCGGGAAGCGCATGCGCACAGTCTGGTAGTCGGTTCCCCTATGGTTCCAAGCGCGCTGGACCATGAGGCCGTCCTCGAGGGCGGACACGGAGGTGCCGCCGAGCAGGCCGTTGACCGTCTGGTGCGAGGCCTGGACGACCTCGAAGTCACCGGCGGTACGCGGGCGGGTCTTCAGCTTCTCCTGATCGCCCTGGCCCTGACTCCACGTCTCCCAGCCTTCACGGCCTCGTCCGATGAGGACCCAGCCGCCGCCCTCCGTGGTCTGGTCGCAGAAGAACTGGCCGGGGGTCTCCATGGTGGAGGTCTGCAGCCAGTATGTTCCGTTCTGGGAACGCGGGTCGTTCTGCTTGATTTCCCAGCATGAGGCCGCGGCGGTGGCCGCGCTCAGGCCGTCGTGCAGCGGGTCGGCGGCCGCGTGGGCAGCCGGGGAGAATGCAAGCACGCTCAGGCCGGTTACTGATGCCAGTCCGAGCGCCAAGCAACGGCGCATAAAACTCATGGGGTCCTCACAGGTATCGTGTAAATGGTTACTTCTATAGTGTCACGATAATTGCCACCACTCAACCAGCTGGTTAGTACAACGCAGGAGTCGTTTACCACATACAAGTCAACCCCCGCCAAAAAGGCGGGGGTTGGACCTGTCAGCACGATTCACGAGCTGGATCGAACCATTGTCACTGGCTCATTCCTCGCGCGATCTCAAGCGGAGAAGAAGGATTCTTCCCTTATTTCACAAGAGTCGCGTTCAGGTCGAAGGTCATCGAGGGCGATCCCTTGTAGTTAATGTGCTCCTCGACGCCGATGCGGTTGACGCCACTTGTCAAGAGGCTTGCTGGGATAGTGACCTCGAGCAGATCCGAGGACGCCTTGCTGGCACTCACGGCCGCATTCGCGTAGGTCGTGTGGGTAATGTTTCCATCGGACATACGTTTCGTGTCGACGATCTTGCCATTGACTCGCAGGACGACACCGTCGTCCGCGCGCACCTTGACGGTCAGAGCGGTATTCGGGCTGATCGCGCCCAGGTCGATGTCACGTGCGAAGTAGTACGTGATCGCGCGGTCCTTCTTGGCAATGTCGAGGCTGGTGATCGCGGCGGAGTCTCCCCAGCCGATCGGGCCGGAGCCGCGGTTCCAGCTCTGGAGGGAGCCGGTCGTCGCCCAGTCGGAGGCCGGGGCTTCCGTCGAGGTCCAGTAGTTCCACTCGTCGCCGGTCTGGATGACCGTGCCGGACTTAACGGAGGCCGCGTTGATCGGCTGCGTCGCGTCGGTCGGCTCGATGCTGCGCTCGGCGGGAACAGAGCTGTTGTCGTCCGGGGCACCCTCCACGCGGAAGATGGAGGCCTGCATCGAGACAGTCGCGGTGCGCATGTAGTTGACGTGGGTTTCCACGGCGATCACGTTGTCACCGGTCTTCAGCGCCGACGCGGGGACGAAGATCTCGGACTGCGAAGCGGAGGCCGCAGCGAAGTTGGGCGCTGCGTCGGCGCGGGTCGCGTAGCTGACCGTGCCGGCACCCATGCGGGTGCGGTCCACCTCGACACCGTTGATGTAGACGACGGCGCCATCATCGGCCAGGTACTTGACGTTGATGCCCTTGAGGGCCTTCGCGTCGGCGACCTGGAAGTGCGTGCGGTAGTAGGTCGTCACGGGGCGCGTGCCCTGGGTGGCGATCTGGGTCGCGATCGCGGAGTCGCCGTAGCCGAGGGGGGCTGCGCCGGTCGGCCACGCGGAGTCGTCGAACGAGGCCTGGGCCCAGTTCTCGGGGGCGGCGCTGGCTTCGGCACGGTAGTTCCACGTCGCATCCGCTTCGAGGAGCACCGGGTTGGAGGCGTCGGCCTGGCCGGGGGCCAGAGCGGTGTAGACCGGGGTGGTCGCGGAGCGGTTGCCCTCGGCGTCGACGGCGCGCACGAAGTAGCGGTTCTCGCCGCCGCGCGGCACCTCAACGGTGGTGGTCTCGGAGGTGGCGATCGGACGATCGTCGCGCAGAATCTCGTAGGACACGGCGTCAGCGACGCCTTCCCAGGCGAGGGTCACGGTGGAATCGTTCGACGCGGAGGAGCGCAGGTAGGTGGGCGCCTCAGGCGCGACGTTGTCGCGGTTGTCGTAGCGGGCGAAGCCGCCGTTCCACTGGGTGCGCGTGGCGTCGGTGTGGGAGAGGGTGAAGTCGCCGCCCACCCACAGGTTGCCGTAGTTATCGGTCGTCAGAGCCCAGGCGCCGGTCTTGCGGCGCGAGGAGAGCTCGAAGGGGGTCCACTTCAGGTGCTCGCCGGTGGCGGCATCCCACGCGCCAACCCACTTGATCTCGTCGACGCGCGACCAGGAGCCGTTCATCGACCAGACGTACATGTCCTGGTAGGCAGCGTCGGAGCAGTGGCAGGAGCCGTAGATAACGCCCTTGGCAGACACGGTCGTGGCCTGCAGGTCGCCGCCGTTGTTGAAGGTCATCGCACCGGACACGCGCTGGTTGGTGGCAGTGTCGTAGCCGAACAGGTTGTGCTCGGAGCCGCCGATGTAGACGCGGTTTCCGGCCGTGGCGATGGTCTGCTGGTACTTACCGGCGGTGGCGCTGGACGGCACGAAGTCGAAGTCCGTGTCCACGGCCGCGCCCGGCTGCGTGGAGAACTTGGCCGCGTACCAGGCGCGCTGGTTGCCGTGCGCCGTGGTGAAGTGGCCGCCCGCGTAGAAAGCGCTGTTCGCCTCGGAAACGCCAACGGCCTGAACGGCACCGCTGATCTCGGGGTTCCACGAACGGTCCGGGCGCCCGCTCAGGGAGACGCGTCCAGCATTACGCGCGTAAACCCGGGAGCTGCCACCGCCGGAGAGGTGGGTGAAGGCACCACCCATGTAGACGTTGCCGTCGTAGTAGGTCAGGGCACGAACGCTCACGGCGCCGCCGCGCAGCGCGTTGGTGATCTGCAGGTCCCACGAGGGGTCGATCTGACCGGTCGAGGGATTGATGACAACGGTACCGGAGTGGGCCTCGCCGTTGACGCGGGTGAAGTCGCCGCCCACGAGGAGGCGGCCGTCGGGCAGGGCGAGGAGAGCCTTGACCTGCCCATTGAAGTCGAAGGTCTGGCCGGTGAAGTCGCCGGTGGCCACGTCGAATGCGGCCAGGCCGCGCGAGGAGATCTCGGCACCCTTATCGCCCTGCTTGACGCCGGTGAAGTTGCCACCCACGTACATGGTGGAGCCAACCTGGGCGAAGGCCTGGACCTGGATGTTACCTTCCCTCACGGAACCGTTGAGGTTACCGCTCACGCCCCACGAGGTCTTGGCTGCGTACTGCGAGACGACACCGGAGACCGTCGAGGCCCCAAGGCCCTCGTCGGGGATACGGGTGAAGGCAGCCGAATCCGAGGAGATGTGCGGACGCACGTAGGCCTCGGCGTAGGGGAAGACCGTCAGGCCCGACTTGTGGAAGTAGGAGGTTGCGGAGGTGACGTCACCGGTCCAGTTAGCGGTGAGAGCACCGTAGCCCCACCCAATCTTCCAGCCCGTGGTGCGGGCCGAGGGGTAGGTCTGCAGGCCGTTCCACTCGTTGTCGTAGCCGGTCAGGCCCCACATGAGGCTGGATCGCCAGCCACCCTTGTCCATCTGAACGTTGACGGGGTGGGCCATCTTGAAGGGCCACACGAAGTCGGTCATCTTCGGGAACTGAAGATCCACCGTCTGGTAGTAGCTGCCCGATGCGCTCCACGAGCGCATGACGCGCACGCCGTCAGCCTGATCCTTGACCGGCTCGTTGTTGAGGAGCTCGGTGACAGCCTTGTTGGAGAGCTGAACAACCTCAAAGTCATCGGAGGTGCGCGAGCGAGAGGTCAGCTTCGCGGGGTCTCCCTTGCCGCCGCTCCAGGATTCCCATCCTTCACGGCCGCGGCCGATCATGACCCAGCCGCCACCATCTGTCGTCTGGTCGCAAAAGAACTGGGCGGGGTGATCCATCGCGGGGGTCTGGAGCCAGTAGGCGCCGTCCGCAGCCTCAGGATTCCGCTGCTTAATGTCCCAGCACGACGCGGCGGCAGTCGCGGCGCTCGAACCGTCGCGAACGGTAGCCTGACCGGGTACCGAATCTCCCTGACCTGCACCAACAGCGTGAGCCATCGGAGCGAGCGCGAGGGAAGCACAGGCGACAATCGGCGCAGTTGCGAGGATCGCAAGGCGCGAAATCGCAGAAGCCATGACACGACCTTTCGGAGGGAACGGAAACTTGTTGCATAAATAATTACACAACAATCCCAATCAGATCAACCGAATGGTCAAGCAGGTTTTTCACAGGTGCATCACGCACCCCACACTTACCCCCGGCGATGCCGCGCTAGGGACCCAAGTCCCGACAGGTGCAGACGATCCCTGAACGCCCAGCAAACGCAAGCAAAAGCCAGGACCGAAAGCGCCGATCCACCAATGGTCGCAACGAAAGAATCGCGCCCCAGCCACCACGCTATACACCCGCCCGGAATCACCGCGGACACGCCCACAACAAGGATTGGCTTGACCACTTCCGACAATTTCGGTGTCACACCGATAAAGCGCGAGACCTGAACGGTGGCCATAGCCGCGTCAAGCACCATGCACACAGCCCAGACGATCGCCGCAGCGACCATTCCTCCGCGAGGAATAAAGATGACGTTACCCACAACGTTGAGGGTAAGGACCACGATCTTGTTGATCGCTGCCCACCCGGAGCGTCCACTCATGATGAGCAGCGAGTGAATGTTTCCCGCCATGAAAGTCACGATGGAGCCGACGCACAGGACGACGAGGACGTTCGCGCCGGGGGCGAAGCCGTCACCAAGGATGCGCATGAGCGCGGGTGCGTAGATCGCCATGAGCGCGTAGATGGGGGCTGCAAACAGGACGAGCCAAATCGAGGCCGTGCTGTAGAGGTCGCGCAGTTCCTTGGTCTTGCCCTGGTGCAGGAGTTTGGAGAACTGCGGGGAAACGACGACGCGCAGAGCCGTGTCGACGACCATGCCGGCCTGGATGAATCGGATCGCACCACCGTAGATGCCCGAGGCCGCGTCGCCCGCCAGCAGACCGACGAGGAGGACGTCCAGCCACTGTAGAGCCTGCTCGAGGCCGGCGGTGAGGGTGCGAGGCAAAGCGAAGGAGACGACCTGTCGGCGGCGCTGCGCACTGGGCCAGCGCCCCACCGAGTCGGCAGCCGAGGGCATGTGTCGCAGCAGCAGCCACCACGCGGCCACGAGGACAACGACAAAGGGAAGGGCCCACGCAACCGACACAAAGGCAAGCGATCCGGTGAACGCGGCAGCGAATGCAACAAGGAGAGGACGCAGACCCGGCAGCAGCAGGTTCTGAATGAGGACGTACTCGCGCATGTTGCCGAGCGCCCGCAGGGCGGCGGACGCGACCAGGGTGAGGGCGCCGATCGGCACGAACCACAGCACCGCCCGCGTGGACGCCGCGACCTGCGCGTTCCAGATCAAGGGAGCTACGGCCTCGAGAATGAGGACACACACGGTGGACACGCCCACGGTCATGGAGGCCATGAACGACAGGGTCGCGCGGATCTCCTCGGGGGCGTCGAGCGACAGGCGCGGCATCAGGTAGATGGCGGTGGAGTCGAGGCCCACCTTGGCTAGGGCCATGACGATCGCGAAGACGCCGGTTGCCTGGGTGACGATGCCCGCACCCTCGGCACCCAGCATGCGCGAAAGGATGATCGTGAACGCGAAGCCCAGGACCGCGGACGCGGCCGCTCCCACGAAGCCGACGATGCCGCCGCGCGCGAGGGAACGCCTGGCTTGATTTGCCTCACTCATGATTAACCTTCCCGCTACCGCGCGGTAGCCTTTTTCTATAACCTACCGATGGGATACACATGGACTTCATCAACTCGCTCTCCCCTGCCCGTAAGAAGAGCCTGCTGGCAGCCGCGATTCTCCTGATCATTGCGCTCGTCGTCGCGGGCTTCCTGCGCCTGACGGGTTCCGCCCAGACAGACGCGGCCGCCTCCGCTGCGTCCGGCGCCCAGAGCGCCGAGGAGGACCCGCAGTCCGATATCCCCCAGTCCGTCGAAAAGACCATCACCCCGCCGTCGGGCGGGCCCGCGAACGAATCCGGTTCGCTGGCCACGGACGCCGAGGCCGCCGGGCAGGCGACCTTCGTCATGAACACGCTGTGGGGCGCGTTCACGGACCCCGAGCAGGCTCGGGCGACCGACCTGTCTTCCGTGCTCACGGCCTCTGCGCTGGAGGAGTTCGACGCGCAGGCTCTCGAGTGGACGAGGGACGGTACCCGCACCACCGGCTCACCCACCCTCGAGGACGTGCACATCCTCAGCGATGACGGCGCTGGAAACGTCACGGTCTCGGCGTGCGTCGACTCTTCCAACGTTCGCGTCCTCAACGACGCGGGAACTGCGCTGACGGACGACACGACCATGACCCGCGCCCTCACCTATTTTCAGTTTGTGAAGGACGGCGGTGCGTGGAAGCTTTCCGGCTTCTCGTTCCCCGACGACCCGACTTGTTGAGTCGAGCAAGCATTTGAGTGGCAAAAGCCCCGTCGTTCGCGGCGGGGCTTGTCCATTGCCCCATGCGCACAGCGCGTGCCGCGCGGACGGTTCCAGCGACGGATCCGGCGCTCGCGGCACCATCGCGCTCGGCCTCGGCGCGCTTGAGCGGGTCGTTCTCCTCCTCAAGGTGACGCGACAGGAGCGCCACCGCGACGACGGAGATCATGAGGCCCGTGTTCATGCCGTAGTAGAACTGCTCCACGAGGGTCGCCAGGATGATGCCGCCCAGGATCGAGCCGTACACGTCCGTGGCGCGCCAGATGCGCGGGAACATGCGCAGGAAGAAGGCCAGGAACAGGGCCAGGCCGACGAGGCCGTAGGAGAAGATGACCGTCCAGAACTGGCCCTGCGTGCCCAGGGAGGGCAGCCACGGCGAGGCCGAGGGGCGCGGGGCTCCGAAGCCCAGGAGCGGGGACTGTTGGAGCTCATACAGCGTCTCGAGGTAGTTGGACGCGCGGTCTTGCGTCGACGAGGAGGCGGCGACGCGCTCCAGGAGCGACTGGGAGGCCGGGGTGGCCAGCCACGCGCCCAGGCCCACGACGATCGCCGCGATGATGCCCAGAACGGTGCGCCAGGCTCCCGCACGCAGGCGCTGGAAGCCCACCCACACGACGATGACGATGAGGCCGATATACATGCCGCGGTTGAGCGTCGCTGCGGCCGGGATGACCGACAGAGCACACACCGCCGCCACGATGAAGCGCCACTTGGAGCGCTCACGCCACAGCACGTATGCGAAGACGAGGGCGAGCGGGAAGATCAGCGAGTAGACGTTGCCGTAGGTATTGGAGTAGATGAAGGGGGCCGACGGGCGCGGGTCGGAGAGGATCCACGACGAGGGGTTCCACTGGGTGGTCGCACGCTTCGTGAACTCCCTGACGAAGTCGTTGGAGTGCAGGGCGCGCGGCACCAGGTAGTACATGAGCGTCTTAAAGCGCAGCGTCGGCGCCGCCATTGCGATGAAACCGCCAATGGTGGTCGATGCGAGGAAGCCCCACATCGTGCCCGTGATCGTGCGCACGCTCAGGGACTTGCGCGCGTTGAACGCGTAGACCGCGAAGATGCCGGGCGAGAGCTCGAGCAGGAAGCGGTAGAACGCGCCGATGACGCGCCCGCCCGTGTCGAGCATCGTCATCGAGGCCAGCACCCACGCCAGGAAGAACACCCACAGGATGGATCCGGGCGGGAAGCGCAGGCCGTGTCGGCCGATCATGAACACGAGCATGATCGACGCGAACAGCGGCCACATCAGGTCACCGGAGCCGAGAACCCACCACAGGAAGTACGCCGAATAGGCCACGACGAAGGGCCACGCGGGTAGATCCTGCGCGTCCTCTCGCAGCGGCCCGATTTGGGCGGGGGCGGGCTTGGCCCAGAGTCCTCGGCGTGGGCTCACGCGTGACCGTTCCCTTCGCCGGCGTTTTCCTGCGCGGACGAGGCCTGGGCCTCCTCAGCACTGCTCGGTGCGGTCACGCTGCTCTGCTCGGCTGCCTGCTCGGCCTGGCGCGGCGCGCCGAGCTTGTTGCGCTTGCGCGACGACAGGTAGAGGAAGGGGCCCTCAAGGAATCCCTTGATCTCGGACTTGGTGAGCGAGCCGGGCACGTCCTCGTCGGTGCCGGCAACGCGAGCGCCGCCGGGCTTGACGCGATTGAGGACGCCGGGCACGCGGGTTGCGAGCGTACCGAGCACGGAGGGCTTGGCGATGATCGCCTTCGTCAGAAGGGCCGCCATGCCGGAGCCGTTGCCTCGGATCTGCTTATCCAGGCCGGCCTCGTCGACGCGGTGACGGTGATGCACGAGGGCGTCGGGCGTGTGGATGATGACGTCGCCCGTGGCCAGGATGCGCGCGAACATGTCGAGGTCCTCGCCGCCGCGCGTCGAGGTGCCGGCACCCAGCGCGGGATCGAAGGGGCCGACCTCCATGAGGACGTCGCGGCGCATGGCCATGCACACGCCGGCGCCCACGCGCGCGGTCGTGATCGGGAACAGCGGTCCGCCGTCACCCTTCTCGCCCAGGACCTCGAGGCCCTCGGGGATATCGCCGACGCACCATACGCGCGGAGACATGTCCTTGGGGAAGCCGCCGCGCGACTCGAACCAGCGCTGGGGCGCGTACCGCTGCTCCAGGGGCAGCGCAATGCCCGTCGTCGCGGCCACGTACGGCGAGGCGGTGAACGGGTCGATCATGGCCGTCAGCCAGTGCGGGTCGACGATCGCGTCGTCGTCCGTGAAGACGATGACCTCGCCGCGGGCGGCGAGCACGCCGCGGTTGCGGGCGCGGGACAGGCCGGGGCGGGAGGCGGAGACGATGCTCAGGCGCGTATCGTCGATGTCCGCGAGCTTCTCCCGGGTCAGACCCGTGTGGGGTGCGTTATCCACCACGACGAGCGTGAAACGCTGGTGATCCTGAGCCAGGATGGCGCGCACGGCGTCCTCGAGCATGTCGCACGAGCCGACCGTGCACATGACGACGGTCGCGTCCACGTCGGCGCCAGCGCCCTCTTCCCAGCCGCGTGCAGGGGCCGGTTCGACCTCGAGCACGCGCGGATCGGCCTCCGGATGGTCCGTGCCCTCGATCTCGACGAACGCCGAGTTACGGCCGTTGTCGCGCACGAGCACGAGCGCTCGCGGATCCGAGGGGGCACCCGAAATCAGCTGGGAGACGCGCGCAGTGCGGTCAACGTGCCAGATGGAGGCAGCCTTGTCGTCGGCCACGATGGTTTCCTCGGCGCTCATTTCTTGCCCTTCTTCGAGGAAGTCTTGGCGTCCGCCTTCTTGGAGTCGGCCTTCTCTTCCTCGGCCTTCTTCTCCTCGGCCTTCTCGTCCTGGTCAGCCTGCGCCGCATCAGCGGACTGGGCCTGCGCCTCGTCCGTGGGGACGATGACCTCGGCCGACTGAGCGGGAGCGGTCGGAGCGGGAGCGGTCGGAGCGGAGGCGGGCGCGGCCACCTGGTCACCCAGGTAGATCAAGCCGTTCACCTCGCGGTTGATGATCGCGAGCTCGTCGAGGAGGGCGTGCAGCGCCTTCAGGTCGTGACCCTTGCGCACGGCGACGAGCACGTGGCGGGAGGGACGCACCTCGTCCAGGAGGGAGGCCAGAGGCTGGTTGATGTCGATGAGGCGCGGTGCGGGCACGCGGGTCTCTGCCAGCGAGGCAGACAGGACGCGGTGCAGGTCGCGGGCCTGCGGGTCGGAGGCATCCACGATCAGGTCGACCCAGTGGTCGCGGTCGATCGCCATCGCGAGCATGCGCGTGGGGGCGAGCCACGGATCGGGGGCGCCCTCCTCGGCGCTCCACACGGGCAGCGCCGTCAGGTCGGCGAGCTGCGTGGGCGAGATGAGGGAACGCGAACGGGTCTCACGGATGAGAACCAGCACCAGACCGGCGAAGATACCGACGACGGTCGAGATCAGGATCAGGCGGAACTTCGAGGGGGACACCTCGTCGCTCGACGCCGCAGCCGACGTGATCACGCGGCCGGCGGTGGCGTGGTAGGGGGCGAGCTGCCCGGCTTCCTTACCCAGCTTCGTCAGCTCGGTGCGGATCTCGGCGGCGCGCGGGTTTTCCTTCTCGTTGCCTTCCTCGTCCACCAGCGGGCTCAGGGAGGCCAGCTCAGTCTCGAGGGCAGCGATCTGATCTTTGACTTCGGCAGACATTTCGTCGGCGCGCTGCTCGACGAGGGCGGTGCGCTCGGTCAGGTAGGCGTTGGCGATCGCGTCGGCGGCGTCAACGGCCTGCTGGCGAGTGGGCGCCACGTACTCGATCTTGACGATCGTGCCGTTCGTGTCGCCGGAAACCTCCACGTTGGAGTGAAGCTCCTCCGCGGTGACGCCATTGCCAAGGCGCGCGGCCGCGACGTCGAGGACGGCGGCGGACTTCGCGATGCCCTGCTCGGTCACCATGTCCGTCGTGTTCGACAGCGAGGCGCGCACGGCGGGCGCCGGGGTGATCGACGGAGACGTCACGGTCATCGACACGGCCGCCGAGTGCGACACGGGGACACCAACGGCGGCTGCAACACCTACAACCAGGCCGGCCACGGTCCCCGCAACAATCGAGGTCCAGCGGCGTGCCAGCGCGTGACGAAGGATCTGCTGGCCGCCCGCGGGCGGAGGGGTCAGGATCATGACTGTTCTCCTTGGAGGTGAGAGCGCACCCACGCGGCGCGCGCATTGAGCCGGCGCTCGAGAGCGCGGCGAGACGTTGCGGGTCGAGACGCGACCCCCTGAGTGTAGACCTGCACGAACCGGTCGAGCTCACGCTCGGCCTCGTCGCGAGGAAGCGAAACGAGCGAGACCAGGCGCGGCAGCTCCTGGCCCGTCAGAGACACCGAGAGGTCGGCGAAGGCCTGGGCCTGCTCTGGATTCTTCCACGAATCCGATCGCCACGAGGCGTTTCCGGTGACCTGGCCCGGGTGGATGCGGTACAGCAGACCCCAGGGCGCGATGCGACGGATGCGACCGCCCGCGGAGGCCACGCGCATCCACAGGTCGTAGTCCTCGGCGGGGACACTGCGGTAGCCGCCGACGCGATCCATGATCTCGCGGGTGGCGAGCATGGTCGGGTGGCACACGGGGTTGGTGAGCAGCAGGTGCCAGCCCATGTCCTCGGGCGTGATCTCGTAGGGCATG
>QWCT01001140.1_pt1 | contig 23478 bp, 36 predicted proteins | sample 1972681 | NCBI WGS metagenome assembly QWCT01 (sample SAMN09866701, study PRJNA288562) | Human oral metagenome isolate pre3_saliva, whole genome shotgun sequencing... | isolation source: mouth | host: Homo sapiens | place: USA: California | reverse complement strand
TATAATTATATAGTTATAAACATAACAGCCTATATCCTTTATATAAAAGGGGTTAGGCTGTTTTCGTCATATATACGGCAAAAATACTATCCAAATATGCTTGCTATGTGGTTCGTTGCTTGCTTTCTCATATCGTCTGAATAGTGTATATAAGTAGTCATAACCGTATTGAGTTTGTCGCCCAGTAAACTGGCTACGGTTTGAATGTCTACACCATTGGCAAGTAGGGTGGTCGCATAGGTATGGCGGAAAGAGTGTATCGACTTATCCGGTAAATAGCGTTGTATCACTCTATTAAGTGGTGAGCTGCGATTAGTTTTAAATGGGAATAATCGTTCATTACCTTTGCCAATATGCCATAGTAGTTCGTCAGCTAATATCTCAGGTATAGGAATGGTGCGAATACTGTTACGGCTTTTAGGTTGACTAAAACCATACCCAGCATTACCGAGCCATGTCCATTGTTTTGATATGGATATAGTATTATTAACTAGATCTATATCATCCCATGTAAGTGCTAAAATTTCTCCGTATCTTGCCCCAGTATAACGTGCAATACTGCATAGTAGGTAATATATAGGGTGCTTACGCTTAATGGCATACAGGAGCAAATTCATGTCATTTTGGCTAATCGTAGACGGTGAGTTATTAGCCTTTGACTTGAAACGTCGAATTGCTGCACAAGGGCTATGGCTAATTATCCGATATGGGGTTATAGCGTAATTAAATATTGACTTTAAAAGTACCAAGCATAGGTTTTTACTTGCTGATGATCTAGGCAACTCATTTAGTAATTGCATTATATCTTGATGAGTTATCTCGCTTATAGCTTTATTCAAAAGCGACTGGCAATAGCTATTTATAATCGTGCTATATGTTCTGCGTGTATTTTCTGTTATATTGGCCTTTTCGTTAATGTATATATTATAAAAGTGCAAGAACGTTATATCACTTTTACTGCTATCAATGGTTATGATTGTACTTTTTAATTTATCTACTATTTTAAGTCCGTACATCTTGGCATCTCGTTTAGTGTCAAAACCTTGTTTTGACTTTTGACGCCATTTTCGTCCATCTTTAAACGATATAATAACTTGATAACCCTTATTTTTTCTACGAATTGTCATATTGTATTGCATAGTATCTCCGTTCATATGTTCGCTATAATAGTTATAAATTAAGCACCCATAAAAGGGTGCTTTTTGTTATATATGGCGAATGCTTTCTATAAAATTAATATGATCTTGCTTATCGTGGTCGCAATTAATGATATGCGATAATTCATGTTTATAAGTTGCTCGTTGCTGGTCGTATGAGTGGTTAGCGTTCAAAACAATAGTATAGCTATCGTCCTCATTCTTTCTAACGAACCCACCGCAAGCAGCAGGCAACTTATCACTAAATATTGTGTTAATCAAAACAACTCTCCCTAGTCTTTTTGTAATAACGATTTAGTTATATTTATAATTGCTTGCATTTCCTCTTTTGATAAATTACGTTTTGCATTAAGTAATAGCCTTAACTCAGGGTCATTTTTAATCTCCTCAGCTAGTGCTGCAACTTCAGGATCTGTATAATAACCATCTTGCGTATGTACTGTACCAGTTAAAAGGTAGTCGATAGATACGTTAAACAACTTTGCAATATCTGTTAGCATATCCGTGCTAGGTGTACGAGCACCACTTTCCCAGAGTGATACTGTAGACTTCGCTACATTTAATTTCTTGCCTAACTCCTCACCAGTCCATTGGTTATCTTTTCGCAATTCTTGTATGCGTTGTCCTAAAGTTTTCATATTGCATACCTCCTATAGCTATCATATTAAATTGTAAACAAAATGTAAACTTACAATATGCAAACTTTTATAAAAAGTTTATTTGACGGTATGCATTTTGTGAACTATAATAAGCTCATAAGAAGTTTACAAGTAGTAAACACAAAGGAGGTGCGTACATGAAAGAACTTTCTAAACTTCGCCAAAAATATGGTTATACACAATTGGAAATGGCTAATATGTTAGGCTTACACAAGTCTACATATAATCAAAAAGAGAATGGCAAAAGACATTTTAAACCAGATGAAATGGCTAAAATATACGATTTCTTTCGCCACCTTGATAGTCAGTTAAATATGCAAGATATTTTTTTATAATCAATGTTTACTAAACGTAAACAAAGGAGAATGAGCATGACACACAATGAAGTAAGAGAAAACCTATTCAAAGAATTATGGCAGCTTGAATTTAACCTAGTATACGACATGAATGGCAAAGAACAGGCTATGAAATGTGCAGACACTTTATGTAGCGACTTTGCAGACGCACCTAATAACGAACTTCAAAAGTTAATCGATGAATATAACAAGGAGCATTAATCATGAAGAAAACTGCAAAAGAGTTTTGGGACTTCGCAAGTATGGAGCATGTGGAATACATGTTCAAGCATTATGGGTTGGTTCAAATTACAAAATGGGGTGAAACAGTAAAAGAGTTCAATGAAACTATATTACGTCATGAGCGTGCTGAAAAAGATATTTTAGAACGTTTTAAAAAATGCCCTGAACAAACAGACACCCTCCAATGGAGTTTGGACGTTGTCAGAGCATATCTCGATAGATGTTACGAGGTCAAAAAGGTGCTTGGCTTATGAGTTTGGTTTACACGGCGAAAGAGGTCGCAGACCTCTTTCAAATATCTGTATCAGCAGTATATCAGCTCCGAGACGAGGGTAAACTAATTCAATTATCAGACGTTCCGGGCGTCAGATTTAGTAAGGAGGGAGTGCATGCACTAGCTAAGTACAATAAAGAATTTACGGCAACAAGATATGCCGAGTTAGTGGCTGAGAATGAACAGCTAAAAAGGGAATTGAAAGAATTAAAAGCAAGCATACGAACTACTACAGCAGGTATGCTGAAACTCATGGAGGTGTAAATAATGAACATGACTTATCGAGAAAAAAGAGAATTGAGACGAGCAAATGCATTACCTCAATTCGCAGATATTGTAGAGGGCTTTATAGTTGGAGCAGTATTCCTATTCGTAGTAATGAGCATTCTCACATGGTGGGTTACAGGCGAGGTGTTGGTGAAATGGTAAAGCGTTGCTATCACTACGGATACAAACTCACACCAGCTACGACTTATAGCCTGTTTAACACAGGCATCGGCAAGGTGGTTGCCGTATGTAAAGATTGCCACACAGCTCATTTACGAATGAGGGCAAAACAAAGAAAAAGGACGCTACCAGATGCAACTAGTAACGCCCATAGTTAAAATAACCAACTTTAGTATAACACAAGGAGACATAACATGAATACTTTCACTATTGAATTTAAAGGCCCTAAAGATCTAGCAAAAAAGATTGCTGAGTATAACGAACTCATGAACCCTAAATCTATTGAGGAGTTAGCGGTAAAGGTAGTAGAGGAACCTAAAAAAGAGGTTAAGCCGGAACCTAAAAAAGAAACTGCACCAAAGGTAGTTGAGGATACTAAGCCGGAACCTGTTGAGGTAAAAGAGGAACCAGCCGAGGAAGTTGCAGAAGTTCCTGTTACAAACTTCGAGGGCGAGCCTGTAGAGGTTAAAGCAGAAGAGGTTGAGGAACCTGCAGAAAATGAGTTAGACGTAGATACTGCGGAAGTCGACCCACAAGTATATTGGAATGACTTCAAAGACTGGCTTAAACATGTAGGTGCTGAGGGTGTGAAAGCTGCACTCGATGTGTTCCGTAGCCATGGTGTTAATGGCAAGCCTAATTCCGGCGATTTAACACCAGAGATTATGCAAGAACTTAATGCGTTAATGGGTAAATAAACAGGGAGAATGAACATGGCGAATACTAATAGTTTTAAGCAAGTAATTGACAACGTAACACCTCAAATCGAGGTGTTACAAAAGGCAATCGAGTTGGATCCATCAAATACTATTGAATATCAACGTGCTATCGACTTTTGTGAAACAAACGTATCTGTATCTCAAAGCATTATAAAGGCCATTAAACTGGTCGAAAAAGAGGCTAAGAAAGCAGATAAAGCCGATGAGCCAAAAGAAGAAACACCAAAACCAACTAAAAAGAAAACTAAAAAAGAGGAACCTCCAAAGGTAGTGGAGGAACCTCAACCAGCCGTGGAGGACAACTCCGAGGATATGTTCGATGCGTTAGATATGTTTGATTAAAAGGGGCGAATGCTATGGAGGTATTAGCAAGGACATATATACCTAGAATGTTTGATAGTGTGATTTTGGAAAGTCGCTACGATGCAGCTTACACAACTATATATCATACTGACTGTAATTTTACATTCGGTGGTAAATGGAAACGCAATTATAACTATAGCAACGGTTACACAACTGCTGCAAAGTATTTCACTTGTCCTAATTGTGGTTATCATAGTGAGCCATATCGAGACAGAATATTGCATATAGGCGATGAAGATCACCTCATTCCATTAAATGCTTACATTGAAGTAGTTGAGCTCAAAGACTGTATCGACTTACGTATTAGCTATAGGGCTTTAACAATGAGATTGGACGGAACCTCTATTGATGAGGGAACTCGTAAAGAGGTTATACGTTTCGACTTCAAGAAAAAGAAAGCCATATATACCGACTACAACAGACAGAAGTATGATCTTACTTCTCGATATATCCGTGAACACTATTTCATGGAGGTATTGAAGTATTTCGGCAAGTCTTATGCTATGCACAGCATTAATAAAAAGCCTTTGAATGATTTATTCAGAGTGTTACGAGTGGCGTTCCAAAAGCGTTTGTTGGCTACCTATGGTTATAGTGCAGCCGATGTGTATATATCACCCTCCGCTAACGAGGAGGGCGGATATTTCTTTACCATGTTATTAAATATGGCATTAAAGATTACTGCACCGGATATGCCAAGCATAGCTTATATACATCGTTGTGCATCTTACTGGGACGATTGCCATTTATATAGCCGTGTTACCAACATTCCTATTGGTGATAATGTGTTCGAGCTAACTAAAAAAGGCATGAACTTCCAAGAGGCAATGCGAGTGGTAAGCAAATCTCCTGATAGTAGATCTTTACGCAGGGCGATGGCAAACAACCCTTTGGCAGTTTGTATGTCCGAGGTACTAAAGTTATTTAACGATGAGAATGTTAGACGAACTATTATGACATTAAATCGATACGGAGTGCCAGATTGTGATGTACAACGCTATAGCGGAAAGGTGCAACGTGCTAAGGACATAAGAAAGTCAATGAAGTTGCATATTAATGGTTCAAAAGAATTTTGGCAAACAATGATTGCTAGATATGGCGAGCCTGCTGCATTGCGTTGGATATTGTCCGAGGACTTCCGAGACATTGAGGACTGCGTAAGAATGTATTCCGAATTAATTGTTAAATATCGAGACATGTTTTGGGGTAAAAAGTTTAAAGCAAAAGACTTACACGCAGAACTTATTAACGTCTATAACAAACAAGAATATGGGGACGTTAATCTACCTAAAGTGCCTGAGTTAAACGCTGATGTGAATGGCATGCACTTCATGGTTCCGAAAACTGCCGCCGATTTAATGATGATAGGTAAAGAACTTCGTAATTGTGTTGGATCTTATAAAGATAAAGTTATGCGAGGTGCTGCAGCTATTGTTGTAGTTACCTACGATAATATGAAACCTATTGCATGCCTTGAATTGTCAAAGGGCGAGGATAAATTCACTAAACTGGTGCAAGCAAAATTGTTTGGCAATCAATGTGTATCTAAGGACAAGGCCATTAATAATACTGTGCTTAAATGGGCCAATCAATTAGAAATTGAACCACGCACGATTGATGTGCAGGCACAAGTTAGCTAAGGAGAACATACAATATGAAATTACTTAAATTAAACTTGCAAAACTTCAAAGGAATAAGAAACAGCGAGTTTGACTTTGGAGGAATAAACGCCACTATCTATGGCGACAATGCTACTGGCAAGACGACAGTATTCGACAGCTTATGTTGGCTATTGTTTGGCAAGGATAGTTTAGACCGTGCCGATTTTGAAATTAAAACCCTTGAAAATGGTGAGCCCATTCATAAGGTTAATCATGAAGTCGAGGCCGAGTTCCTAAATGATGATGGCAATAGCTTTACTTTAAGACGTGTTTATCGTGAGAAGTATAGCAGCCCTCGTGGTGGCGACACAAAACTAACTGGACATACTACGGACTACTTCGTAAATGATGTACCAGTAAAAGAAAAGGAATACAAGCAATATATCAATGATGTTATTGCAGAGGACGTATTTAAACTTATTACGAACCCCCTGTATTTCAACGAGCAATACTCATGGCAAAACCGCCGTAAGCTACTGCTAGAAATTAGCGGAGATATTAAGGACGAGGAAGTTATTAACAGCCGTTCTGAGCTTACACGCTTGGCCGAGTTATTAAATGGCAGAACAGTAGATGAGCAACGCAAGATTGTTGCTGCAAAGAAAACTGCAATCAATAAAGAATTGGATATGATCCCAGTTCGTATTGATGAGGCTTTAAGAAATAAAGCAGATATAGCTGCAAGCGAAAGTAAGTTAACGACTGACATTGAAACCTTAAATAAGTCTATTGATGAGTTAGAAAGTCAAAAGGCAACTATCATTAATGGTTTTAGTTCCACAGAAAAGCGTTCTAAAATCGATGAAATTGGCCGTCAGTTGAAAGCAAGACAGTCCGAGGTGTTATCTATCTATAACAATGAAAAACAACGTAAGCGTGGAGAATATGAGGCTTTATTGACACAATTAAAAATCATTGAAAGCGAACACGATAGATACACTGACAGGGCTTATGACTTGGCAAAAGATATTGAGCGAGAAAGTAAACGAATTGAAACCTTGCAGGCTGAGTTCGACACCTTTAATGCTCAGGAGTTTAACAAAGAGACTTGCCCCACCTGTGGACAACCATTGCCGGAAGATAAGCAAGCCGAGTTAGAGGCTGCGTTCAATTCTGAAAAGGCTGCAAAGTTGGAGGAATGGCAAGCATTAATTGAAAGTGCAAAAAAGCTAAAAGCCAACTATGAAGAACAACGAGAAGTGTTACTCGTAAAAGCCGATGGACTTACTAAGGAAATTGAGGACAAAAACAAGGTTTATGAAACTAAGTTCAAAGAATATGAAAGCTATTTAGAACCTAATATCGAAGATGATCCGGACTATAAGGAACTAAAAGCCGAATTATTCTTACTCGAATTAGATGAGGGCGAAGAGGCTGACGACAAAGAAGTGGCAAGGCTTGATGAGGAAATAAGCTCCGTTAAAGAAAAACGTGCAGCGTTAGAAACTGAGCTCAATAAATATAAGTTAAATGCTGATATTCAAAAACGTGTGATTGAGCTTGAAAACCAACAACAAAAACTGGCGGCAGAAAAGAATTTACTAGATGAAACATCTTTCTTAATTGATGAATTCGTCAAAGCCAAAGTGGATATGTTAGAGGAAAGTATCAACAGTCATTTTGAATATGCTCGTTTTAAAATGTTCAACGTTCTAGTCAATGGGAATGTTGAGGAATGTTGCGAAACTACTTATAAAGGTGTTCCGTACCGTAGCATGAATAATGCAGCTCGTATGAATGTAGGGCTCGACATTATTAATGCGTTAACTAAATTCTATAACGTTACTGCTCCTGTATTTATCGATAATGCTGAGGCCGTAACAGACTTTATTAAATGTAACAGCCAAACAATCAAATTGGTTGTAGACGCTGATTTCAAAGAATTAACTATGATCTAATGGAGGTTAACATGTCAAAAGAAGTTGCTATAAAACAACAATCATTACCGGGTTTTCAAAGTGCCGAGGGGTTTGAGTTGCTGCAACGTCAGGCCAAAATGTTTTGTGCGTCATCTTTAGTACCTCAGCAATTCCAAGGCGAGCAAAATTATGGCAATGCAATTATCGCCTTAGAAATGGCACAACGTATGAACGCATCACCATTAATGGTTATGCAAAATCTATACATTGTGTATGGCAATCCGGGGTGGTCCAGTAAATTCTTGATAGCTACATTCAATCAATGTGGTCGCTTTGAGGCTATCAAATATAAAGAGACTGGCAAGAAAGGAACTGACAGCCAAGGTGTTGTAGCTTATACCAAAGAAAAGGGCAGCGATGAAGTTATCTACGGCCCAGAAGTTACTATATCCATTGCCAAGCAAGAGGGGTGGTACGACAAGAAAGGTAGTAAATGGAAAACAATGCCAGACCAAATGTTACGCTATCGAGCTGCAGCATGGTTGATCCGTACAACTGCTCCTGAGATTTCTATGGGCTTACAAACTACAGATGAAATTATCGACGTTGAGGGCAAAGTCAGCGATGTTATTGACGACGTTACCACTACTATTGAACATAATGCCAATAGCGAAGTGATTGACATTGAACCTAACGAACCAACGTTTGTCGATGCTGAGACTGGCGAAGTATTGAACGCCGATGCCATGTTCAAATGATTAGCATCGAATGTTGCGGTAGCAGTTCCGCTGGCAACTGCTACCGCATTAAATCAAGCGTAAATGGCGATGAGTTATTGCTTGACGTAGGTTTACCTTTCAAAACTATTCAAAGGGCTTGTAGGTATAATTTTCTCCACCTACTGGGTGCCGTAGTTACTCACCAACATGGAGACCATTCAAGGGCAGTGGCTGACATGTTGAAACTTGGACATAAGATCTATATGTTACGAGAAACAGCCGATGCCTTGCATGTGGTAGACGAGCATTCATGGGTTGAGATAACTCCGAGGAAGTCTTTCAAGCGAGGAGTATTTACAATACTGCCTTTTGAGTTACAGCACGATGTGCCTAATGTTGGCTTTCTAATTACTGATGGCGAAGAGAAATTGCTATATATCACAGATACTTACTACTGCAAATACACTTTTAAAGGTGTACATCACATACTGGTTGAGTGCAATCACTCTTACGAACTGTTAAATAAGAAAGTCGAGCAAGATGAGTTGAGCAAGCAGCGAATGGAACGACTTATTCAATCTCACTTTGCACTTGAAAATGTCATAAAGTTTTTACGGTCAATGGATCTTTCACAATGTAAGGCCATTCACCTTATCCATCTATCTAATGAGAATTCAAACGAGGTTGAATTCAAGAAAGCAGTGCAGGCTGCAACAGGGAAATTGGTTATCGTTCACCAAGAAAAGGGGGTTTAATTATGCGAGTAAAGTTTGACGTATTTATTAAAGCGTTGGAGGAAAAGCACCTCACGCTTATGGAGTTTTGCAACAAGGCTCAAACTATTCCACGTGCGTTGGTTTTATATCTAAGCGGTAAGCCAATCACGTTTGATAAAAAGCGTTTTATGTGGGCTGACGTGCTAGGCGTTAAGCATGATGATTTATTTTATTAAGGGGTAAACTATGGCGAAAGATCAATCTTATTATTTTAGTCATGACGTAGATGCCTTTAACGACCCTAAGATTGTCGCCATGATTTCTGAGTACGGCGTAATTGCCTACGCATGGTGGTGGATAATCATCGAGAAACTGGCATCATATGAAGATTACAAACTACCACTTAAAAAGTATACGTTCGTTGCCCTCGATAATGAATTAGGCATGAAAAACGAACAAAATTCAACATGTGTTGAACATGTGTTCAACAAAAACGAACACGTGTTAGAACAAAACACCTTTTGTTCATTTTGTTCATTTTTGTTCATTTCAGCACTTATAAATGACTTCGAATTATTGGCATGTGATGACGAATTTTTCTGGTCGCCGAGTTTAACACGTCGATTTGAATTGCGTAAAACCAAAAATGAAGAAATTAGCCAAAAACGTAGGTTGGCAGGTCTTAAAAGTGGCGAGGCAAGACGTAAAAATGAACAAAAACGAACAAGTGTTGAACAAAAACGAACAAGTGTTGAACAAAACGAACTAATAAAAGAAAAGAAAAGAAAAGAAAATATATATTCATATTCATATTATAGCGACGCTGAAAATAAAAAATCAGATGAACTATTACATATGTTTGATGATGAACCACCAAAAACTGATCCATATAAAAATGTATTCAAAATTTACATGAATGATGTTGGAGAAATTTCACCAATGACAAAAGAAAAATTGGAATACCTTGTCAATGACTTTGGCGAAAGTGAAGTCATAACAGCTATATCTAAATCAGTTGAGGTTGGCAAAGCTAGTATTGCATATATCACTGCCATACTAAATAACAAGATAAGGGAGGAGGCTTCAAAAGAAAGTGGAACCAATAGACGTGGCAAAGGAAATAGAACGAATAAGGCAAAATCAGATGGCTCGGACGTCGACTGGAAAAATGAAACAGGCGAATGGCTATGAGTTTTACAAACCTACTTATGCACCACCTATTGTGATTGAACGTCAAAAGGATCTAAGCATATACGGAATTAAAGGCCGATATAAGGACATGGACTTTGACAAACTCAAAGAACTGGGTGCACCTCCAGAAGATAAAGAGGCCTATAACAATGCCTTTAAATATTCCTTACACTTGAGTGAACACATTCGAAATGGTAAGGGGCTCATACTTATGGGGCCAGTTGGAACTGGGAAAACTAGCCTTGCAATAAGTATTTTACGAACTGCAATTAATCAAGGATATAACGGCTACCTAATCTCAATGATAAGCCTGCTCGACACCTTGCTTGTATTGAGCAAAGGACCAGCCGAACACTACTTGAAGTTTGAAAACAAAATTCGTAATTGTCCATTACTGGTACTCGATGATTTTGGGGCGGAATACGACAATAAATGGGTTGGCAATAAAGTCGATGCCATTATATCTGACAGGGTAGAACGTGGCAGAGCCACTATTATCACTACCAACTTGAATGTAAAGCAAATTAAAGACGGATATGACAGCCGTATTTATGACCGGTTAAAGTCTACATCGTTTCTACTGAAATTTAACGGTAAGTCAAAACGTGATCCGTTAAAAATTAGTGAAATTTAAAATTTTGAGCTATACGGCGACTTTTAATTCCTAACTATAAAATACTCATTGCGAATATTAGAAGTGCCGTATCGTTCCAAATTCATATCTTAAATTAGAAAATAATGCTCAAATATATGGAGATGAAAACATGAAAATCGAAGTTACAGTTAATGATCCTAAAAATGTGAAAGTAAAAATTGAGGGTGAGCCGTTTTGCAATACTCGTGAATTAGACGCTTGCGTAATGTTAATGGGTGCAGCAATGTCTATTTATCAAGGGTTAGATAATGACATCGAAAAAGGTGTTGCAAAAATTATGGCATTAAAAGCTGTCAAAGAAATGTTGTAAAGATAAAGAAAGGAGGTGCAAGCACCACAATGAATAGCCTTGTAATATATGGCCGACCAACGACAAAGAAAAATAGTTCAAGGGTTGTAATGGCTGGTCGATATCCTCGAGTCTTACCATCAAAAGCATACACTGAGTATCAAAAGTTAGCGTTACAACAGTTGCAATTTTACCGAAAACGTTTTTATGTTGCAGGTCCAGTCCATGTCCGGTGCCGCTATTACATGCCGGATAAAAGATCTTGGCCAGACTTGGTCGGCCTATTACAAGCGACTAGCGATATACTAACCGATGCGAAACTTATTGACGATGATAAATGGATAGTACATTACGATGGCTCATGTATTGCCGGAGTTGATAAAAGTTCGCCGAGGGTTGAAATAGATATAATTCCGATAATGGAGGGAACTCCATTACATGATTTAAAACGTAAGGGTGATTAAATATGAAGTTAGCAGATGAAGTTGTAAATAATTTTTTGCAATATTTGTATGATGAGGGCTACCGCTATTTATTTGTTGTTACATATACTGGTGCTGCAGCAGTCTCAAAGTTAAAACCGACATTCTCTAATGAGAAGTGCCTTGAAAGTCCACCATTTTACACCGTGCTTTCTGGCTATGCACATAAATTGGGCATATTAATTTTAAATGATACATACTGCTGCATTGATATTGGCAAAAAGTTAAATATCGTTGATTGGTCTACGGTTGAAGTAGATACAAAAATTCGTGTTAGAGATTATACGGATTATCAATGGAAAAACCGTTATTTCGCTCTTTATGAAAATGGTAAAGTATATACTTACGATAGTGGAAAAACTTCGTGGAGTGCAAAAACAAGTGATCTTTCAGATTTAGTTCCGTGGAACTTTGCGGAGGTAGTGGACGAATGACAACTGAACTCATTATATTTATAGCCGGTGCAATGTTAGGTTGTGCGATAGGCGTATCCATGATGTGTGTGTGCATTTGGTCGAGTAGACTATCAAAAGGGGAGCATAAAGAATGAATAACATACCGTATTTCTTATCACATTTACCAATTTGGAAAGCTAATGCGAAAGACAAAGTTAAAATAACGAAACGTGTTAGGGAACATCAATTTGATACCGTCGACAAAAAGACGGAAGAAATTGTCGTAAAAAAATGTCCGATATGTGGCATTAAATATCGTGTATCTTACAGACTAAGAAATGTTAAAAAAACATGCAGTCCGTCATGTAGTCAAAAGCTACGCAATAGAACGTTAAAGCCTACCGACTGGGTTGAGGACGCTATCAAAATGCGACAAGACGGCATGATTTTATCTGATATTGCATTAAGAGTTAATCGCTCAACAAGTACTGTATGGAAACAATTAAAAATGAATGGGGTGGAAAAATGAATAAAAATGAAAATGAATTCGAACAAGTAACAGGTTATCATGACGCAATTATGCCAACACGTAAGACAGAATTTTCTGCCGGCTATGATCTTGCATGTTATCATTCCGGAAGTGTTAAACCGGGTGAAGTGAAACTCCTAGAAACTGGCGTCAAATGTAAAGTGAACCCAGACGAATATATTCAATTGCACTTGCGTTCTAGTGTAGGCATTAAAAATAGTGTTATGTTAGCCAATGGCACTGGCATTATCGATGCTGATTACTATAACAATGAAACCAACGAGGGGCATATCATGATACCTATCCGGAATATTGGCACTACACCGTTCGAATATAAGGCCGGTGAAAACTTGGCTCAGCTTGTATTTATGCCTTATCGTGTTACGAGCCGTGATAATGCGACTGCAAAACGTACTGGTGGTTTTGGTAGCACTAATAAATAAAGGGGTGTTAGTATGGATAAAAAGTCGTTAGGCAAAATATTAATGGATATGAGGGAACAAGACGAAGTGCGTTTTGTTGATACTGGTAAAAATAAAGAATTCGAGATTCATGAATGTTTTTATCATTATGACAATGTGGCTGACAAACAAGTCGTTGAGTTCCTTATAAGGGAGACAAAGAAGAATGACAAGCACCGATAATGAACATTTAACCATTGAAGAAATAATCAAAATTGCTAGTGAGGCAGCCATTGAAAAGTATAAACAAATGGAGGCTGACAAGTGCGAGCAAGAAAGAGAAAAGGCTAGAAAGAACACTAAAAGATTGCTTAAAGGTTACAAGGAACTCAAAGAACATTGCGAGCATGCAGTCGCTAGTGTAGAGAATAGCGTTCCGAGTGATCTACAAATTGTACTCAATGAAGTGTTTAATCGCCGAGGACTGTTAAAGGTTGAGGCAATAGCAGCTAGCAAAAGACGGACAGAGTTAATCATAGAACATATCGATGCTATGTTGGCAGTGTATAAAACTCAATGCGAGCATAGGGAGGTTCCATATTTTGAAATTTTAATCGACTTTTATGTAAATTCTGTACCGGTCGAAGATATAGCTATTGCAAAAAACGTTTCTGAAAGAACTGTTTACAACTATCTTGAAAGGGCCGAAAAGGACGTAAGCATACTACTTTGGGGTGTTCAAGCTGCATGATATATCTTTGCAAAAACATTTCATTTACTTTTCAGTTTACATATAGTAAACTATTAGTGTCGAAAAATGTTCATTCTCCTAGGCATTTTAATTCTCTCTTTTCGACGACACGCATATACTGAACATTTCTACCTATGAAAAGGCTCAGACGTACAGATTTCTCTCCCTGTATGTCTGAGCTTTTTTCGTTATGTATGAGGGCACAACATGACTACCATAAAATGTAAGGCATTACAGTGCCTTAATAATAAGAAAGGCAAATGCATGGCAAACTTTATCGTCATAGATAAGTATTGTCGTGCATTTTTTACTTCCAGTAATGCAAGTCGATATGAGGGGTGCATAATGAAATGATGAGGCTGCAACGTATGTTGCTGAAAGTATCGACCGTTTTGGGTTTAAAATTCCAATTATAGTTGATAAAGATTACGTTATTATTGCAGGGCATACTCGTTATAAGGCTGCACATATTTTGGGACTTGTTACAGTTCCATGTATCATTGCAGATGATCTTGACGAAAAACAAGTAAAAGCATATCGAATTGCAGACAATCGCATGGCTGAGTTGAGCGAATGGAACTTCGACAAATACAATGAAGAAGTTCAAAAAATGCTTAATAGTGGCATGCTTGACGATATAGAACTATTCGACCTTTTCTGCAAAGAGGAGGACATCAGTTCGGATATGTTCGACTTGGGTGCGTTAGGTGTATATAGATTAACTATTGAAACCGATAACGATGATGATGTAGATAAAATAAAAGAAATTACATCGAAATACGAGGGGGCGGAGGTCAAAGTAAATGGACATTAAGATGTTGGACATTCATTCTATTAAACCTTACGAGAATAACCCTCGCCATGGCCGTTATGCTGCAGCTAAAAAGTTAGGGCTTAAAGAAGTACCTTGTATTTATGCTGATGATCTTAACGAGGAAGATTGCAATTTATTTAGAATTGTCGAAAACGAGTCTAGTGCAAAAGCTAACTGGGACATTGATAAATTAATTGAAGAAATTAACGACTGCGATGATGTATTCACCGGCTTTAAATACAAAGAGTTAGAGGCATTAGGCGAAAAACTTGTCGAGGAGGCAAAGGCCATTAACGAAAGTTTAGACGAGAAGTTGAAAGAAAAAGAAAAAGCCAAATATAAAATAACTGTTGTAGTTAATCAACATGAAATATCTAAGGAATTATACGATAAGATAAAAGAGGGAATTTCAGAAAGTGCTACAATCAAAACAAATTATTGAAAAAGATACGACTATCTATGTCATAACACATGGTAGGCCGAACCCTAAAGACAGACCAACAACATGGTGGTTAGAGGAGGCAGGCCTATCTTTTAAATTTGTTATGAATGAAAAGCAAGTCGATAGCTATTTGAGTGCAGGCGTAAATGAAAGCCAAATTGTCTCCGTATCAGATGAATGGGAGGACGAATACTTCGAAAAGCATAAAACGTACCCTGTTCCATTTCATGGTGCTATCTGCAATCGTCAAATGTGTTTAGAGGACGCCAAAAAGAATGGCAAAAAATATGCTTACCAATTAGACGATAACATCACTATTTTGGGATCTGGGAAAGTTCATACTACTGGTAAGACTAAATCATATTATGCGAAGAACATATTGCCTAAAGTATTTGAGCATTTATATCGTATGTGTGAATGTACGAACATAGGTTATATGGGCATAGTATTAGGTGCTACACCTACCGTAGAGAAGAAAATTCTACGAAATGGCTATGCGTATAGTTGCTTTATTGAAAATGTAGAGGCTGACATCAAATGGCGAGGTCCATTTGATGATGATGTACTTCATAATTTAGACTTCAATCATAGTGGTACATATACAAATGCAGTATTAAGTGCTTATCACTACACTAAGGAAAGCAAAAGCAATACTGGCATGCGTGCTGCATATGATAAATGGGGACATATTCGACCTATTGCAACAAGTCAGATATATCCTGACCATGTACAATGTGGACTTGCAACAAAAGCTAATGGACAGCATATGAGGTTCTATCATAAATTAAAGCCACCTCATAGAAACGTTAGAATTAAAGACGAGGCCGCTTTTAAAGAGTTGATACATGATATACGAGAAACACAGCTAGAATGGATAAAATACAATAAGGAGGTGCGAAACAGTGGCTAAAATGGGCAGGCCAAGGGCTGAAATAGACAAGAAAGAGTTCGAGGGCTTATGTGGTTTACAATGCACCTACGAAGAGGTGTGCGACTGGTTTGGGGTTACTCAAAAGACTTTGAACGCATGGTGCAGACGAACGTATGGGAAAACTTTCTCCCATGTTTTTCGTGAAAAGAGGGGCAAAGGCAAGATAAGTTTACGCCGTATGCAATGGCAACTTGCAGAGAAGTCTCCGGCTATGGCAATCTTTTTAGGTAAGAACTTCCTAGGCCAATCTGATAGAACCGAAATGGAAGTCAATACGACTGTTCAAAGCAACCCACTTGACGGTGTTACAACTGAGGAACTCAAAAAGCTAATCGATAAAGAGGGGTGAGGCTATGAAACTCACACCGGAACTCATGCAGCAATTCAAATATGAACTTGCAAGGCGTGAGTTTTTTTATTATTGCTATTTACAAGCACCAGACTTTTATAGGAAAGACAGAGACTACCTTGTCGAACTATGCAATACGTTACAAGAGTTTTATGAAGATCCAGACGCTAAAGTCTTAATCATGAATATGCCACCTCGACATGGCAAAAGCCGTACAGCTCAGATGGCAGTCAAATGGATATTAGGCAAGAACCCTGTAGAAAAGATTATGACTGGTTCGTACAACACAACTCTATCAACTACCTTTGCGAAGAATGTTCGTAATGATATTCAAGAAGTAAAGGCAGACGAGAGCAGAGTTGTATATACTGACATATTCCCTAATGTACGTATTAAACGTGGCGATGCCTCTATGGATATGTGGTCGTTAGAGGGTGGCTATAACAGTTATCTAGCTACATCACCAAGCGGTACTGCTACAGGCTTTGGTGCGACTATCTTAATCATCGATGATATTATCAAGAACGCAGAAGAGGCTTACAACAAAAATACTAAGGCTAAGCACTGGGATTGGTTCACCAACACTATGCTTTCTCGTTTAGAGGAGGGCGGCAAGATAATCATCATCATGACACGTTGGGCGAGTGATGATCTAGCCGGTAGGGCAATCGAACACTTTGGAGATAAAGCAAAGGTTATCACTATGAAAGCCTTGCAAGACGATGGCACTATGCTATGCGATGATGTGTTGTCATATGAAAGCTACAAAGAAAAGTGCAGAGCTATGGGCGAGGACATAGCTAGTGCGAACTACCAGCAAATCCCTATCGACTTAAAAGGTTGCCTATATTCAAACATTAAAACCTATGAACATATCCCTACTGGTGCTGACGGTAGCCCTTTATTCACTCAGATGAAAAATTATACCGATACTGCTGATACTGGCGAAGACTGGTTAGCAAGTATCACTTATGGAATATATGACAAAGAGGCTTATATACTCGACGTGGTATTCTCAAAAGCTAGTATGGAATATACGGAACCTGCCGTAGCAGAAATGCTATATCGTAACCGTGTTAACATTGCAGATTTTGAAAGCAATAACGGTGGTCGTGGCTTTGCTCGACAGGTAACAAGGATATTAAAGGAAGAATACAACAGCAATTATACAAAGGTTGTATCGTTCCACCAATCTAAGAATAAGGAGGCTCGCATATTATCCAATGCGACATGGGTTATGGATCATATTTACTTCCCTAAAAATTGGGCTGACAAATGGCCTGAATTTTACAAAGCTATAACACGTTATCAACGTGAGGGCAAGAACGAACATGACGATGCTCCGGATGCATTAACTGGTATTGCTGAGAAATTAACGGCACCAGATTATAAATCAACAAGGACTAACATTTATTAGGAGGCTTATTACATGGCTATATTAACCAATGCTCGTAATGGCGAATATGAGTTACTGCATGACGCTTATTACGGAACAGGCATGTTTGCGGCTGGTGGTGCATTACAAAAGCACCCTAGAGAAAATGCTGCAAATTATACTTTTAGACAACAATTATCTTATTACCTAAATCATACTGCACCTATCATCAATGCGTGTGTAGATCCGATATTTAAAGATACTATTTCTCGTAATTACAATGAAAGCGAATTATTCGAAAAGTTCCTTAATGATGTAGACCGATTAGGCACTACACTTCAAGAGTTTATGCGTTATAACTCTACGCAAGCCAAAATCTATGGTGTTATGTATGTATTAGTCGATAACGTATCTGAGATAGGGGAAACAGTAGCCGACCAAGTGAATAATAGGCAACTACCTTATTTAGTCGCTATTGAGCCAAAAAGCGTATATAAATGGCTCGTAAATGATATTGGCGAACTTGATTTCTTTGCATATACAACTACAGTCTTTGATGATGAGGGGAAAACCAAAACCCAGTACCATGAATGGACACGAACATCTTGGACATTAAAGAATGAGGAGCAAAAAGTCATTGCTACTGGTGAGCATAATCTTGGCAAGGTTCCTATTGTTCAATGGTTTGGTCGTTCGTCTCGTAAGATTGATATTCTACCTCCTCCTGAATACTTGGCTATCGCTAGGACAAATCATCAAGTGTATCACCTATGCTCGCTATTAACTCAAATACTTAATATGCAGACTTTTAGTACATTGACATTACCTGATAATGGGCAAGGGGCTGACGATATTACGCTAGGTACAAATAATGTATTGATGTACCCTGCAGAAAGTAGTCATGCACCAGCTTTTATTGCACCAGATAGAGGTCCGGCAGAGATTATCATGAGCGTTATTAAAATGCTCGTCGATGATATGTATCGCCTATCCGGAATTAATTCCGTAATAGGTGTGCAAGAGGCCAAAAGTGGTGTGGCTAAGCAATGGGATTTCGAACGTACCAACCAACGCTTGGCAGATTTCTCCGTACAATGTGAAAGTGCGGAAAATGACATTATTGAATTGTTTGAGCTATGGACAAATACGAATGTCGATTATAAATGTGATTATCCTCGTGAATTCAAAATTAATGATATTACAGACAGCCTTGCACAATCTCAGGCCGTGTTAGATCTTGGACTTGGCAGCAATACTCTTAAAGTTGAAACAGGCAAAAAGGTATTGGACAGCTACTTGCCAAATATTGAACCGGATACATTCGATGATATTATTGCCGAAATTGAAGAAAGCGTTCAAAGACAGGAGCAAGACGAAACATATCATAATAACAATGATGATGAAGTAGAGGGCGGTGCAGATAATGAGGACGCAACGAGAGATAAACAAGGCGATTGATAGTTTTGAGCAAGAAGTCAAAGCACAATTAGCACTAGGGCTTAAACCTAATGAGGCCGTAAGAAATGCTTATGCGAAATACCCTATTATGGATATGATGAAAGCTACCTTGCGAGCAGATTTAGTAAACAGTTTTGTGGCAGGGTATGGTGGCAGGGTTCCATACTCAGGCAAAAGTATTTCACAGGCTATGTCTGAAAGTTGGGCGAGTGATGATCTTACACTTTCTAAACGCTTATATAGACGGTCGAGTACCATAAGAAATGAAGTAGCTGACACAATTAAGCAGGCATTAAAAACAAATAAGACTGTAAAAGGGTTAGCAAAGTCAATCTTCGACGGCTATGGCAAAGGTGGTATTATTCCAGAGGCCAGTATACCTAAATTTCTTAGTAAGCTATCCGATATAAATATAAGTGGTGAGGCTACTCCAGAGGCTAAGCGTAAGGAACGTGAGTTCAAGAAAAAGCACGTTATCATGCTGAGCGGATAGCACGAACGGAAAATGCAAGGGCTTACGCTGACGGACAGATGAATAGATTTCTTGACGATGATGATATCGTCGCTTTTCAATGGAAGTTATCAAGTAGGCATCCTCGGTATGACATATGCGACTTTTATGCGAATGCTGATCTATACGGACTTGGCAAAGGGGTTTATCCAAAGGATAAGTTCCCTCGACTGCCTGCACATCCGCATTGTATGTGTCATATTAAGCCTATGACTGAGCTCGATATTGATGTTAATAAAAGACATACTAACCTTGAACAGGCAGGGTTAGAATATATCAAATCTTTATCTAAGCAACATCAAGAAGTGTTACTCGGTGTTAATGGTCGTGAACAGGTTTTATCCGGCAAAGCTAACTGGCAAGACATGGCTAGGGGGTGGACATCAAACACTTTCAATGCAAGGGTTCCTGCTATGTTACAGGAACTGCCTAGAAATACTGTAAAACTACACCCTCCAAAGGGTGATAGCATAAACTCCGATTATATTATTGACACAAAAGTTATAAACAATAAGGCGTATCGTGATAAATATAACGAATTAGGCTATTCAAAAGACGTAAGTAGGCTGATATATTCAGAATGTATAGCATGCTTAAATGCTGCAAATGGGTATAACCGAGAACGTGGCATAATGATTGATATAGTAACTAAAAAAGTTGGTAAAGAAAATATCGGTAAAATAGGCTCTAACAATGTAAGGGTTTATTATCCTAACAACGTTAAAACACCTACAAATAGATATGTAGTAATACATAATCACCCTAAAAATATCACTTTTTCTGTTACTGATATAGAAAGTTATTTGAGGAGTCGAAGTGTTCATAGTGCTGTCCTTGTCGATAGTATGGGGCATGTATATCAAATAAAAAATATTAATAGAAACATAGACGTAGATAAGGTTGTAAATGATATGAAGTCACTGTATAATGATATTAAACAACATCAGTCTACATGGAAAGCGATGGATTCAGTTATACAGCGGCTTGTAAAAGAGGGAATTATAGAATATGAAGAAAAATAAAAAGAAAAAAAATGATATACCGTTCTTATTGGTGGACGATAGTCAATATGCCGATTTGCCTGTAACGAAAACTCCAGATAACATAATTACTGAAGAAGAACAGGCACAAATAGATGAAATACAAAAAAAATATGACTTTTAAGCACATACATAATTGTATGTGCTTTTTGTTTACGCCCTTTCATGTGTGATGATTGGGCGTATTTTTATTGGTGTAAGTAGGCGGAGGCCTATTACATATATATTTCTCATGTTATTACGGAGGTTACAACATGAACATCGCAGAAGTTTATCAAGCACTCGAACAATTGGAGAATGGTCAAGATCTTATCACAGCTATTAAAGGGGAGACGTCCCGTATTAACGCTGAGGCCAAGACAACACGTGAAAAACTACAACAACAAATCACGGAGTTAACCGGTGAACGTGATACGTTGACAACTCGTGTTACCGAATTAGAACAGTCGGCAGGGGCCAATACTGGTGCTAATTCTCCAGAGTACAAAACACTCGAAAAGCAATTAAAGGCTATGAGTGAAAAGTTTGAGCTTGCAGAAACTAAAGCAAAAGAGGCTGAGGCAAAGCGTATTCAATCTGAAATTATGGCACAAACACTTGACGCCTTTACTAAGGCAAATGCGGTAGATCCGCAAGAGTTTGCAAGATTGGTTGCCAATGACATTAAAGTACAAGCCGATGGCACTTATGGCTATGAGAAAGAGGACGGCACAATAGGATCTATCCAAGACCGTACAACTGAATGGTTGCAAGGTAAGACATGGGCCGTTAAAGCTACAGGCAATACTGGTAGCGGTCAAGGTGGTGTTGGTGGTACTGGCGATACAGTATTGAATGAATTCGCTGCTGCAGCCGGTGTAAAACTTTAATTATTAATTAATGGAGGCTATACGAAATGGCAATTAACACACTTCAATATTCTCAACAGTTCCAAACTGTACTTGACGCTCAAATGTTAGCAGGTGCAACAACTGCTTTTATGGAGGCTAATGCAGGCCAAGTTAAATATGACGGTGGCGATACTGTTCATATTCCTGAAATTTCTATGCAAGGTCTTGCGAAGTACGACCGTGATGAGGGCTTTAATCAAGGTTCCGTTACTTTGAAATTCAATCCTTACAAAATGACTCAAGATCGTGGCCGTACATTCCAACTTGACGCAATGGACGTTAACGAAACTAACTTCGTTGCAACTGCCGGCACTGTAATGGGCGAATTTCAGCGTACTCAGGTAATCCCTGAGATTGACTCCTATCGTTATTCTAAAATCGCTGCGTTAGCAACTGCAGCTAACAAAGTTACAGCTAACTTTACTCCAACAGCAACAACTATTTTGGAAAAGTTAGAAGAAGAAATTACAAATATCTTGGACGTAGTAGGCGAAAACGAACCTCTCGTTGTTGTAATGTCTACTAAATTACGTACTTTGTTAAATAATTCCGATAAATTCAACAAATTCCTTGATGTTACTACATTCCAAAATGGTGCAGTAAATACTAATGTTAAATCTTTTAACGGTGTACCTATCATCACTGCTCCATCTGCGTGCTTAAAAACACAATACGTATTCAATGACGGTAAAACTGCAAATCAACAAGCCGGTGGTTTTAAAGCTGATACAGCTGCAAAAGACATTAACTGGATCATCATGCCTAAGTCCGCACCTATTGCCGTATCTAAAACAGACAAAGTGCGTGTGTTCACTCCTGATGTTAACCAAAAGGCAGACGCATGGAAAATCGACTACAGAAAATACCATGATTTGTGGATCCCTAAAAATCGCTTTGCCGCAATTCGTGTTAATACTGGTGCATAATTAAGGGGTGTTTTTAAATGACAAGACTTGTACGCTTTAATGAAGTTCAATATGTAGAAACTGAATACGATATTGAGCGTTTGAAGTCCGAGGGCTTTGCAGTTGAGGAAGTAGACGATACCGAAACAACTGAGGACGAAGAAGAAAAGCCAAAACGTGGTGGCCGTAAGAAAGCTGAGGCGTAATCATGTTACCTGCTGAGGTGTTCGAGCGACGGTTGAGACAGGCCGTTAAATCGAGCACCTTTATGGTGCAAGATGAGGCACAGGCAAAGCATAACTTTACATCTAGGACAGCCAATTTAGAACGTGCTATTGACACACTGTTCGACTTTAATAATGGCAATAATATTGGGGTTGTATATCTTGATGATAGGGTTGCACCTTATGGGGTGTTTGTCCATGAGGGTACACGACCTCATATTATTCGTCCTAAGACAAAAAGCGTTTTGCGATGGGCACCTATGGCCGGTAATGGTTTTATATTTTCTAAAAAGGTCCATCATCCGGGAACGAAATCTGATCCATTTTTATATGAGGCTATTAATCGCAAGCGTGGCGATGTGTATGCTACATTCGCAAAGGCTACGAATATGGCACTTGAAGATATAAGTAACAGTGATTGGCTTGGTAAGACGGACCGTGAAATTAGAATTCGATTATAGGGGGCTCAAATGTTATACGACTACACGGAAATGCAGTTCACCGATGAGCTATTAGGCAAAGAGGTACTGCCACAACATGTCGAACGTGCCGAGCAAGGGCTTTATGCATTCGCTAAACGGTTAGGGGTTCCACAAAATGATGTTATTAGGGGCTATCTAGCAGACGAGCTAGTACAACTATATACATATCGTTTCGTATGCTTTGACAAGGCTTATGCGTTGCCGGGTGCTTA